>Ga0255047_10002062_pt1 | contig 13694 bp, 13 predicted proteins | sample JV7_2_1_MG_FD_183640 | JGI IMG/M metagenome (GOLD analysis project Ga0255047, IMG submission 183640) | Seawater microbial communities from Jervis Inlet, British Columbia, Canada - JV7_2_1 | ecosystem: Environmental > Aquatic > Marine > Inlet | place: Canada: British Columbia | collected 2016-10-06
CAGGATCACCGCGCGCGCCATGGCCGATGGCACCAGAAAACCGAGCACTACGTTACCGATGACGACGGCGGCGATGACGCTCGCGTAACTGCCGCCGATACGATCGACCACACCGGAAGCAAGCCAGCCTCCGAGTCCCGTGCGTTGCACGGCCACACCCAGAACCAGACCGCCGAACACCAGCCACAGAGCACTGGAGAGGAAGCCCGAAAGCACGACCTCTTGAGGCGCCACCGACAACACGATGGCGAGGACGAGGAAAATGACTGCCACCAAATGCTCTGGTAGCGCACTGGTGGCCCACATGCCGATGGTCAGAACCGTCAAGCCGGCGGCGACGGCCATGGCTTTGTCGCCGGCCACCGCGAAGGCGATGGTCACGGCGATGGCCGCCGCGGCAACTACGGCGCCTCTGGCGCGGGCCGAAGGTGCAATCATGACGCCAGGCTAGCTGAGACGGCACGTGACATGGCGAGGAAGTTGCGCCGCTGCGTCGTGAACGTGTGTCACATGGACCATGCTGCGGCGATTGTAGCAAACGCCACCGCCGACGGCGGAAACGCGGATGGAAACGCCCGATCAGGCGACGGCCAGCTGCCCCTCGATACGCGACAAACGTTCGGCGAGCTCGGCCAGACGCTGTTCGTTGCGCCTGTTCCACCACCGCGGCATGAGATCGCCGCGCAACCGTTCCCAGACAAAGGCACCGACGGTCAAACCGACTGCCAGGCACATCGCAGCAATTTCGACTTCGTTCATGATGCTTCTCCTCTAAGCGCGTTGCGCTCGATGCGCGCTGACCCGGCACCTGCCGGTGCAGTAGCGTCCCGTCGAGCGCACCGGCGTGTAGCGGCGAGCGCACGCCGGGCAGCGTCGATTTGCCCGTCCGGCTAAACGCCGGGCACTGCGGCGGCGCGTGTAACTGATGCTCATTGCACGTACTTCGCGGTTGCGGCCGCGTGTCGGTGCCACTGGGAAATCACCGACGGCTGGCCGCTATCGACACGATCGAGCACCTCGACCGTGAGCGACGGGTCTTCTTGTGCCTGCTGCTCGCGCAGGCGCAGCATTTCCAGGGCATGCCGCCACTCGCGCACGCGGCGCTTCTTTTCCTTACGGGCTCCAGCCCACAACGGCAATCCGTTGCCGAGAAAGGCACCGCCCAATGCCAGCGAGACAATGCCGACGACCGGCACCAGGTCGCCGGGAAGCGGGTACGCCCCGACGATCGCCAGGGATCCGGCGACGATGCCCAGCACACCGGCGAGCATCCAGGGCAGGCCGGTGGTAGTGCTCGACAGGGCTGCGCAGAGTCGCTCGTCCGCCTGCTGGAATCGCTGGCGGGCGCGCCCGACGGCGTCCTCGATAGGTAACTCGGTGACGACGATTTGCATGACTCAATCTCCTCAAGGGACACTTTCTTTAACGTTGCCCATGCTGCCAATCCGTAACGCTAACGGCGCGCCCCGCTACGCCATAGACCGGTCTCCTGGCGAGCAAATTTCACTCGCCGGAGCCGAGGTCCCGGCTCGATGAGCGGCTCGCAACGGGCAATTGCCGGGCCGCAAGCCACAGAATCCGGCCAAACCCCCACCCGACGGGCGGAAACGGCGAGTCGACCCACATTATTCAGGGGCGGCGCGACTATAATCCGGTGTCATGGAGATCCCTGGTTACGACATAAAGCGCACCGTTGGCAGGGGCGGAATGGCGACGGTTTACCTCGCCATCCAGCAGTCTCTCGATCGCGAGATCGTCCTCAAGACCCTCGATACCACCTACGACGAAAACGGCGATTTTTTCGACCGCTTCCTCAAGGAAGGCCGCATCATCGCCTCCCTGCGCCACCCCCACATCGTCACGATTTTCGACATCGGCAGCGCCAACGACACCCTCTACATTTCCATGGAGTACGTGGAAGGGGGCGATCTGCGCGCCAAGATCGAGAATCGTCTCGCCCCGGTGCGCGCTCTCGATCTAGTCTCGAAAATCGGACAAGCCCTGGAATACGCCCATAAAAAAGGCATCGTTCATCGCGACGTGAAACCGGCGAATATCCTGTTTCGCGGCGACGGTACACCGCTGCTCAGCGACTTTGGCATCGCCAAGGACTCCGACGCCGATAATGAGCTCACGAGCACGGGAACCATCCTCGGCAGCCCCTTCTATATGAGCCCGGAACAGGCCGAAGGCCTGCCGGTGGACGGGCGCACGGATATCTACAGTCTGGGGGTCATCTTCTACGAGATGCTGACCGGCGAAAGGCCCTATGAGGGCGACTCGGCCATCAAGGTCATCATGAAACACATCCAGTCGCCGGTACCCCAATTGCCCCCGGAGCTGGACCAATTTCAACCGCTGCTGAATCGACTCATGGCGAAAGACCGCGACCAACGTATCGGCGATGCCGGTGAGTTGGTTACGGAAGTCGACGAGCTGCGCAAAGAGGTGGAAGGCAAGAAGGGCCGCAGCATGATGACGCTGCACACCCTGAAGCTGCCACTTTCCGCCAAGGCGCGGTCGCGGCGTGACGGCGCGCTCGGCCAGGGCTCCAGGGCCTGGCGCTCGCTGATCCTGGGTGTTGTTACGCTGTTGGTTCTCGGCGGCCTCGGCGCATTCACGGTTCACCGCATGAGCCAACCGACGGTGATATATCGTGATCCGCCGCCGATTGCGGCGACCAGCAGCGGCAGCAGTGCCACGACCGGTACCAGGCCCGCCGTCGGTGCCAGCGCCGCCGACAAGCAGGCAGCTTCACGGGCGCTCGAGTGGCTGGCACGGAACAGCCTCAGCCAGGACCGTTTGACGTCGCCGCCGGCGGACAATGCCCACTACTACTTCAGCCGTCTTCTGGAGATAAACCCGGACAACCAGGCCGCCAAACAGGGCTTTTCCGCCATCGCGGAGCGTTTCGTGGTGCTGGCGGAAGAGCAATTCAGCCGTAAGAACTACGATCAGGCCCAGGCGTACATCACCCTCGGCCTACAGGTTGACCCCAACAACAGGGGATTGGAAACCTTGCGTTCGATGATCGAAACCCGCGAGAAAACCTTCTTCGAGACGGTCTCCGACTTCTTCAAGTCCGACTGAACTGCCGCGGTCAGTACGTGGCGGCGTCGGTCTGTGTCGCATCAGGGGCCGATCCCGCGGGCAGCTCGATTGCTTCGGGATTATTTGCGCGATCGTAGCTGGAAATGATGGATTTGAGGCGATCGACCATTTCCGGATCCAGGGATTCCGGTAATACCTCGGGGGGCGATTCGGTCGTATGCGATACCTCAGCCGTCTTGGTCTGCGCTCTCGCGGCCTCTCGCTCCTCCTGCTGGCGGCGGCTCTCCTCACGACGGGCGGTCCGCTCCAGGCGCTTGATAGCCTCCAGTTGTTGTTCTTCCTGCAGAGCCCGAAACGCGGTCTCCCGCATGCTCTTGTCGTCTTCGGGGGACAGCCGTATCTGGGTGTCATCCACCAGGGTGCCGCCGTCGTAGACCCGCACCCGGGGACCCGACCCGGGACTCCGGTACCAGACCGGTGGTTCGCCCGAGAACTGCATGGATTTGCTCCTGGGGTCCTGCCATTGATACATGCGCGCGCTGGCGGCGGTTGAAACCAACAAAAGCAGGAGAATGAGCAAACGAGTCACGACTGATGAGTTCCCAGCGCGTCTATGGCCAGACTTGGAATTATAGCACCGGCGACCCGCTATCCCTGTCGACCGGAGCACGATTTCCAGCCTCCACGCGCAGTTGCTCCGGAGCCTCGAAGAGCAGCAAAAAGTCGTTGAGGAATTGTGTTCCCCGCTGCGTAGGCCGGATGCGTCCACCGTGCCGGGAGATGAGGCCGCGCGACTCGGCCTCGGCCAATGGCACGGCGATAGCCGAAATCGGCAACCCCGTGCGCACTTCGAACAGCTCCGCGGGAAATCCCGCCAACAGGCGCGCCGCGTTGAGCATGAATTCCAGGGGTAGTTCCGGGGCCGGCACCGACCAGTGCCGCACCGCGTGATCGCCCTCGGTAAGGCTCGCCAGATATCGGCGGGGATGGCGGTGCTTGACTCTGCGCTCGACCACCGCGGGCAGCCCCAGGGTGAGCTTGCCGTGGGCGCCGGCGCCGATTCCCAGGTAGTCGCCGAAGCGCCAGTAATTGAGATTGTGCCGACACTCGCCGCCGGGCCGGGCATAGGCCGAAATTTCGTAGCGCGCGAAGCCGGCGGCCTGCATCAGCGCGACGCTCTCTGTGTGCATCGTCCAGAGTGCATCCTCGTCGGCGCGGGGTGGCGGAAAACGGTGGAACAGCGTATTGGGTTCGATGGTCAGTTCGTAGTGGGAGAGGTGGTTCACGCCGTGGGCCAGGGCTTGCTCCACATCGGCAATGGCGGCCTGCCAGGATTGGCCGGGAAGGCCGTACATCAAATCGATGTTGATGCGCTCGAAGCCGGCAGCCTGTGCCATGTCCACGGCCCGGTGCGCCGCGCCGCCGTCATGGATACGGCCGATGCGCTTCAAGGCGCCGTCGTCGAAGCTCTGCACGCCGATGGACAGGCGATTGACCCCGGCCGCCCGGTAGCCGGCGAAGCGCGCCGCCTCGGCGCTGCCGGGGTTGGCCTCCAGAGTCACCTCACAATCCGGCGCCAGGGATACGCGCTCTCGAATTCCCCGGATCAGCGCTTCGATCGCGGAAACGGAGAACAGACTGGGCGTTCCACCGCCAATGAACACGCTCTCGATGACGCGATTGGCAATGTGCGCGCCGTCGCGATCCAAATCCGCCAGTAAAACCGCGATATAGGAACGCTCGGGTATGTCGGCGGCCTCGTGGGAGTTGAAGTCGCAATACGGGCATTTGCGCGCGCACCAGGGCAGATGCACATACAGTCCCAGGGGGGGAATCGGGTCGAGCGCTGCCATCGCGGGGACCCCTTCCCTAATCTCCAAGACGCGCGAGCAAAGCCTGCATGGCCTGGGCCCGATGGCTGATGGTGTTCTTGTGGGCCGGCTCCAGTTCGGCGGAAGTGCAGCCGCAGTCGTCGAGGTAAAACACCGGGTCATAGCCAAATCCAGCGGCGCCCCTCGGTGCGTAGGTCAAGCGCCCGGACCACACGCCTTCGCACACCAGCGGGCAGGCATCCTCGGGATGGCGCATATAAACCACCAGGCACACGAAGCGCGCCCCCCGGCGGGGCTCGGGGATATGCCGCATGTTGTCCAACAGAAGCTGGAGATTCTCGCCATCGCTTGCCCCCTCCCCGGCATAGCGGGCGGAATAAACTCCCGGCGCCCCGTCCAGGGCATCCACCATCAATCCGGAATCATCGGCGATGGCGGCGAGGCCTGATAGCCGTGCCGCGTGACGCGCTTTGATGATGGCGTTTTCGACGAAGCTTTCGCCGCTCTCCTCGATGCTGGGAATGGCGAATTCCGACTGAGGAACGACGTCCATGCCGCGGCAGGCGAGCAGCGCCTCGAGTTCGCGGATCTTGCCCGCGTTCGCACTCGCCAGCACCACCCGTTTCAGCGTCTCAGCCCTCGAGAGCGTCGCGTTGCAATTCGAGCAGGGTTTTAATTCCGCCTTCGGCCAGATTCAGCATGGCGTCCAATTCGCCGCGGCGAAAGGCGTGACCTTCGGCGGTCCCCTGGACTTCGATAAAGCCACCGTTGTCGTTCATCACCACGTTCAGATCGGTTTCCGCTTCCGAGTCCTCGGCGTAGTCCAGGTCCAATACCGGCTGTCCCTGATAGATCCCCACGGACACCGCCGCCACCTGGCCATGGATGGGAGACTTGGCGGAAGCGCGGCCACGGCTGCGCACGGCGTCCATCAGAGCGACGAAACTGCCGGTGATGGCGGCCGTACGGGTGCCGCCGTCAGCCTGAATGACGTCGCAGTCCAAGGTTATCGTGCACTCGCCGAGAGCGGCGAGATCGACCGCGGCGCGCAGCGACCGGCCAATCAAGCGCTGGATCTCCAGCGTCCGGCCACCCTGGCGGCCGCGGGCCGCCTCGCGCCCGCTGCGCTCACCGGTTGCCCGGGGCAACATGCCGTACTCCGCCGTCACCCAGCCGCGGCCGCGGCCGCGCAAAAAGGGCGGCACGCGATCCTCCACGCTGGCGGTGCAGATGACCCGGGTGTCGCCGAAGCAGACGAGCACCGAACCTTCGGCATAGCGGGTGAAATGCCTTTCGATGGAGACATGGCGCAGCTCGTCCTCGGCTCTGCCGCTTGGGCGCATAGTGTTATTCCTTCGCACGATGAATCGAGCGGACCATTATATAGACAGGACGGATTGGCAGACACGCAGCCCGCCGCCCGTTACCATTGCGGCACATTTTCCGTCGGAACGCGTCACTATGATTCGCAGCATGACCGCCTTCGCTCGCAGCGAGCGCACCGAACAATGGGGAACGGCTTACTGGGAGCTACGCTCGGTCAATAACCGCTACCTTGACGTGACGCCGCGACTGCCCGAGGAGGTGCGCGCCATCGAGGCGTCCGTGCGCGAGCGGGTGCGCGCGAAGCTCGGCCGTGGCAAGGTCGACTGCTCGCTGCGGTTATCCCTCGGTACGGCCAGCGACGCGAGCCTGGAGCTCAACCTGGATCTCGCCAAGCGCGTCGCCGGCGCGACCCGGGAGATCGACGCCTTACTCCATGACCCCTCCCGTGTCAGCGCCGTGGATGTATTGCGCTGGCCCGGCGTGGTGCGGACGCAATCTCCGGATATCGATACGCTCGGCAAAGACGTGCTCGATCTGCTCGACGACGCCCTCGGGGAGCTGGTGACGACCCGCGAGCGCGAGGGACAGCACATCGCCGGACTGCTCACTCAGCGCTGCGAGGAAATACAGACGATTACCGACGCCGTGCGCGAGCGCCTGCCGCAGGTCCTGGAAGCCTGCCGCCAGCGTCTCCGCGACCGCCTTGCCGAGTTCGCCGAGCAACTCAACGAAGAGCGTCTCGAGCAGGAGATGGCCATGGTGGCGCACAAGACCGACGTCGCCGAAGAGCTGGAGCGTCTCGACGCCCACGTGAAGGAGGTCCGTCGCGTGCTCGATAACGAGCAGCCGGCGGGGCGACGCCTGGACTTCCTCATGCAGGAACTCAACCGGGAAGCCAACACCCTGGGGTCCAAGTCCATCGACACCGAGACGACGCGGGCGTCGGTGGACCTCAAGGTGCTTATCGAACAGATGCGCGAGCAGATTCAGAACGTGGAGTAAGGTCGCGAGATGGCACAAGCAGGGGAGACCCCCGGCGGGTCACTATATGTCGTCAGCGCGCCCTCGGGCGCCGGCAAAACCAGCCTGGTGGCGGCACTGCAATCTTCCCGGCCCGGGCTGCATGTATCGATTTCCCACACCACCCGCGCGCGCCGCGCCAACGAGACCGACGGCGTAAACTACCATTTCGTGAGCGAAGAGGACTTCGTCGCCATGATTGCGGCCGATGCCTTCCTCGAGCACGCGCAGGTGTTTGATCATCGCTATGGCACCGCCAGAGGCTCGGTGGAGAACTATCTCAGGGCCGGCGACGATGTGATTCTCGAGATCGACTGGCAGGGCGCGAGCCAGGTCCGCCGGCGCCACCGCGAATGCATCGGCATATTCATTCTGCCGCCCTCCCGGGAGAGCCTCGCGGCGCGCCTTTGCGGCCGCGGCCAGGATTCCGAGGAGGTCATCGCGCGGCGCATGCGCGATGCCGTCGCCGAGATGTCTCACTGGGCGGAATTCGATTACCTGGTCATCAATGACGATTTCGACATGGCGCTGGCGGACCTCGACAGCATCATCCACTCGAGGCGCCTGGGTTGGCAGCGCCAAGGCGTCATCCACCGGCAATTGATCGCATCTCTACTGGTATAATTTCGGCCACTTGGGTAGGATTAACCGTTTCCGCTTGGCGAATTGGAGCTTCAACTGATGGCGCGAATCACCGTCGAAGACTGTATCGAAAAAGTTGGCAACCGCTTCGAATTGGTACGTTTGGCTACCAAACGGGCACGGCAGATTACCCGCGGCTCAACGCCTCTGGTGGAAGTCGAGAACGACAAGCCCACGGTCATCGCCCTGCGGGAGATCGCCGCCGATAAGATCGGCCCGAGTTTCCTCACCGAAGTCGTCGAAGAGACCTTCGATGACGAACTCGCCATGCCGGGTGAAACCACCGGAGGCGAGTAACAGGGCCTACCTCCTCCCCCGCCAGCCGGGCTTGTGACTCTGGAGGCCACGTGTTCCTCATCAGCGATCTCTGTGGTCTCGCCGATACCTACCTGGAGTCGGATCAGGTAAAGGACATCTATCGCGCCTATCTGTTCGGCGCGGAAGCCCACGAAGGCCAGCATCGCGCCTCCGGCGAACCCTACATCCATCACCCCATCGAAGTGGCGCGCATTCTCGCGGAGATGCGTCTCGACTACGAGACCATCGTCGCCGCGATTCTTCACGACGTCATCGAGGACACCGAGACCGCCAAAGGTCAAATCGCCGAAGAGTTCGGTGAGGAGGTCGCGAATCTCGTCGACGGCGTCAGCAAGCTCACGCAGATAACGTTCAAAAGCAAGGCAGAGTTTCAAGCCGAAAACTTCCGGAAAATGCTGCTCGCCATGGCCAGGGACATCCGGGTGATATTGGTGAAGCTTGCCGATCGTCTCCACAATATGCGCACCCTGGCGGCTCTAGCCCCCGAGAAGCGCCGCCAGATCGCCAGGGAAACCCTCGAGATCTACGCACCCATCGCCAATCGGCTGGGCCTCAACAGCATACGACAAGAGTTGGAAGATCTCGGTTTCCAGGCCCTCTACCCGACACGCTACCGCGTACTGACGGCAGAGTTGCGAAAGGTGCGCGGCCACCGCAAGCAGGTGGTGCGAAAAATCGAAACTGCCATCAAGCGGCGACTGCGCCAGGAAGGCGTGAGCGGCCAGGTGGTGGGCCGCGAGAAACACCTGTACAGCTTGTACAAGAAGATGCGCTACAAGGGGTTTTCTTTCAAAGAAGTACTGGACGTTTACGCCTTTCGGATTACCGTGGAATCTGCCGATGACTGCTACCGCGTGCTCGGCGTGATGCACAACCTCTACAAGCCTGTCCCCGGCAAGTTCAAAGATTACATCGCGCTGCCCAAGGCCAATGGCTATCAATCGCTGCACACGGTCTTGTTCGGACCTTACAGTGCGCCGCTGGAGGTTCAGATCCGTACCGACGACATGCACGGTGTCGCCGAAGCGGGAATTGCGGCGCACTGGGGTTATAAGACCGGGAAAACCGGCAGTAGCGCTGCCCAGGAACGCGCCCGACAATGGATCAAGGAACTTCTGGAAATGCAGACCGAGGCCGGTGACTCCATGGAGTTCATCGAGCACGTCAAAGTCGATCTGTTTCCCAAGGATGTTTATGTCTTCACGCCAGCCGGCGACATCATGGAGTTGCCGCGGGGCGCGACGGCGGTTGATCTTGCCTATGCCGTGCATACCGACGTCGGCAATACCTGCATCGCCGTCAAAATCGACGGGCGTTACGCACCCCTGCGCAGCCAGCTGGCCACGGGGCAGAACGTGGAGGCCGTGACGGCCTCATGGGGGCGGCCGAACGCCAACTGGCTGACCTTCGTCGTAACCGGCAAGGCCCGTGCGGCGATCCGCAACTATCTGAAGAATCTGCGCTCCGAAGAGGCAGTGGAACTCGGGCGACGGCTACTCAACCAGGCCCTTGCGCCCGAATCATCAGTCTTGGACGACGTCGACAAAGAGGTCATCGGCGCGCTGCTGTCGGAGTTGAAGCTGAGCACACTGGATGAGCTGTTGGAGGAAGTCGGCCTCGGACAGCGACCCGCCGCCCTCGTGACCCGACGACTGACCCGCATTCCCGGCGAAAACAAATCCGACGCCAAAACAAAGCACAATAATCACCCGCTCTACATCAAGGGTTCCGAGGGAATGGTTGTGAGCCTCGGAAAATGCTGTCATCCGATACCCGGCGATCCGGTACTCGGCTTCGTCAGCACCGGGCGCGGCGTGGTTATCCACACCGCTGCCTGTCGTAACATCGCGGAGTATGCCGACAAACCGGACAAGTGGGTGGAGGTAGAGTGGGAGTCCACCATCGACGGCGATTTTCCCGTCGAGGTGCGTGTCGACACCGCCAATCAGAAAGGCGTGCTCGCCACCGTCGCGGCGACCATCGCCGACACGGGCGCCAACATCGAAAACGTCACCATGGATAACAGCGAAGGCAGCCATGCGACCCTGAATATAGTCATCGGCGTAACCGATCGCGTGCACCTCGCGCATATTATCCGCCGCATCCGTAACATCAACGAAGTGACGCGCATCATGCGCAAAGGCAGCTGAGGCCTCTCGAGCCAGGAGCACACACCCATGAGCAGAACAACAGTCAGTACCGCGAATGCGCCCAGCGCCATCGGCACTTACTCCCAGGCAGTTAACGTCAACGGTACGGTCTATTTATCCGGGCAGCTGCCACTGGATCCAACCACTATGGAGATCGTCGACGGAACTCGGGAGCAAGTGGATCGCGTATTTCGAAACCTGCGTGCCGTGGCGGAGGCGGCCGGCGGGGACTTTTCCAAGGTCGTGAAACTGAACGTCTACTTAACCGATCTCGCGGATTTTCCGGTCGTTAACGAAGTCATGGGCGCGTACTTCAGCGAGCCCTACCCGGCACGCGCCGCAGTCGGTGTGGCGGCACTGCCCAAGGGGGCGACAGTGGAAATCGAGGGCATCATGGTGCTGGATGCCTGAACCGGGCCGGCAACGGTGTGGGCACAGCGGATAATTCGGACAACGTAGCCGTCACGGCGCTTCGCGGCGTCGGGCCGCGCGTGGCCGAGCGCCTGTCGGCACTCGGTATCGAATCCCTGCAGGATCTGCTCTTTCATCTGCCATTGCGTTACCAGGACCGCACGCGCCAGTGCGCGATTGGGTCGTTGCGGACAGGACAGGAGGCGGTGGTCTGCGGCGAGATTCAAATTACCCAGGTGCAATACGGACGCCGGCGTTCGCTCATATGCATGGTGCACGATGGCACCGGCAGCATTAACCTGCGTTTTTTCTATTTCAGTCAGAGTCAGCAGAAGCGACTCGCCCGCGGTGAACGCATCGTGTGTTTCGGCGAAGTGCGCCGCGGACCGAAAGGTCTCGAGATGGTGCACCCGGAATACCGTCTCGTGGGCGAAGATGAAGAAGCGGTCACCGAAGATCATCTGACGCCCATTTATCCGACTACCGAGGGCTTGAATCAAAAGAATTGGCGAAGCTTGACCGATCAGGCTCTGGAAAGGCTGGAAAGCGACGCCACACTGCGAGACTTTGTTCCCGCCGACATTCTCGCCCGACACGGCTTCGCACCGCTTGGCGATTCACTGCGGGCCGTACATCGGCCGCCGCCAGGCTCCGATCCCGAGGACCCCGAATCCGACATCGCCCGGGGCCGCCAGCGCTTGGCCTTCGACGAGTTGATTGCCCGTCATCTCAGTCTGCGTCTGCTGCGCCAACGTCTGGATGCGGATGCATCCCCGCCTATGAAAAGCGACGGACACTTGCGCAGCCGCTTCATCGAGCAACTGCCTTTCACACTCACGGTTGCCCAACGTCATGTCATCGACGAGATAAGCGCGGATCTCGAGAAGACGCACCCGATGCAGCGTTTGGTTCAGGGTGACGTGGGTTCGGGAAAGACCGTGGTAGCTGCGGTGGGGGCGCTACAAGCCATCGAGGCCGGGTATCAAGTTGCTTTCATGGCACCCACGGAGTTGCTTGCCGAGCAACACTTGGGGAATTTTCTAGCCTGGCTCGAGCCTTTGGAGATCCCGCTTGCATGGTTATCGGGAAAATTGACGGCGCGGGCGCGTAAAACGGCATTGAGCAGCATCGCCGCCGGTCAACCGATGCTGGTGGTAGGGACCCATGCCCTGTTCCAGGATCAAGTGGACTTTCCCAACCTGGGTCTCGTCATTGTTGACGAACAGCACCGCTTCGGTGTCCATCAACGTCTGGCGCTGCGCGACAAGGGCCAGCCGACCGGTAGGCAACCTCATCAACTCATCATGACCGCGACACCGATCCCGCGCACCCTGGCGATGGCGGTGTATGCGGATCTGGATACCTCGGTAATCGACGAGCTACCGCCTGGCCGAGAGGTCATCGAAACGGCGGTGCTGCCGGATTCGCGCCGGCCGGAAGTCGTCGCCCGCGTGCACGCCGCCTGCCGGGAGGGCCAACAAGCCTACTGGGTGTGCACGCTCATCGAGGATTCCGAGGTGTTGGAAGCCCAGGCCGCGGACGAGGCCTATCAGCACCTGAGCGAAGCCTTGCCGGAGTTGCGTGTCGGGATAGTGCATGGACGCATGAAGTCGGCCGACAAGGAAAGCACCATGATGGCATTTAAGGACGGGCATCTGGATCTGCTGGTAGCGACCACGGTCATCGAGGTCGGTGTCGACGTACCCAACGCGAGTCTCATGATCATCGAAAATGCCGAGCGTCTCGGGCTTTCACAACTGCATCAGTTGCGCGGTCGCGTCGGGCGAGGGCCCCGTAAGAGCGTGTGCTTGATGATGTACCAGCCGCCTTTATCGGGCCACGCGCGCGAACGCCTGGACATCCTGCGCGAGACCGGCGACGGCTTTCAGATCGCCCAACGGGACCTGGAGTTGCGCGGCCCCGGTGATGTGCTTGGTACCCGGCAGACGGGGCTGATGCAGTTCAGAATCGCGGATTTGATCCGCGACCAGGCCTTGCTCGGATCCGTCTCACGTGCCGCCGATGACATCCTCTCCAGTCACCCCGAGTGCGCGCAGCCCCTGATAAGGCGCTGGATAGGGAATGCGATACACTACGCCGGCGTATGAATCATCCCCGCAGGTAGTCAGAGGTGAAGGAGCGAGTGCGCCAATACGGCCTGCTCATGCGGGTCGATCGGCCGATCGGCACGCTGCTGCTTTTGTGGCCTACCCTGTGGGCACTATGGATCGCCGCAGAGGGGAAACCCGATCCTTATATCACTCTGGTGTTCATTCTCGGCGTTTTCATCATGCGTTCGGCGGGCTGCGTCATCAACGACTACGCGGATCGCAAACTAGACCCCCACGTTGCCCGCACCCGGGCGCGCCCGTTGGCCGCCGGCCACGTCACGCCGAAAGAAGCGTTGCTGCTGTTTCTGGCATTGTGCCTGCTGGCGCTGGCACTGGTTCTTACCCTCAATCGTCTAACCTTGCTGTTGTCTCTGGCGGCGGTTCCGCTGGCGGCGAGTTACCCGTTCATGAAGCGCTATACCTATCTGCCTCAAATTCATCTCGGCGTGGCCTTCGGCTGGGCGGTTCCCATGGCATTCGCGGCGCAAACAAACAGCGTGCCACCGATAGCGTGGTTGATTTTGACCGGTGTGGTGTTGTGGGCTGTCGCATACGACACCATGTACGCCATGGTCGATCGTGAGGACGACATCTACGTGGGCGTCAAATCCACCGCAATCTTGTTCGGCGAACTCGATCGGTTGATGATCGGCGTGGTCCAGATTTGCTTCTTTATGGTCATGTTATTGGTGGGGGACCAGTTGGACCTGGGGCATTACTACTATTTGTCGCTTGCGCTCGCCGCCGGACTATCGATCTACCAGCAGCACCTGATCCGACTGCGCGAACCGAGCGCGTGCTTCCGGGCTTTTTTGAACAACAACTGGGTGGGG
>Ga0255047_10002063_pt1 | contig 13693 bp, 9 predicted proteins | sample JV7_2_1_MG_FD_183640 | JGI IMG/M metagenome (GOLD analysis project Ga0255047, IMG submission 183640) | Seawater microbial communities from Jervis Inlet, British Columbia, Canada - JV7_2_1 | ecosystem: Environmental > Aquatic > Marine > Inlet | place: Canada: British Columbia | collected 2016-10-06
CCTATGCGTCGGCGCGTGAGGTGCTGAAGAATCTTGCGCACAAATTGCCGAAGTTCTTCGAAGACCGTGCATTGCGCGCCGAAGAATACGCGCGCGGCATGGTGACCGGCGGCACGCTGTTCGAAGAACTCGGTTTCTTCTATGTCGGCCCGATCGACGGCCACAACCTCGATCATCTTCTTCCGGTGCTACAGAATGTGCGCGATGCCGAAACGGGGCCGATCCTCGTTCACGTCGTGACCCAGAAGGGCAAGGGCTACGGTCCGGCCGAGGCCGCCGCCGACAAGTATCATGCCGTTGCGAAGTTCGATGTCGCCACCGGCACGCAGGCCAAGGCGAAATCCAACGCACCAGCCTACACCAACGTGTTCGGGCAGAGCCTGATCAAGGAAGCGCAGAAAGACGACAAAATCGTCGCCATCACCGCGGCGATGCCGGGCGGCACCGGCGTCGACATGTTCGCCAAGGTTTTCCCCGAGCGCACTTTCGATGTCGGCATCGCCGAGCAGCATGCGGTGACGTTCGCGGCAGGCCTTGCCACCGAGGGCTTCAAGCCGTTCTGCGCGATTTATTCGACATTCCTGCAGCGTGGTTACGATCAGGTCGTGCATGACGTGGCGATCCAGCACCTCCCGGTGCGTTTCGCCATCGACCGCGCCGGCCTCGTCGGTGCCGACGGCCCGACCCATGCCGGTTCGTTCGACAATGCCTATCTCGGCTGCCTCCCCGGCTTTGTCATCATGGCGGCAGCGGACGAAGCCGATCTCGTTCACATGGTCGCAACGCAAGTTGCGATCGATGACGCGCCGAGCGCCCTGCGTTATCCGCGCGGCGAAGGCCGCGGCGTCGATATGCCGGAAGTTGGCGTGCCGCTGCCGATCGGCAAGGGCCGCATCATGCGTCAGGGCTCCAAGGTCGCGCTGCTGTCCTTCGGTGCGCGGCTCGGCGAATGTCTCAAGGCCGCCGATGAACTCGACACGCATGGCCTTTCGACCACCGTCGCCGATGCGCGTTTCATGAAGCCGCTCGATCTCGACATGATCCTCAAGCTGGCGCGCGAGCACGACGTGCTGATTACGATCGAAGAAGGCTCGATCGGTGGCTTCGGCACCCATGTGCTGCAGGCGCTGGCCGATCATGGCGCGCTCGATGGCCGCGTGCGCGTGCGCAATCTCGTGCTGCCGGATACCTACATCGATCACGACTCGCCGGCGGCGATGTATGCGCAGGCGGGGCTTGATGCCAAGGGCATCGTCGCCAAGGTGTTCGAGGCGCTTGGCAAGGACAAGGCATCCGAGACGGTGAAGCTGGCCTGATCTCAAGTAAGCCGTCATCCTGAGGCGCCGCAGCGAAGCGGGGGCTTCGAAGGGCGACGGCGAATCCAGAGTAAATCCATCATCCCTCGCGGCTCGCAAGAGCTCGCACCTCAGGATGACGGCACAAAGGCGGTTGGGATATGACCTCACGCAAGCGCGCGGACCTTCTGCTGGTTGAGCGCGGCTTGTTTGAAAGCCGCGCCCGCGCGCAGGCGGCCATCGAGGCGGGTCTTGTCATCGCCAATGGCAAGCCGGTTCTGAAACCGTCGGAAACCATCGCGACGGACGCCGAGATTGTTGCCGAGCCCGCCCATCCATGGGTGTCGCGCGGCGGCGTCAAGCTTAGCGGCGCGCTGGAGCAATACCCGATCGACCTTGAGGATCACGTCTGCGTCGATGTCGGCGCATCGACCGGCGGCTTCACGGAGGTGCTGCTCGCCAATGGCGCCAGCCTCGTCTACGCCATCGATGTCGGGCGCGGGCAACTGCATCCGAGCCTGCAGGGGAATCCAAAAATTGTTTCAATGGAAGAAACCGATATCCGATCACTTGCCGGCAGACGCCTCGAGATCCGGCCCGATGTCTTGGTGATCGATGTCAGCTTCATTTCGCTGAAGCTTGTCCTGCCTGCGGTATTGCCGATCGCGGCCGCGCCGACGCATCTTCTGGCGCTGATCAAGCCGCAGTTCGAGGCCGAGCGAAAGCACTCCAAGAAGGGCATCATTCGCGACGAAGCGGTGCATCGCGCGGTGTGCGACGATATCGCAACTTTCGCGGAATCGCTGGGCTGCACCGACATCAAGATCTTTCCGTCCTCGATTACGGGCGGCGACGGCAACGCCGAGTTCTTCCTCGGCGCGCGGCGCGGCTAGACATCATGACTGAACGCTTCACCATCGATCATGTCGGTCACTTCGGCGACGGCGTTGCGCTTGCTGACGGCGCAAGCATCTACGTGCCCTATGCGCTCGGCGGCGAAACCGTCGATGTGCTGCCCTCCCCCGGACATCCGGACCGCCGTGCGCTCGCGCATGTCGTTACGCCAAGCCCCCAGCGCATCGATCCGTTCTGCCCGCATTTCGGCACCTGCGGCGGCTGCGCGATCCAGCACTGGCGGCCCGAAGCCTACCGGACATGGAAGCGGCAGCTTGTGATCGACACGCTGCAGCACGCCGGAATCGACTGCGAGGTCGGCGAACTGATCGACGCGCACGGCACCGGACGCCGCCGCATGACGCTGCATGCACGGCAAAGCCAGCAGGGCATCCTGCGCGTCGGATTCGCAGCCGCAGGACGCCACGAGATCATCGCCATCGATCATTGCCCGATCCTCGATCCGGCGATGCACGGTGCAATCGAAGCCGCGAACGAGATCGCGGAACTGCTGAGACCGGTGAGCAAGCCGCTGGATATCCAGGTCACCGCAGCCGATAACGGCCTCGATGTCGATGTGCGCGGGTCCGGTCCGCTCGGCACGGCGCTGCTGACGTCCCTGTCGAAGCTCGCCGAGAAACATAATCTCGCGCGGCTGACACGTCACGGCGAGCTGGTCATCATGCGCAAGCCCCCGGTGGTGCGCGTCGGCAAGGCGCAGGTCACGCTGCCGCCGGGCTCGTTCATGCAGCCGACGGCTTTGGGTGAAACAACGTTGGCCGAACTCGCTTTCGCGCGGGCCAAGGGCGCAAAACATATCGCCGACCTGTTTTGTGGGTTCGGTCCGTTCGCATTTCGCCTCGCGGAAAAATTCAAGGTGTCGGCGTTCGACAGCGATGCGGTCGCGGTGACTGCGTTGCAGAACGCTGTCAAGCTGACGCAGGGCCTCAAGCCGATCAAGGCGGAGGCGCGCGACCTGTTTCGCCGCCCGCTGATGCCGCAGGAATTGCGCGATTATGATGGCGTGGTGTTCGATCCGCCGCGTCAGGGCGCACAGGCGCAGTCGCAGCAATTGGCCGCCAGCAGGATTGCGCTGGTGGTTGCAGTGTCCTGCAATCCGGCGACCTTCGCGCGCGACGCCCGCATTCTGATCGACGGCGGGTTCAAGATCGACAGCATCACGCCGGTCGATCAGTTCCGCCACACGCCGCATGTGGAACTGGTGGCGCGGTTCAGAAGGTGACTTGACGCCGGATATCTCCATAGGTCGTCCCGGCGAAGGCCGGGACCTATCATCCCTGTCAGTGCATTTTGAAAAAAGACCCGCAGCGACATCGCCTCAACGGGAGATTTGTGGTTATGGGTCCCGGCCTTCGCCGGGACGACGCGGTGTCTTTCACTCACTCTCTGCTTTGATCAAGGCGTCTATCTTCCCCATCGCTCCTGCCAGATCTTCTCGCCGATCAGGCATGAGACGCGCGGCTCGCGGGTCGCGGCCGGCACGACGCGCGGCTCGGGCACCCGATGCGCGACTTCGAGCACCAGTTTGGTCCGGATCGCTTCCTTGAACTTCTCCCTGGTCTTGATCGGCACCACGAACGAACCCGCACCGCCGATCACACAGTCCTCGTAATAGATGTCGAGATTCTCGATATCCATCGTCGCGTAGTTGGTTTCCTTGGACATGATCGGCAGGCCGTTGATGGTGATGCCCTTGGCCAGCGCGGCATCACGCGCCGCCGTCACCGGCTCGCCGTTGTTGTTCGGTCCGTCGCCCGAAATGTCGATCACCCGGCGCAGCCCCTGATATTCGTTGGCTTCGAACAGCGGCATGGCGAAATTGATCGCGCCCGAGATCGAGGTGCGCGAGGCGCGGCGTAGCGGCGCTTTGAGGATTTCCTCGGCCAGCGCGCCGGCCGATTCCGGGCCGTCGATCACGCGCCATGGCACGACGATCTTCTGGTCGTTCGCCGCCGCCCATTCGAAATACGTCACCGCGACCTTGCCGGTCGGTCCGGTCTTCAGCGCCTGCAAAAATTCCTTGGAGGTGACCGCAAGCGCATAGCCTTCGCGTTGAAGCGCCAGTTCGTCCATGTCCATGGAATAGGAGACGTCGACCGCGAGGATCAGTTCGACATCGACCTTGGCCTCAGTTGCGGCCGGCACGGGCGAAGGCGTTGTGGCCGGTGCCGCCACGCCGGGGACATCCCCGCCGGCGATCACCCCCGCCACAAGCACTGCTCCGATCGAGACACACCAGCGCATGGCGGACCTCCCGTCGTTCAGGTCGTCATGGTGGCACGGCCGACCCGAACCGGAAAGCTGGAACCCGGAACCGCGCCCTGCTGTACACAGCAACCCCATTCACGGCCTTTTTCGGGGCCGGCTGCCTGATCCGGAGGCATTTACCAACATTTCACGGAATTTATTTACGTTTGCCGAGCGGACGGCCCGTCTGGAAGACAGGCCGCCGACTGGAAATTGCCAACACCGCCACGCCTTCTCAGGCGTCGAAATCATTTCGACGGCCAAGCGCCAGCGTTTGGATTTGTCCCGAGTTTTCTTGAACGGGTCAGAAGGACCTTAAAAGGACCGTTTCATGCTTTCCCGGCTCTCCATTAGAACCAAGCTTATCGCCCTCGTCTCCATCCTGCTCGTTGCTCTCACCGCCATGGGCCTTTTCGCCATCGTGGAAATGCGGTCCATCAATGCTTCCGCGCAGGTCATCAAAAATAGCTGGCTGCCGAGCGTTCGCCTGGTCGGCGAATTGCGCACCCAGTCGGCGCGCTACCGGGCGGTGCTGCGGGACTACCTGACCGAGCCGGACGAGAAATTCATGGCCGACATCCAGCGCAATCTCGATGCCCGCGCCAAGGATTACGACACCGCGAACAAGGCCTATGAGCCGCTGATTTCCTCGCCGCAGGAAGCCGCCCTTTACAAGGAACTGTCGGCGACCTGGAAGACCTTCCGCGAAGCCGCCGACGAAGTCATCGCCCATGCCCGCAAGCGCGAAACCGCACAGGCCCGGGCCGTCAATGCCCAGCGCGCGACCGTCGCCGGCCGCAGCATGGATGCCGTGCTGACCAAGCTCGTCGAGCTGAACGACAGCGGCGCCGCGGCTTCCGGTCAGAAGGCCGAGAACGCCTATGACGCGGCGTTCCGCATCGTCCTCGTGGCTCTGGTCGCAATGGTGCTGGCCGGGCTTTGCGCCGCCGTGCTGATCGTGCGCGATGTCGCCCGCGGGATCGGCTCGGTCCTGACCCCGATGCGCGCCCTGGCCACCGGCGATCTCACCACAGAGGTTCCCCATCAGGGCGAGAGCACCGAGATCGGCCAGATCGCCGATACCGTGCAGGTGTTCAAGGACGCCATGATCGCCAAGAAGGCTGCCGACGAAGCCGCCGCCGCCGAAGCCGGCGTCAAGATGCGCCGCGCCGAAATGCTGGACAAGGCCACCGGCAACTTCGAAGGCATGATCGGCGAACTGATCAGTTCGCTCTCGTCGGCCTCCACCGAAATGGAAGCCACCGCCAGCACCCTGACCAACGCCGCCGATAATACCCGACAGCTCTCCAGCGCCGCGGCCGACGCCTCGCATGATGTATCGGAAAGCATCCAGTCCACCGCCACCGCTACCGAGGAAATCACCTCCTCGGTCAAGGAAATCGGCCGCCAGGTGCTCGAATCCAGCCGCGTCGCCCAGGTCGCCGTCCAGCAGGCCGAGAAGACCGACTCCAGCATCGCCGAGCTGTCGCAGGCCGCCAACCGCATCGGCGACGTTGTGAAACTCATCACCGCCATCGCCGATCAGACCAACCTGCTTGCGCTCAACGCCACCATCGAGGCCGCACGCGCAGGCGAAGCTGGCCGCGGCTTCGCGGTGGTCGCCTCCGAGGTCAAGGCGCTGGCGGCCCAGACCGCCAAGGCTACCGACGAGATCACCGCGCAGATTTCCGACATGCAGATCGCCACCGGCGATTCCGTGGTCACGATCAAGGAGATCAGCGCCACCATCAACCTGATGTCGGAAATCTCATCGACGATCGCGGCGGCAGTGGAAGAACAGGGCGCCGCGACGCAGGAAATCGCACGCAACGTGCAACAGGCCGCCGAGCTCAGCATGCGCGTCGCGACCAACATCACCGACGTGGATCGCAGCAACGGCGAGACCGGTGCGGCTTCGGCGCAGGTGCTCTCCGCAGCACAGTCGCTGTCGAAGGAAAGCAATCACCTGCAGATGGAAGTGCGCAACTTCCTCACGACGATCCGCGCCGCCTGACGCGATTCGCCTAGCGAACATTTTCGAAGCCGGCGGCGCGAAAGCATCGCCGGCTTTTTGCTGCTTCAGGAAGACTCATGCGCATTCCGCAGAGTGGATCGGCAAAAACATAACGAACAAACGCAGCTTCTGCGCATCGACGCCGGTAAAATTTTACGAACATTTCACTCAAAATGTCGAAAGTGCGGCCGTTATGTCGTTGCGAAAATGCTTCGGCGTTTGATCGTTACCACTGACTCGCATCGTCAAGTCCTGCCGCCTTCGCAACGGGTTAGAAGAACCCAAAGGATAACCAGCCAATGCTCTCGAAGCTTTCGATCCGTAACAAAATCATCATCGTACTCGCGGTTCTGCTCGTCGCGATGTCCGGCATGGGCCTCTTCGCCATCCGCCAGATGCAGGCCATTAACGCCAACGCCGTCGACATTCAGACCAACTGGATGCCCAGCGTTCGCGTCCTTGGCGAACTGCGCGCCGGCGTCATCACCTACCGCAACGTGATCCGCGAGCACATGCTGTCGGAACTGATTGAAGAGAAGCTGGCGCAGGAAAAGACTCTGGAAACTGTGGTCGAGAACAACCAGAAGGTCCGGCTGGCCTATGAGAAAATGATCACGTCGCCGGAAGAGCGCGCGCTGTATGCCGAGTGGACGCAGGTATGGGATGAATACAGGAAGGGCACGCTGGAAGTCATGGCCCTGTCGCGCAAGGCGGCCGGCAAAATGCCAACCGAGGCGCATGACCTGAACACGATCACGGTCAACCTGATCGGCATCAAGGCCGACAACATTCTGAAGAAGGACATCGACCTCAACAACAAGGGCGCCGACACCGCCGGTCTGGAAGCGACAAACAACTACAACACAGCGTTTATGACGGTGGCGATCATGCTCGGCGCCGCTATCCTGATCGGTGTTCTTGTCGGCTTCTACCTCGTGCGCGACGTGTCGCGCGGCATCGCCTCGATCGTGACGCCGATGAAGGCGCTCGGCGAAGGCGACCTCTCCGCCAACGTGCCGCATCAGGGCGAGAAGACCGAAATCGGGACCATGGCCGACACGTTGCAGGTCTTCAAGGAAGCCCTGATCGCCAAGAAGGCTGCCGACGAGGCAGCCGCAGCCGATGCCGACGCCAAGATCGCGCGCGGCCAGCGGGTCGACAGCATCACCCGCGACTTCGAAAAGCTGATCGGCGAACTGGTTGGTTCGCTGTCCTCGTCCTCGACCGAACTCGAAGCTGCCGCGAACACGCTGACTTCCACCGCCGAAATCACCGGCAAGACCTCCGGTGAAGCCGCTGCCGCATCGCAGGAAGTCTCCAGCAACGTCCAGTCGGTCGCCGTCGCCACCGAGGAAATCACCTCCTCCGTTGGCGAGATCGGCCGTCAGGTCCAGGAATCCAGCCGCATCGCCTCTGAGGCCGTGCGTCAGGCCCAGAAGACCGACACCAGCATCACCGAACTGTCGCAGGCTGCCGCCCGCATCGGCGACGTGGTCAAGCTGATCACAGCAGTGGCCGAGCAGACCAACCTGCTCGCGCTCAACGCCACCATCGAGGCGGCGCGCGCCGGCGAGGCCGGCCGTGGCTTCGCGGTGGTTGCTTCTGAGGTCAAGGCTCTCGCCGCCCAGACCGCCAAGGCCACCGACGAAATCAGCGCCCAGGTCGCAGGCATGCAGACCGCAACGCAGGAATCGGTTTCGACCATCAAGGAGATCGGCAAGACCATCACCCTGATTTCCGAAATCTCGTCGACCATCGCGGCGGCGGTAGAGGAACAGGGCGCGGCGACGCAGGAAATCGCGCGCAACGTCCAGCAGGCCGCGTCGCTGAGCGGCGAGGTCGCCACCAGCATCACCGACGTCAGCCGGGGTGCGGGCGAAACCGGGGCCGCCTCCGGTCAGGTTCTCTCCGCAGCGCAGATGCTGTCCACCGACAGCAACCGCCTCAAGATCGAGGTCGAGAAATTCCTCACCAACGTGCGCGCTGCCTAAGCGCTCACAAAACGAGCACTCGAAATCGGCGGCCATCACGGCCGCCGATTTTTTTTGGGGGACGATGGCTTGCCGAACCGTCGGCGCTAGTTTGGGCTGGACTCTGGCTGCTGCGATCCGCTCAAAGCAGGCATCTCGTCCGCCAGACCGTACACACGCTCGGCGGCAGAAAATCCTGCCACCGAGAACAGGCCGAGGTCGGTCCATCCCGCATCGACATGGCTGGCGAATTCGGTGGATGCCAGCACGGTGCGGTTGAGGCGTCCGGCGATCTTCTCGATGCGGGCGGCCAGATTCACCGCCGGCCCGATGCAGGTGAAATCGAGACGGTCGCCGCCGCCGATATTGCCGTACAGCACCTTGCCGACATGCAGCGCCAGCCCGAAGCGGAAGTCATTGAGGGTTTCGCGTTCATAGGCGTAGGACATCGCCGCCACACTGGCGCGGCATGCGCGGGCAGCTTCCAGCGCACGCCGGCAAACCGTTTCCGTATCGCCTTCCTTGTCGTTGATCGGAAACACCGCAAGCAGGCCGTCGCCCATGAACTTCAGGACTTCCCCGCCATGGTCCAGGATCGCCGGCACCTGACAGTCGAAGTAGGTGTTGAGCACATCGACCACGGCTTCGGACGACAGCCGATCCGACAACGGCGTGAAGCCGCGCAAATCCGAAAGCCAGATCGCGGCCTGCATGGACTCGGTATGGCCGCGGCGGATCTGTCCGGCGAGAATGCGTGCTCCCGCCCGCGCCCCGACATAATTGTCGAGCAGGCCGGCCGCCGTCCGGCGCAGCAGCCAGATCTCGATCATGCGCGTCAGGACCGGCATCAGCGAGCGCATGCCGTCGATCTGGGCATCGCTGAAGCCCTCGGCGTGCTTCGTCATCCAGCTCGACGCATGAGTTTCGCCGTCGGACATGTGAAGCGGGAGCGCGATGTAATCAGTCGCGCCGCCGGCGCGCATCTCTGCGAAAAACGGCGAGTTGCCGACCTTCTCGTCGAGCAACCGGCGCCGCACTTCCAGTCCCTGCTCGAACACTGTGGCAAGCGGACTAGAGAGGTAGTCGTCGGACTCCTCGGATCCGTAGGCCATACTGCCCATGGTCACGCCGGAGCCGCGACGCCAGATGAAATTGCGGCCGACCATGTTGGGATGGAGCGTGGTGACGAACACGCCGACGCGTGACAAGGGTATTCCGCAATCGACCATGCGTTCGCATGTCTCGATCATGAATTCATCGACGCGCCTTGCCGACTGCGCTCCGTTGATCAGCCAGTCCGCGACGCTCTGAAGGTTTACAGCCTGCATAGGGCCCGTTTTGCGACGACAGGCGGTGTCCGGTCAAGATCAGTGAGTCCGCGTTCACCACAGATCGCGATAATTCCGGAACTTCTTCAGTGTTGCGTCATAACGGACCGGCTGTAGCCACCGCAGGGCCACCTTCATGACCGGATTCACCATCGGCGAGACATGACGCACATAGAGATCGATCGGGTCAAGCTGATGTCCGAAGTGGAGCTTCGGATCGTAATTGAGGCTGCTGCTGCGGATCCATTTGAATCGGCGCTCGATTGCCCATGTCGTCACGTCCCGGACCATGTAGTGATAGAGGTGCAGATCGAGCGCGACGGCATAATCGAAGCCCAGATATTCGGAGAACAACTGGTCCCCCTGAATCATGTACATGCCAAAGGCGGCCAGCCTGTTGCCCCTGTGCCAGAGCAGAAAGCGGACCTTGTCCTTCATTCGCACGCTTAACTGGCGGAAGTAGTCCTTGGTGAGCTTTTCGAAGTGGAGCTTCGAGCGTTCGTACACTTGCAGATAGAGCGGGTAAATTTCATCGATCAGACCGGTGACGTCATCCGTGACGCTCATACGAATGCGCTCGCCCGCCGTTGCCCTGAGATTCTTGCGGAGGTGCCGGCGTGCGTTGCCGCTCAAGGCCGTCGAGATGTAGGCATCGAAGCTGTCATAGTCGATGTTGAGCTTCGTCATCGGCATGAACGGGGCGCGGGCAAATCCGGCCCTCACAAAGCATTCGAGGGCTTCACGGTAACAGGCCGGAAACTCTTTCAGAACGATGAGATCCGCGCCGAGCGCCCGCGCATGTTTGACGATATCGCGCGACAGCAATTCCGCAGTGGCTGTGGCTGGCAGGTCGTCGGCACAGGCAAGATGTCCTTCACCTGCGGAACACCCCACCATCAAGGTTCGCAGCTTGAGAAAGCGCGGATACACGCGGCGGACGAGCGACACCCAGCGCACATAGACAGGTGTGACGCCTTCGACGATATCCTGATCGATCAGGAAGAACGGCTGGACCGCCCGGATCCGGCCGCCGCCGTCGCGGATCGCAAAGTAGCGGTACTCGAAATTGTCAGGTAGCGCATCCTCGACGATCTCGTAATAGCGATGATCCTTTCGCTCGCCCGCGAACATGGATCGCCACACCGCGCAGGACTCCAGTCCGGCGCGGGTCACGACCTCGACCGAGAACGAAACTTGCGACGAGCCGATCCTGCTCGCAGTAATGGTGTCGCGTCCGGATTCAGACCCGGCCACTGTCAGCGTCAGCTGCAGACATACACTTGTCGCCAGCGCCATCCATAGCGGGTGGGAACCCGCATGGTCTGGTAGCAATCGTCATACGGATAACCGGCGTAGTAATAGTTGTCGTAATAGTACGGCGCGCCGAAGCCGACCGCGAAGAAATTCCGGAAATGGCGGTGATGGTGGAAATGCCCGCCGTGGAATCTCCCGCCGTGCCATCCACCGTGCCAACCGCCAGCGCCGGACATGGCCGCAACCCGGGCGCCGCTAAATCCGCCGCCCATGCGCATTCCACCGCCCTGCACAGCCGCGAAGCTGCCTCCACGGAAACCCCCGCCGGATATCGCCCCGCCTCGGAATCCGCCGCCACCGCCGTGGAAACCGCCGCCGTGGAATCCCCCGCCGCCACCGCCATGGAACCCGCCGCCGCCGTGACCACCTCCGCCGCCGCCGTGACCACCTCCGCCGCCACGCGCGAACGCATCAACAGGAGACAACGCAGCAAGCGCCGCGAGCGTCGCAACACCGATCATGAATTTTCTGAACATGGCTCACTCCTCCCGGATGAGCCCCCGCATTGTCATAACGCCGCTCACCCGGGTTTATTTCCCCGGAGCTTGGCCCGCACGAAGTTGTGTTCGGAAAGAGCCGGACTACGCACCAACCTGCCCGCGGCGGTCACCTGACGCCAGCCGCATACCACGATGGCAGCTCGACCTGAACGGCACTTTCTCCTCAATTTTAGTCTTCGTCCCTACCGGCTGTTCATCAGCGTCTGGCTTAGCTGGCCGGATGACCATTGCCCTTCGCCGCGAGCATCTGATGCTTAGCTGGCCGGATGACCATTGCCCTTCGCCGCGAGCATCTGACCCGCCCGAACACCTCGTTCGGACCGTTTCGCTTTCTCGAAGCCCTGCCGTGGCTGGTGCTCGCCGCCGCCATGCGTGTCCTCGCCTATGGCGGGGGCCCGGTCGCATTGCCCGCGATCATCGTGGCGAACATCTCCGTTTTGCTCGCATTCGTGCTGGTGGCACAGCGGTCGATTGAGCTCGCAGACGGTCAAACCGGCCTCGGCGCGCTGACCTTCCTTGAACAGTTCAAGTTGTCGCGCGGCGTCCTCGGCCGGATCATTTTGCTGATGCTGGCTGCAGCGACCGCCGTTCTCTTCGCCGGATACAAAACATTCGCACCGAACATGATGCTCGGCGTCGACGGCATGGCATTCGACCAGTTCACGGTGATCGGTAAATTTTGGAGCGCCACGGTAGCCGCTCTGGTGCTGCTGATGATCGTCGGCGCGGACGCGAACAACGGCACCGTCAGCTTCTTCTCCGCGGTGAAAGAACTGGGACGACGTTTTGTCTGGATCGGCGCCACTATTGTTATACTTGGCGCAATCTATATCGGACTAGGCTTCGTCCAGGGACTGGTGCGCCATGCGATCTGGATTTACGGGCAATCGGCGCCGCACGGCCACTTCGTCAAAAACCTTATCTTCTTCGTGTTTATCTTCAGCTTCGCGATGTTGCGGCTGTGGATTACCCTGCTCGTCCTGACGTACGGACTGAAGCAATCCTATCGAGACAATTAGCTGCCGACCTGTCCGCGATGACGCAGCAGGTGATCGGCGATCACGCAGGCCATCATCGCCTCGCCCACCGGCACCGCGCGGATGCCGACACAGGGATCGTGGCGGCCCTTGGTCATGATGTCGGTGTCCGCACCGGACTTGTCGATGGTGCGGCGAGGCGTCAGGATCGACGATGTCGGCTTCACGGCAAAGCGCGCCACCACCGGCTGCCCGGTCGAGATGCCGCCGAGAATGCCGCCGGCATGGTTGGACAGAAACACCGGACCGTTATTGCCCATGCGCATCTCGTCGGCGTTGTCCTCGCCGTGCAGTTCGGCCGCGCCAAAGCCGGCGCCGATCTCGACGCCCTTCACCGCGTTGATGCTCATCAGCGCCAGCGCGAGATCGCTGTCGAGCTTGCCATAGATTGGAGCGCCCAGTCCGGCCGGCACGCCCTCGGCAACAACCTCGATCACCGCGCCGATGGATGAACCACGCTTGCGGATGTCGTCGAGATACTCAGCGAAGAATTCGGCCTTGGCCTTGTCGGGACAGAAAAATGGATTGCGGCCGACCTCATCCCAATCCCATGCCGCGCGATCGACCTTGTGCGGACCCATCTGCACCAGCGCACCGCGCACCTTCACGTCGGGCATGATCTTGCGCGCAACGGCACCAGCCGCGACACGCGCCGCGGTCTCGCGCGCTGATGAGCGCCCTCCGCCGCGATAGTCGCGCAGGCCGTACTTCGCCTCATAGGTGAAGTCGGCGTGCCCCGGACGAAACTTGTCCTTGATCTCGGAATAGTCCTTCGAGCGCTGGTCGGTGTTCTCGATCATCAGCGCGATCGGCGTGCCGGTGGTGACCTGGCCCTTGTCGGTGTCCATCACGCCGGACAGGATTTTGACCTGATCGGCTTCCTGCCGCTGGGTCGTGAACCGCGACTGGCCGGGCCGGCGGCGATCAAGATCCAGTTGAATCTCTTCAACCGTCAGCGGGATCTGCGGCGGGCAGCCGTCGACCACGCAGCCCAGCGCAGGCCCATGGCTTTCGCCGAAGGTCGTGACGCGAAACATGTGGCCGAAGGTGTTGAAGGACATAGGAAAATACCC
>Ga0255047_10002064_pt1 | contig 13690 bp, 17 predicted proteins | sample JV7_2_1_MG_FD_183640 | JGI IMG/M metagenome (GOLD analysis project Ga0255047, IMG submission 183640) | Seawater microbial communities from Jervis Inlet, British Columbia, Canada - JV7_2_1 | ecosystem: Environmental > Aquatic > Marine > Inlet | place: Canada: British Columbia | collected 2016-10-06
GTGCTAACAAAAACGCCCACGGCCGGAACGGTTCTCGATCCGTTCATGGGATCGGGAACGACTATCTTCGCAGCCAAGGAAACCGGACGCCGTGCAATCGGGATAGAGTTAGACGAGCGCTACTGTGAGGTCGCGGCGAGTCGCTGCGCTCAGGGCGTTCTGGATTTGGGGGGCGCATGACGCCGGCAACGATGGCGCCACCGGAAGCGAGCTTGAAGCTAGTCACCAAGCTGATGCAAACCGATCGCACGATCGGCGAAATGGAGCAGCGCACTTACGACCGCATCATCAAGGCGCACGAGACCTGGCACGAAAAAGGCTACTGGTTCGATCTCGAAGCCGGCCAGCGCGTGATTCAGTTCTGCGAGAGTTTCTGCAAACACTACAAAGGCGAGTGGGCCGGCAAGCCGATGCTGCTGGAGAACTGGCAGAAGCTCGCGATCCTGGAAGCGTTCGGCTGGAAACGAGCCGATGGGTATCGGCTGTTTCGCTTTATGTGGATGGAGCTTGCTCGCAAGAACGGCAAGTCGCAGCTCGCTGCCGCACTCGGCGTGTACCTATTGCTCGCCGATAGTGAACCAGGAGCTGAAGTCTACTCGTCGGCCACGAAACGGGATCAAGCTCGAATCGTGTTCACGGCAGCTCAGCAGATCTGCAAACAGAACAAAGAACTGATGCAATTCGTGAAAAGCCAGCGCACGAATCTCAGCGTACTGAAAACGCAATCGAAGTTCGAGCCGCTAAGCTCGGAAGGCGACACGCTCGACGGCTTGAGTCCGCACGGCAACATCGTCGATGAGATTCATGCTCATAAGGACCGCCGCGTCTGGGACACACTGATTACCGCTCAAGGCGCTCGTCGCCAGCCGATGAACATTTGCCTGACCACCGCCGGGATCTACGATCCGGAAACGATCGGCTGGCAGCTTCACGACCACGCGACGAGTATCCTCGACACTACGGTCGAAGACGATTCCTGGTTCGTCTGGATCAGCTCGTCGGATCAAGGCGACGATCCCTACGATCCGAAAACGTGGGAAAAAGCGAACCCGAATCTCGGCGTCAGCATATATCCACCTTATCTCGATCAGATGGGCGATGCCGCGAAAAAGCAGCCGTCGTTTCTGAACTCGTTTCTGCGACTGCACTGCAACGTCTGGACGCAGCAAGTCGAACGGTGGCTCGACATGGATCACTGGGAAGCGTGTTCGCATCCGGTCGAGCTGGACGAGCTGAAGAACCGCGACGTTTATATGGGGCTGGATCTCAGTTCGAAGCTCGACCTGACTGCGCTTGCGCTCGTGTTTCCACCGATCGAAGACGAGCTGTGGAGGCTTTGGGTGCAGTGCTACATCCCGAGAGAATCGATGGTCGAGAGAGAGCGACTCGATCGGATTCCTTACGAGCTTTGGGAACGTCAGGGCTGGGTCACGCCGACCGATGGCGACGTCATCGACTACGACTTCATCCTCGGCGACATCGAACAGTTGAGCGAGCGGTTCAACGTGCAAGAAGTCGCTTACGATCCCTGGGCCGCGCAGCAGACCGCACTCAAGATTCGCGACGATCTAGGACTTGAAGCCGTCCCGATGCGGCAAGGATTCATGTCGCTCTCAGAGCCTACTAAGGAGCTAGAGAGGCTAGTGGTCTCGGGTAAGCTGGCGCACGGGGGAAACTCGTGCCTCACGTGGCAAGCAAACAACACAACTCTCAGGCACGACCCTGCCGGAAACATCAAGGTCGACAAAGGAAAATCGCAGAAGCATAAAATCGACGGTATCGCTGCTTCGATCATGGCGATCGGTCGCGCATCGCTGGCCGAGCGCGGCGACTCAATCTACGAAACCGAGGGGATCATGGTGCTATGAAAAAGCCCGATCTGGATCTGAGGGATCTGCACATCTACGGAGGAGCTGCCGCGATAGCACTCGGTGTTCTGGCTTATGCTGGCTGGCCGGCTGGGCTGACTGCTTTGGGGCTGGTGCTTTGGTACATGGGAGTCTATCGAATGGGGAGATTGTAAATGTCAATTTTCAGCGTCCTCGAAGAACGGCTGTCGCCGGGTCCAGGCGACGACTTCTGGTACGAGCCGGTCACGAAGTTCCGTGGCGAGACCGACGTTTCTCCGCACTCCGCGCTCAGCAACACGCCGGTATGGGCTGCGGTGAATCTGATCTCGGGCACGATCGGATCGATGCCACTCATTCTCTACAAAGAGATTCCCGACGGCGGCAAGGAACGCGACCGCGACGACCCGCTTTACGATATGCTGCGCTGGCAGCCGAATCCCTACCAGACTGCTGTCGAGTTCTTCGAAATGGGGCAGGGGCATTTATGCCTGAGAGGAAACGCATTTTTTCAGTTGCAAACAAACAGAGCCGACGAGCTGACCGCGATCGTGCCACTCCATCCCGATCGCGTCACGCTCAAGCTTCTGAGCGACGGCGTGATCGAGTACCACTACGACGAGAACAAAGGCCGACCCAGGGCGTTTTCATCAGAGGAGGTCTTGCACGTCAAAGGCTTGAGTTCCGATGGCTTGATCGGGTTTTCTCCGATCTCGATTGGGGCCGGCGCCGTAGCGATGGCGGTCGCATCGGAAAAGTACGGAAGTCGGTGGTTCCATAATTCGGCGACTCCCAGCGGAATCCTGTCGCACCCAGGCAAGCTGAAACCCGAGTCCCGATCGAACATCAAGAAGTCATGGCAAGCAGCACATGGCAGTGCGAAACAGCACTCGGTTGCGTTGCTTGAGGAGGGGCTGAGCTGGACCGCGCTGTCGGTCAGTCCGGAAGAGGCTCAGTTCCTGGAAACCAGGAAATACCAGGCCGAGGAAATCGCGAGGCTGTTCGCGGTCCCGCCGCATCTGCTCATGCTCTTGGATCGCTCGACGTTCAATAACGTGGTCGAATCGAACCGCAGCTTTGCGACGACGTGCATCCGGCCCTGGGCGATCCGATGGGAACAAGCAATACGCAAATCCATCCTTGAACGCTTTACCGAGGACGGCACGTTCGTGGAGTTCAACATGGACGCATTGCTCCGGCCTGACACGAAAGCCCGAGCAGAAGCGAATCAGATTATGCTCCAGAACGGAGCTTTGAGCATTGATGAATGGCGAGCGAAAGAGCGACTGAATCCGCTGGGCGACCGAGCCGGCGAGGTTCACTGGATGCCGCTTAATATCGCACCTGTATCGGTAGCCGAAGCTGGTCCCGATGATGATGGCGATGATGGTGCCAGGACGCTCAGAAACGAGCTGAGAAGCCGAGGGATAGAGGTGTCCGATGATATGGGCGTTCTCGCACTTCGCAGCCTGTCAGCGCGAAAACGGATTGCGGATGCTACGCGGCCGCTGATCAAGAAAGCAGCCGATCGATTGCTCAAAAGAGAAGTGAAAACCGTACTCCGCATAATCAAACGCCAGCTCAGGGCCGAGCGCGGCAGCGACGGTCTGTTTCAAGAGCTGGAAGCGTTCTATCACGGTGAGTTCACCGAGGTGATCGCCGAGATGCTGCTCCCGGTTATACGAAGCTATGCGACGCAGATCTATGCTCAGGCCGCGATCGAGATCGGCTATCCTCCGGACTTTACCGACGAGCTGGAGGAATTCGTGGAGGACTACGTGGGTGCGGTGAGTCGCCATCACGCGATGAACTCGCGCCAGCAGCTTCAGTCGATTATCAGCGGAAGTGATTTCAACGAGATGTTGGAAGCACTCGAAGTGCGCCTCCAGGAGTGGCTCGACAATCGCGCAGAGAAAATGAGCCGACGTCAGACGACCGAAGGCAATGGCGCTTTTGCTAAGTATGCTTATATCGCTGGGGGAATTGTTACGCTCAGATGGGTCACGACCGGAGCTGACACGTGCCCATTCTGCAAGAAGCTGTCGGGCGCGATCGTCGAATCGAAATCGAACTTCGTGAACGCCGGCCAGACCGTGCAATCGGACGCTGGCGATCTCGTACCCAGACGCAACATCGGGCACCCGCCGCTACACGGCGGCTGCGATTGTTTCATCTCACCGAGCTTATAAACCGGAGACGACATGGAATCCATAGAACGCAGGGACTACAACCTCGAAGGTCTCGAAGTGAGGGAAGCCGAAGACGGCGGCCAGACGATTCGGGGGCTGGCTGTTCCGTTCAACAGAGTGAGCGGCGACCTCGGAGGATTCACCGAATCGATCGATCCCGGCGCCGTCACGCGAAGCCTCGAGACGAGCGATGTCGTCATGCTATGGCAGCACGATTCCGCTCAGCCGATCACGCGACAATCGACCGGCCTCAAGCTGGAAGTACGCAAGTCTGGCGTATGGTTCGAAGCCCAAAGCTCTGATTTCACCGAGCGCCAGGTCGACTTGATGGAGAGGGGAGTCGTCAAGCAGATGAGCTTTGGGTTCCTGACTGTGGCCGATGAGTGGTCTCAAGACAAGAAACCGATTCGCAGGACGCTGCTCGACATCGATCTGCGCGAGATCAGTCCAGTCACGTGGCCGGCATACAACGCAACGAGCGTTGCGGTGCGTTCGGCGCATGACGCCGGCATCCAGCTCAGGGTCGTACCGGACAACATCTCGACCGAGATCGACGAAGATCGCAGAACCGAATGGGCGCGGCCTACGTTGTCAGAGTTCACCGACGAGCTGTGGGGCGACCTGAGCGATGAGGAACGCGACTCCATTGCCGGTCACTTTACCTGGGCACCGGAAATGCCTCCAGAAAGCTTCAGCTCGCTTTCTCTACCGCATCATAGGGCGAGTGATGGCAAGGTGGTCTGGAGGGGCCTGACGGCCGCTGCGGCGCGATTAGATCAGACCGATGTGCCGGATTCGGCGCTGTCGGCGATACGGGCGCACCTGGGCGCACATTATGAAGCGTTCGGTGAGACGCCGCCGTGGGATCGAAGCGACAGCACCGACGACGTAAGACGCGAACGGCTGCGGCTGGTGACAGTTGACTTGAGCTAACGCGATGCAGTAAAATGAACGCCGAACAGTAAATGGAAGCGCGTCGGGTCCAGACGGGACATAACTGACGCGACTTCATTGACAGCGCGATACGCAAGCTCGGTCGCGGCTGCCTCATTAGGGACCACAGTTACCAACGTGGGCCAGAGGCAGCGCCCCTGGTTCACCTGACCAGAGGGCACACATGGACACTCGCCAAAAGGCGCGGGAACTCAAAGCCGGATGTGAAGGGCTTTTGAGTGCCGCAGAGGCAGAGGGTCGGTCATTGTCAGCCGAAGAACAGAGTCAATACGACTCGAAGTTCTCCGAGCTGGAGCAATGCCTGGCTACCATCAAGCGAGCCGACGAGCTTGCTGTCGTGGCCGCAGGATTAGCTGAGCCATCGACACCGCCGGTTGAGCCGGCAATCGCTCCCGAGAACCGGGAAAACGACGAAGTTGAGGTGCGCGTCGTTAAGGATCGGGCCGTAGAACGTGGCTTCGATTCCATAGGCGAGCAGCTCCAGGCCATCGCTCACGCAAGCCATCCGGAATCGCGTTTTGAGAACGTAGACAAGCGCCTCCACTGGTTGCAGGAACGCGGTGGAAATCCTGAGAACGAGACCCGACAGTCAGGCGCGAACGAAGCTGTAGCGTCCGAGGGTGGCTATCTCGTGCAGAAGGACTTCAACGACACGATCCTAGAAAAAACTTACGCGATCGGTGAGATCGCTTCACGTGTTACGCGCCAGGCCATCGGGCCGAACGCGAACGGTCTGACCTACAACTCGATCGACGAGTCCAGCAGAGCAAACGGCTCACGCTGGGGCGGCGTTCGGGCGTACTGGACAGCAGAAGCCGCTGCACTGACAGGATCGCAGCCGACGTTTGCTCAACAGACTCTGACCCTCAACAAGCTCACGGCGCTGTTTTATGCGACCGAAGAGCTTTTGATGGATCAGACTGCGCTGGCAGGATTGGTAGAGCGCATCGTTCCGCAGGAAATCGCGTTCAAAGTTGAAGACGCGATCCTCGACGGTACAGGCTCAGGGCAGCCGCTCGGGATCTCGAACTCGGCCGCGAATGTTACAGTCGCGAAAGAGAGCGGACAGACCGCCACTACGATCGTCGCGGCCAACGTCGAGAAGATGTGGCAGCGTTGCTACGGATCATCACGATCGACGGCAGTGTGGCTCATCAACCAGGACTGCGAACAGCAGCTCATGGCAATGGCCGACGCGAACAACAACGCGATTTATCTGCCGCCACTAGGACTGTCGGACACGCCGTTCAGCCGAATTATGAACAGGCCGGTACTGACGTCCGAATATTGTGCCACACTTGGTACAGTAGGCGACATACGGCTCGTAGATCTCAGCCAGTACCTCTTGATCGATAAGGGCGCTGTACGCGGAGATTCTTCGATGCACGTGCGCTTCTTATACGACGAACGGGCCTTCCGCTGGATGTATAGGGTGGATGGACAGCCGATGTGGAACTCGGCACTGACGCCGTTCAACGGCACTAATACACTTTCGCCATTCATCGACCTCGCAACCAGGAGCTAGAGACCAATGGCAGCACAAGGATTTAGCATCGGCGAGGGCCAAGGCCATTTCGTGCTTGGCGTGGCGCCAGTCGATATCGACGCTGGAGCGCAGACATCGGATGCGTTCAAAATGACCAACTACTCCCACGCGACGATCATCATCGCGCTTGGAGTTACGGGTGCAGCTTCGACCGTAACGGTCAAAGAGAACACCGACGCCAGTGGTAGTGGCGCGACAGCGATCGCTTTCGCGTACTACTCAGAAACCACAGCCGCAGGGGACACCACTTCCTCCAGAACAGCGGCGACTTCGAGTGGCTTCGCGACGTCGACGAACGACGGCGTGTTCTACATCATCGAGCTGAATGCTGAAGATCTCAGCGACGGCTCGGAGTGGGTCACGGTTCATATGTCAGACCCAGGTGCAGCGACCTTCGCATCGATCGGAGTGATCCTATCGGGCGCGAGATACGCCGAAGTTGAAGCACCGACAGCCATAGCGTAAGGCTGAAGAAGTGACGGCGAGGGGGCTTCGGCCCCCTCGCCAGACTTCCGACTAAACTGGAGACGATATTGTGGGCATAGCCATAAGACGGCTGGACGGCGAACTCGCCGGCCGAGTCTACATTGAGCGCGACGACTTGGCCGAGGCGATGATCGACACCGGCCAGGCCGAGCGAGCGACGTTCGGCGACCATGAGGTTGCCGCTGCTGCTCCGCATGAGACACCGGAGTCGACGAAGCCGGTCGGCAAGATGTCGAGAACCGAGCTGGAAGCTGAACTCGAACAACGCGGAATCACTGTCGAAGAAGGCAGCGGGAAGGGCGGCTCGATTCTGAAGAAGGATCTTGTCAGTGCATTAAGCTGATGAACCAGACGCCGTGGAATAGAATCGTTAAGACGACTGCGGCGGTCTCCGAGCCTGTAAGCCTCGGCCGGGTCAAGCGGTCGCTGGGTCTCGATAACGTGATCGACTACGATACAACGCTCCAGGAGCTGATCGCATCAGCGTCCCAAGCTGTGAGCAACGACCTCGGTCGTGCGCTCACGACGACCACGTATACGCTGTACCTACAACGCTGGCCTGGACGCATCATAGAGCTTCCGTATCCGCCGTTGATCGCGGTGGATTCGATCAAGTATTACGCGGACTCGGATTCGACACTGACCACGTACTCAAGCTCAAACTACACAGTGGCCACTGGTGGCGAGCCAGGGCTGATCGCGCTCAACGAATCGAAAGATTGGCCGGATCTCATGGATCGCGGCGTGAACCCGATCGAGATTCAGTTCCAGGCCGGCTACGGAGCAGACACCGACGACGTGCCGCCAGCGATTCAAGCTGCGGTTACGATGACGGCAGCGATGTGGTTCGAACAGCCTTTGCCAGTGGTCGTAGGTACTACGGCAGCCGAGCTGCCATTGAGCGTCAGCAGATTGATCAACTCCGAACGCTTTGAGCGTTACTGATGCCGGCCGCTGCTTCACGTCTGCGAACGAAGCTGATGTTTCAGTACGACGAGCGCACTAAGGATACCGACGGCTACGAAACAGCTTCGTGGGTAGATAAAGGCGAACGTATGTGCCAGGTCACGCCGGTGCAGGGTCGCGAATACTGGGACGCTCACGCGGTGCTGGGCAGCCAGCCGGTGAGGGTGCGCTGCCATTACGATGCAATCATCAAGGACGTCGAACCCGACCGCTGGAGAATCAAGAACGGATCGGTGATCTACTCGATCGTCAGTATGGTGAACGTCGACCTCGGCAACCGCTGGCTTGAGTACTTATGCACGACGGGTACAGGGGTTCTGGACTGATGCCTAAGATCGAACTCGGTGGCGTCAACATAAAGATCGACGGCGACGAGGAGCTGATGCGTAAGTTTAAGCAGCTCGGTCGCGGACTCAGACCATCACTCATCGAAGGCTGTCTGTTCTCCGGAGCGAACATCATCCGCGACGAAGCTCGGAGCCGCGCACCGCGCAGAACCGGAGCGCTACAGCAAGCGATCATATCGAAACGAATGCCGATGAAGTTCGGGATTCCCGAGGTTGCGGTGTCGTGGCGTAAGGGTACGGCGAGCCGCTCGACGGCGTTCTACGGCATCATGGTCGAGAAGGGCACGAAGGAACGGGTCAGGAAAGACGGCGGCCGCACAGGCAAAGCACCAGACCAGGCGTTTCTTATTCCCGCCTACGACGCAAAGAAAGAACAAGCGTATCGAGCAATCAAGCAGAAGCTGTCCGACGCGATCGTGACGAAGGTAAGACGCCTTGGCTGACCAGATCGAAGACGTCATCTACTCGCGCCTCCAGGCCACGTCGGGTGTTACCGATCTGGTCTCGACTCGCGTGTACCCGATCCGGAGGCCGGCAGATGCTTCGCTGCCGCTCGTGGTATATGAGCGCCTGAGCGAAGTGACGCCGCTGGCTATGGTGCAAGACCCAGGCAACGTGACCGCGAGGTTCCGGTTCAGTTGTCAGGCCGACACGCCAGAAAACGCTCGGGCTTTAGCAGCTCAAATCAAATCAGCCATAGGCTACTACGCCGACAGCACTACGACTCCAGTGGTCGACGGCGCGTGGCCGGACGGCAGTTTCGAGGATTTCGAGATGGGCGCCGATCTGTTCGAAGTGACCAAAGACTTTCAAGTGGCTTACAGGGAGTAGACGAATGGCGACTTTTGTTCAGACGAACGTGGGATTGTACTGGGGCGGCTACTCCATTGCCTCGACCTTCAACGCGATCGGTCTCAATCTGAGTAACAGCTTGCAAGACGACACGGTTTACGGAGACACGTTCCAATCGAATGCGGCGGGCCTGTCGTCTGTTTCCTTGGAAGGGGAAGGCTATTGGGATAGCACGAACGACAGCATACTTCACAGCTCTATTTCGGTAGACGCTGCTGAGACTGTTGTGACCGTTACTCCGGTAGACCAGGCGGCGGGTTCGCCAAGTCTAAGCACCGCACTCACGACGTCGGAGTACAGCCCTGTAGCAAACGGCACGGTCGGCGAAATGATGGGCTACCGAGTGACCGGCGAAGGGCGCGGCAGCAAGCTCGTCCACGGCGAGATCGTCGTGATCCCGGCGACATATACTTCATCGTCAGAGTCGGCGACCAACGCCAGCATCGGAGCAGTCAGCGCCACGCAGTCGATATACAGCACACTCCACGTCACGGCTGCGAGCGGAACGCTCAATGTCATCGTCGAAAGCGCACCGTCGAACTGGTCGAGTGAGAGTACACGCATTACGCACACCGCATTCACGGGCATCGGTGCCGAGCAGAAGTCGGCAGCCGGTGCGATCACCGACGCCTACTGGCGGGTGAAATACACCGTCTCAGGTGGGGGTTCTTTCGATTTCATCGTTTCACTGGCGGTATTCTAGGAGAACATTATGGCAACATTTGTACTGTACGACGCCAGCGTTTCGGTGGCTGGCACTGATCTCAGCGATCACGTTCGCAGCGTGACGGTCGATGCCGGACAGGCAATGCAGGACGACACCGCGATGGGCGACACATTTCAATCGAACGCGGCCGGTCTCGCTACGTGGTCGGTCACGGTGGAGTTCCTTCAGGACTACGCAAGCTCGAAAGTCGATGCTGTAGTGGCTCCGCTTTTGGGCATCGGCAACACGGCAGCGCTGGTTATAAAACCAGCGAGCGGGTCGGTGTCATCAACCAACCCAAGCTACTCGGGAACCGGGATTCTGGAATCCTATAACCCCGTGTCCGGAAGCGTCGGCGATCAAGCGATGGCATCAGCCACGTTCCAATCAGCTTCAGCTCTGACCAGGGCGACCAGCTAAATGCAGGACCAAGACCTTCCCCTTCAAGTGAGGAATCATGGCATTAACCAAAGAAGCGATTCTGGCAGCAGATGATCTGACGACTAAAGAAGTAGATGTTCCCGAATGGGGCGGCTCCGTTCGCATAAGGGAGCTGACTGGCAGGGAGCGGGATGCGTTCGAGGAGGGATCACTCGACAAGAAAACGCGAGACGTGAAGATGACGAATATGCGAGCGAGGCTGGTGGCTATGAGCGCGATCGATGATTCTGGCGATCGCTTATTCACGGCCGCAGAAGCTGACGAGCTTGGCAAGAAGTCGGCTACCGCTCTGAACCGTTGCTTCGAAGTGTCGTGTTCGCTGTCCGGCATCACCGACCAGGACGTCGAGAAACTTGAAAAAAACTCCGAAGCAGCCCCTCACGCTCAGCTTGGTTCGACTTAGCAGAGATGATGGGCTGCCCTGTATCGGAGCTGCAAGCTCGCATGACGTCAAACGAGTTTTCTGAATGGATCGCCAGGGGGCGCATCCAGGCTGAAGCAGCCGAGCAAGCTGAGATCGTGCAGCGCGTCGAAAGCCGGATGAAGCGCTGATGGTTCTGTCCGAACTCAAGGTCAAGCTAACCGCGTCCGACAGCGGGTTCGCTCGCACGATGAAAAAAGCGAGCGACAGAATCGGAGGTTTTCGAGGGCGACTGAAGAACATCGGCCCGAGTCTGGTGGCGTTCGGCAGATCTATGCTAAAGGCTACAGCAGTGGTTGCCGGATTCGGGTTCGCTGCGAAGAAGCTGTTCGAGTGGGGCAGCGCAGTAGAAGAAACATCTTCAAAATTCCGGACAGTGTTCGCAGACACGACCGATCAAGTCTCGGAGTTCCTGGATACGTTCGCGACGAAAGCGGGGCTGAGTACGCAGGAAGCTCAGGGGCTTATCAGCACGACGGGAGCAATCGTGCAAGGTATGGGCGGCACGATCAAAGAATCGGCAGATATGTCGATCGCGATCACGAAGCTCGCTGGTGATTTATCCAGTTTCAATAACATACCCACTGCCGAAACGCTGGAAGCATTGCGCTCAGCTCTGGTCGGTGAACGGGAGCCGTTGAAACGCTTGGGCGTGGTGCTTCTCGAATCAGATGTGAAAATGAGGGCGCTGGAAAACTCAACTGATAAGACCACAAAAGTGTTTACCCAATTCGAGAAAGCTACTGCATCGCTTGAGTTGATCAGCGAACGGGCTGGAGTGGCTGTGGGTGATCTGGATCGAACGATGGAAAGCGCAGCCAACGTCAGCCGTCGAGTTCGAGCGCGATTCGTTGATCTTCGTGATACGATAGGTACAGCAATGCTTCCTGCCTTCGCACAAATGCTTGGCGCGATGGACGACAATACTGAAAAATTCGAAGAAATGGAGGATGCGATTCGCGACAGCAGCGGCCTCATTATAAGTTGGGCGAATCTCCTAAAGGAAAGCTTTGAAGCCGTAGCATCTGCGGTAAAGGAAGTCTCGTTTCAATTAGTAGAAACCACAAAAACGCTGGGACTTTACTGGGATGTTGTGAAGGGATTCGGTGTAACTGATAACGCGGTCAAAGCGACGATGGAGTTGGATGTAATATTCAGGAAGTTGGATGAATCATCAAAGCGATTACGCGCACAATTTGGAGAGGCTGGCGCGGCGATTGCGGAGGTTTATAGGGGCGGCGCGGAGAACATTCAGTTTGCTACCGATGGGATAAAACGGTTCGGTGAGGTTGGGACCGCAGCAGTAGAGGGAGTCGCCGAACAGGTCAAAAGCTTGACTGAACAATCGGTCGATATGGCTGAAACGATTTCCAAGAACTTCATCGGCCGAATGTCAGAAGCTGCTGCCGGCGGCAAGAATGCGTTCGAAGGCTTCTTCGACTTTATGAAAAAGAGACTCATTCAGCTCGCGATGCAGTACGCATTGTTCAAAACGCTGACGGGGATATTCGGGGAATCGGATTTCATCACGGCGCTGACGGGTTTCTCAGGAAGTATCGGTGGTGGGGGAGGATCGACGTTGCGTTCTCATCAGCCGGTGTCGGTGCCGGATCTCGGAGGTATCGGTGGGTTGCCGCGTAAACGGGTACACCAGATCACCGCTCGGCCAGGCGTGAGCCAACAGGGAATGACGGTGAATCAGAACATCAACTTCACTGTCAGCGCTATCGATGCACGTGACGCTGCGCGGTTTATCCAGGAACAGAAGGGAACCATCGCAGGAGTGATGGCCGAGGCTACACAGAACTCCAGAGCTTATCGCAACCAGCTCCTCGGGGCTGTGTAAATGGCTGCTTTTCCCCGAACTGTTCCTCCGGCTTCTGTGACCTATCCGAGCGTGATCGGCAGTCTGATAAGCGTCGGGCAGTCCGGAGCGCTACAGACGCGATCTGAGGCCGCTCAGGGCAGAATATGGACCGAGAGTTGGTCGGCTTTGCCGGCTGGAAACGAAGACGTCCAGGAGCTGCTGACCACGATAGAGAATCTCTTTAATACCGGAGCCACGTGTACGCTCACTCACTACTTGCTGCCAGGTTCGGGGATGGCGCGTAATGGAACAGGCGGTGGAACGCCGAGAGTGAATGGTCCCGACCAGAGCGGCACGAGCCTCGTCACAGAGAACTGGACAACGGAAGCGGCTAACCGAATGAAGGCGGGTGACTGCTTCACCCTAGCGGGTCTGAGTGTACTATTTCGAGTCACAGCCGACGCAACATCGGGCACATCTACGAACGCTCAGACCTTAGCGATTGAGCCTCCAATTGTTGCTGGTAGCTCTCCTGCCGATGAAGCTTTGCTCACACTCGCGAGTGCTAATCTGACTGCGGTGATCCAGGAGTATTCTGCTGCATCAGCCGGTCCAGACGAATACATCGGAGGCTTGACGGTCACGTTCCGCGAGGCTCCGTAATGGGTCGCACATTATCGGCCGCGATGACCACCGCGATCACCTCGACGTCCGGATACGCGGATATCTGGTTCATCGAACTCGCCGGCTCTGGCGGCACCATCCGCTACACGACCGCACCGAGCGACACGAGTTGGGATTCTCAGACGTGGACAGGCATCGGTGGCGTGATCGATTTCGAGCCACCACCGGAGACTGCCGACCCAGCCGGCCAGAGCTGTCGCATCTCGCTGAGCGGCGTGAACACGGCGGTGATCTCGGAGATCTTGAGCAATAATGTGCGCGGCCGGGACTGCACTCTTTATTGGGGGCAGATCACTACATCGACCGGAGTAGTCGTGGTCGATCCGATCGAAGCGTTTGCCGGATTGATGAATGCGTCCTGGTCGATAGAACACACGCCGAGCGATGTCGGCGAACGCGGCACCGTGCGCGTGACCACGACGATCGTTTCACAGCTCGCTCGAT
>Ga0255047_10002065_pt1 | contig 13689 bp, 24 predicted proteins | sample JV7_2_1_MG_FD_183640 | JGI IMG/M metagenome (GOLD analysis project Ga0255047, IMG submission 183640) | Seawater microbial communities from Jervis Inlet, British Columbia, Canada - JV7_2_1 | ecosystem: Environmental > Aquatic > Marine > Inlet | place: Canada: British Columbia | collected 2016-10-06
ATCATGCTCATCTTTCGTACGAAGAACCTTGGAATCAAAGATAAAATAGTGGGCGGAGCGCCGGCAACGCTCCTTTACCACCATTCGATACTTCATTTCCAATTCACGGGGCATTAGATGTGATTATCGGTCCCTCTTATTGTCCCACTCCACGCAAACATTCGGCCAGTTATCCTCTCTGTATTGATGGACCCCTTTGTGCTTAGGGGGCTTCTGACACCAGATCGCCTCAGCTTGACCATTGATGTAAACAGAATCCCTGCAGAAGTTCGATAGTATCCTGCGCCAATGGCTGAACCAATGGGACCTACCATCATCCCCGGCCCCCGGAAGATCGTGTGCTTGCGCGTATGGCGTATCAGGCACTCGTATCGTCCCCAGTCTCGTTCCCCCGGCACATGATGCGCTGCCACTCCCAGACGTTCAGATAACGGTGAACGTCCTTCTTCATCTGCTCCGACCAGCCGCCCACCATCTCCCGCATCTGCTCGTGGGATGCCCACTGGAGATCGTCGCTCATTGCAGGGTCTTTCCCGCGCGGCTGAAGTCCTCGGCCATCTGCAGGCCACCTTCCACCTCGCGCTGGAACTTCTCAAGCAACTCATCCGACATGTTCTTCATGAAGTCCTTCTGCCCGAGATCCGGTCGGCTGTCGGCACGGCCTTCGCTGAACTCCGCCAGACGGTAGAGCATATCGAGGCTTCTGGACATGCTGAGATTCGAGGCCGCAATCTTGGACTGCATGGTAACCATGCTGTAGGGCGTTAGGTCCTCTACCTTTCCTGGGTCGTCCAGGGCCAACTCGATCTTCTCGTTCAAGCGCCGGAGCAGCTTGGCAGACTCAACCGCCGCCGCGGTGCCTTCCTGCACACAATCCTGAATCATGCCGGAATCCAGCTTTACATCACCGACAATCAAGCCGGTCATGCCCTCTTCTATCTTTTTCCCTCGATCTTCCATAGCCACCCCCTACTTCTGAGCTTTGATTTCCCTATCAAGACGTTCAAGCTGCTTTTGCAGCCCATGCTGGTACTGGCGGTCGTTCTCGGTGGTAATCCCCCGCCGTCTGATCTCGTAGAGCTCTTTGTCTATCCTGATCCGGGTGCCTTCCAGGTTGAACCTGTTCTGCTGAGAGATATGCTGCTTCAAATCCCCGGCCTTGGCAAATCTGTCCTCGTAAAAATACCCAGCCGCAGCCAATGCCCCCAGCACCGTAACCAACGCCACTATCTTAGCCGTCACAATAGCCCCTCCCCAGATCATTGGCATCAACCGCAAACAGAGCCTGAAAGCACTCAGGGGTGGAGTCCCCCACCGCATCGCCAGGGTCAAGCACCAAGGTCGCGTAGTTCACGTCCATGCCCAGAGCCTCCGTCTGTGCTTCTTTGCCACCCAGTCCACCATGAACGAGCCGCTCATTGGCTGGGTATTCCTTCTTAGCCACTCCTTGTACCGTGGCCTTTGGGCTATGCTGTCCTTCAGGTGCCCTGGGTGGGGGTACGACGGATCGAACCATAATAGAGCCTGCCCTCCCGGCTTCAGCTTCGCCCATACCGCTTTGGCCATCCCGATCGGGTCCGGTACATGCTCGAATACGTCCACGCAGACCACTCGGTCCATAGACTCATCTTCCACTAAATCCAAACTATGCCCATACGTAACGGAGGTCAAGTGAAAAAACTTATCCTTTAGATACCCGAAGTTAGGCCCATCCAGATCGATCAGGGTCGTCGGCCTGCCCAGATCCACCCAACGCTTACGCTCGAACTCCGCCGTACCACAGCCAAAGTCCAATAACGTCAAGTCCTTCTCGCTCTCAAAAAACAACGGCACCATGCGGTATGGCGGGGTAACACAATGAAACCACTCCTGCCTGACAGCGTTCAACGGCTCCATATACATCCGCTGCCCCAGAACCTCCCACATCTCCCTCATCCTAGGTAACGACACGTCTTCGTCCTCGTCGATACCAAAGTACCTACGCACGTACCACAGCGCCCACATGTCGTCAGTCCGGGGAGGCCCGTCACTCACCCCATCTCTCCCGTAACTCCGTTCTGTTCTCAACCAGCCCCAACCAGAACCGCAACCCCCTTCTAGCCTCCCTCACCGACTCATCCATCCCAATCCATACCCCCGGCGCCGTATTATCCGCAGCCTCCACCAACGCCCTGGCCCAATCCTCGTACAGCCACCCCTGCCTCTCCCTGCGCCAGAACCCCCCAACACCCCAACCCATTACCGCCTCTACCGGGCACTTACCCGCCTTATTCCGTATCTCCCCCTTCCGGTTGACCATCCACGTAGGCCGACCCTCCCCATTCTCAAGCCACAGAGCCTCCCAGAACTCGTCCTCAGTCATGCCCTACCCCCTAACCACAACATGTAGTACCTCCCATTCTTATAACCCCGGTATTTCGAGCATATCTCTCCCCAAAAGGATATAACCAACACTACATGTGGTATAGCAATCTATGCCACTTATCCCTGACTCCCCCAAGAAGACCCTTACGCACGTGTTAAGGGGCATAGTGGGAGCTTGGTTTCCATAGGGTGTTCAAGATTTGGGAGGGAACCCCTAGCACCGGCTTATCCATGGTGCCCACCCCACCCCCTGCCCCCCCCTATGCCTAGCCTACCCTATCTATGCCTACTACAGCCTATGGCCTATGGCCTATGGCCTATGGCTAAGCCCATTGGTGGGCGCTTGAGAGAAGAGAAGACTGGGAGACTAGTGCCCCAAGGGTCATCACCCTATCCGGATCCGGAGCTAGCCACTGTACTGCTCTCTGTCCCTTTGTGCCCTTGCCAATATCCAAAGAAGTAATGATGGCTCATCTATTGTCCATGGTCCTCGGGCTCCGAGTCGGCGGAGGGGAAGGGATTCCTGCCGATGGTATCTGATAACTGTTGCTTTGGATATTCCTAACCGGGCTGCAATGGCCTGAACGCCTCGGTGCAGGGTGGGCTCTGTGTTTGGCTGTGGTCGGTCTTCCAATGCTCTCAATCGCAGTTCTTGGTCCCTTAGTCGGCGGAGAATCGGGTTCAACGTCCGCCGTTGGCTGGCGTGAGTCGAGTATTGGCCATGGTGGTGGGGCGTTGTGGTCGGCTGTTCATTCACTAGGTACAGTTTACCAAACATTTCGGCGTTTGTCCTGCACTTTCCTTGTTTCTAACTACCTGGTTTTGTTCACTTTTCTGTTTTTTTTCAAACTGACAACACTATTGTATTGACAAACATCCATTCAAGGATTAATGTGCTTTCAATATTAACGGTTTCAACAACCAATAGGAGGCAAACATGGCCAGGACAATGACAGGATACGATGGCAATGGCTACGAAATAGGGGACCGAGTCGAGCTCCATCCAGGTACAGGCCTATGGATGCAAGGTGCGCGATACGGGGTGGTTACCAGTACACGCTCTACTCCAGTCGATAGGGTGCATGTCCGACTGGACAAGCTACCCAAACGATTGTTCAGCGGCTCGGAGGACCTCTTCAAGCGAATCGACTAGATTCCACTAGCTAGCCAGTCTCGCCGGAGGCTGGCCTGCTAGTGCAATCTCGCACCAACACCACAAAGGAGGCAGGACAAATGAAAAGCCTAACCTTCGGAGACATCCCGGAAGACCTGACAATTGAGGAACCCTACGAAATGGGACTAAATGCGTCCGATTTGGAAACATTCGCGGCCATCGTGAGTCAAGGCATGGATTCCCATCTTGAGGCTGTATTCTTTACTGAACACTCGCGGTCTAACACGCATTGTCATGTGACCATAGACGACTCTAAATCCATGCGATGTTTTCTACGTCGGTGCATGGAGTCTGACAACGAAGACGCCGAAAGCCTAGCATCCTCTATCATGGAAACACTTGGCTTTGAATGGATCTAACCTAACCCAATAAGGAGGCAGGACATGGAATTGACCATACGAACAAACAACCATTGGCGCGAGTTTGTCCAAGGATACGAACTGACCGAAACAGAACAAGAGGAGTTTGATTTTCTAGACTGGAACGACCCTGATGGCAGTGGACCACGCGCCACATTTATCAGGTACAAGGGGGAACTCTACTACGATGAGTTTCAACGGATAAATCCCATGTGGAAGCTCCACTACCCAGACGATCAATCGGGATTCGATACTTGGCATGGTTACATGTCGGACAGCTACTTTTCTGGGCTTCTCATTCGCTACTCAGAAGACTGCGAACAGTACCAGATTGCAACCTACACCAGTTAACCCCACCCAATAGGAGGCAGAGCCTATGCAAACTGTTAAACATGCGAAACTGAACACAGGTGGTGGGCTTGGCAATCCGTCAAAGATGCCAGGCACGTCGTACGGTCTATCCGCCGAAGTTTGTAAGCTAGGTGCTATCCTTGCACGTCAAGCGGGTACGACCTGCCATGGGTGCTACGCGATGGGTGGCAATTACCAGTATAGCAGTGTCAAGGTCGCACACGCGCGTCGCCTTGCCAGCCTATCTAACCCCGGTTGGGTAGAGTCAATGGCGTTCCTAATCGCCCGTGCTGCTAAGCGTAGTGGTGTGCGGTATCATCGATGGCACGACTCGGGGGACTTGCAGAGCTTAGCACACCTGCAGCAAATCGTAGCAGTCGCTCGTCTGACACCTAGCGTTCGATATTGGTTACCTACCCGTGAGCTTGCGACTGTCAAGGCATGGGAACGGGTCACACCTGCACGCTTGCGTCCACGTAATTTGGTTATACGTGTTAGCGCCACGCGTGTTGATGGCACGTTGCCACCCAGACCCGCTACTGTGTCGGGCGTGTCCGCGCTGGCCGACAGTGAGACGTATCCCACGGCTGTGCATTGTCCAGCACCTACGCAAGGAAACGCGTGCGAGTCGTGTCGTCGGTGCTGGCGTCGTGACGTCAAGGCTGTGGTGTATCATAAACACTAAAGGTGGGTAACCGTAACCAATAGGAGGCAGGACAATGATTATTAGTCATTACTGGAGACAGGAGGCGACCCTTGACAAGCTAGCGCGCTTACCCCCAAAAGAGGAGACGTTCTTTGTGGCATGGTTCGGTCCATCTGGTGTCGCAACCTACCAAGCGTACAAAACCGCGTATGATGCAGAAGCCCGAAGACTGGCCTATATCAGTTAACCCCACCCAATAGGAGGCAGGCCCACTAGCCGCAAAGAGCCCTAGCATGAACTAACGTGCTAGGGCTCTTTTGTTCTCGCATGTTTCAATGCTCCGATATCTCTACCAGCATGCCAGGCTCCTCGTCGCGCGCCACGTAGCTCTTACGCAGCATCAATAATGAGACTTGCCTATCGTCGGCCCATGCAAGCCCATTAAGCGCGTCTAACACTCCTTTGGCTAGGTTGTCTAGGTCGGGCTTGCCAACGTGCGGTATACGGCAATCTGGGGCGTTTTTACGGCATAAGCGCTGCGGACGTGCGAACAGGAAGTGTAGATCGAGGTGGACCACTCCGGCTAGAGGCTCAAGCTCGCGCCCAGCTAGTGCATAGGCCGTTGCCACCTCCACCTTCCATCGCTGTATCGGAGCGTTTGCAGGTGAATACACCGACGCCACGACCCGTCCGTCTGTACGTCTGCGGGTAGTGGCTCTTGTGCGCGGTTGTGCAATGGGATTGCCTTGCACTTGAAATCGGAGCTTCTTGCCTAACCCCAACCGATAACTCTCGGCAATCTCACCTCGGGTGGCGTCCTCGGCATTTCGCGGAGTTCGTTCAAGTAGCTTTCCATGACGACGTATTGTATTTGGTGTTGCGCTCGAATATGACCCCTTAAACTGGACATCGGATCCTGCATTGCCGTCCATGTGCCTGCATCCAAATGCCAGTCGCAGAATTTACACTTCATTGGCGGGATCTTGCTTGCCTGTCCTTTGGCGCCCGGAACGTTCGGCTCTACCGGCTTGATTGCTATCGGACCATTGAACTCGTACATGATGCCACCTCATGTTAACAACCCCGGCTATCCAGTGTCACCTATCGCCGGAGCTGCGGGTTAGGGAGTGGCCAACAGGGTAAAAGGAGGTGCAACACCCTCGACACGGACTCCATACAAAAGACACTACGCGCATGTTTCTCTCCTGTCAAGGACAAAAAACGTTGACAGGTGGTTTTTTTTTGGTATCCTACAAACTGCGGTAGGTACCGGGGGCACCCGGCGCTAAAGTCCTCGGGCCTTGACCCCGGTGGAGCCTGCCGCAAATCCAATTCCTGTCAAGGGGGACCGCGCATGAGAGTTACCGACCTATGATTGAGCTTGCCCAGTATATCAAGCTCGGCTTCCATCTCTTCCCGATCAAGGACAAAGGCAAGGAACCCCTTACCGCTAACGGGTTCCACGGTGCCACTAACGACCGTAACCAGCTCCGCCAGTGGTATTCTCAGCATCCCGGCTGTAATTGGGGCATCGCTACCCAGGCATCGGGCCTGAGCGTGATCGACATAGACGAGAAATCCATTTTAGCGGATCTATGCATGGAAGTGGGGCCGGAGTTGAACGCAGCACCACGGGTGCTCACTTCCAAAGGCTATCACGTCTATACCCGTAGACCGACGACCTGGACCCCAATGGCCCAGCGTGTCGGTATCATGCCCCACGTAGATGTCACCAACTACGTGGTAGCGCCACCGTCCGTACATCCATCCGGGCACGTCTACAAATGGGACATTACACCGTGGGACCATGCCATACCCGAGCTGCCGGAATGGTTTCGAGGGGTCATGGACGATGGAATACCCCGTAAAACGCCCCAGAATGCCCCAGAACGAACGCAAGGTGGTTTAGTACCCCATGGTGCCCGAAACGAGTTTCTAGCGTCCAGAGCAGGCTCTATGCGCCGTATAGGTCTGTCTGTCATGGCTATCTTCGGAGCCCTGAAGCAGGTCTATCTCGAAGAATGTGTCCAAAACCCGCCTTACGATGATGAGCGTATCCTGAAAATAGCCAAATCCATGGGGAAATATGACCCCGAGGTAATCACCGACAGACCCGAAGCCGGATCCAAGTTGATTTTTGACTGGGCTTCCAAGGTGTCTGAGTCTGAGCAGGTCGATTGGCTTTGGCAGGACATGATTCCCAAGGGCTTTGTCTCGGTGTTAGCTGGCGATGGCGAGATGGGTAAGAGCTGGATGACCTACAGCTTGGCCGCAAGTCTCACGGCGGGGAAGGCTTTACCCGGTGGCGGCTCGAATGGCGGGGGCGGTAAGGCTTTGTTTCTGGATGCCGAAAATACCCGTGGGCTCGTGCGGGATAGATTAGCCATGTCCGGGGCGGATACCAGCAGGTGCGCCATTGTCCGGGGAACCGTGATAGACGACCCCGACAACCCCGAAGAAGCCACTCTCAAGAACGTAGAGGCAATCACCCAGGCCGTAGAGGAAAACGGGTTCGAGCTGATAGTTATCGATCCGGTGCTGTCCTTTGCCATCGACGCTAACTCGAACTCCGATCAGGAAGTGCGGAACATGCTCCGGCCCTACATGGCGTTAGCCCGTAACCACAACATCGCCATTGTCTTGGTGATCCATTTGAACAAGGTCGATAGCAAGGACATACGGCGCAGGGTCCAGGGTGCGCCAGCATGGATCAACGTGCCGCGCAGTTGCCTGTACTTTGGACCCAAAAGCGGGGACGAGGACGGTGTCCGGCTGGTGAAGCTGTTCAAGTGCAATCTCGTGATGCACAAACCGGCGTACGAGTACACCCTGATACAGGACAAAGGCATCGAGTTCGGGTGCGAGTTGGAGGTGGCCATGGACACGCTCATGGACGGGGAGGCCACTCAAACAACCCGCGTCCGGGGGATTATCGAGGCGGCGGTGGCCTGCGGGGGGAGACCGTCCGCTGAAATCATCGCAGACGTGGCCGCGATCGGCGGCAGTAAAGCCCTGTTCTACAAGGTGCTGAAACAGACCAAAGGCGAGGGAATAACCCGGAGCGAGAAGGTCCAGGGGGAGTGGCGGGTGGTACCCGCCGCCGATGACCACTCCTATCCTGGGGGTGGCGGTTGGGAATATCCCTAATTTTATCCGGAGTGGCCTAAATGAAAAAAAATCCAGTCCTTAAATTAAATTATATTAAACTACTATCTACTTCCTACTTCTTAGGGTTATTCTTTCTTTCCTTCTTTTCTTCTTTCTTTCTTTCTTTTCTTCTTCTTATCTTCTCTTATCCGAATAGCAAGAACCGTGCCAAGTGCAAAAACAGGGGCTCAGGAGCAAAGTGGTAAGTCTTGGGGTAAGCCTTGAGGTATGTCTTGGTTTTTTAGGGGGTCTAAGTGGGTGAAATCGTTGAAGGCATACCAAGGCTTACCGGGTGTCAAAATTTGGGTGTAACGGGGAATTCAGGGGGGTATGGAGATGCCAGACAGGGCGCCCCCAACGACCGGTGACAGCAGTCGTCGAGGGCTGGGGAGGTGCCGGGAAATGGAAGGATACCTAACTACCCGATAACAGTCAACTATTAAATTATTTACACCACGTGAGGATAATTAACTTGACATCTTATATCCATAGGGGGATACTCAACTTGAAGGGAGGGCAACGAACATGATGGATGTTTCAAAGGGGCCGGTAAAGATCGACCACTCTCACGACAAGCCCCTGGTGGGCAAAGGAAATGTGGTGTGCCTAATGTGGGCACATAGAGATGGGACGGTACGGTGCGGCGAATGCGCGCCAACGTATAACGGCCCCCTCGCTACGCCCTATTGGGAAGTCGAGGCCGAATTGACCAGGGCGCACTACGGGCGGGATGAGGGTTGCGACAGCTGCCATCGGACATGGGTAGACTGGCGCGAGCCCCAGGCCAAAGGCATAACCATGGATGAGCGCATCAAGATACTCGAAGATCAGGTCGAGCAGATGAAGAAGAGGTGGCCGGGGGCATTTCACCAGGGTCAGGGATTCAAAGGGCCGGGGAGCTTCTAATGGGGTGCGTGGACTTGAGGCCATGGGCCACTGAGAACAGCTACAAGTGGCGCTACGAAGAGGGCTACCCACCCGGCGTAGGCAGGGACGAGGACGAGTGCTTCGTGGAAGTATTGTGCAAGTACGGACTGCTCTACCCCTACGGGGGCGATATCATCTTGGCCTATGCCAACTCGGGCGTGAAGGAGCGGGTCCGCAAGCTCCCCGGTATAACCCACCACCAGTACGATGGCAACAACGAGGTGTTCCGTTGCCCCTCCAGCCTGCTAGACGAAGTGGCCACGATAATTCAACCTAGAAAAAAGCGCACATTGGACCCCGAGAAGGCCAGGGCTATCGGCAGGGGCACGGCGTACAGACCAGCAAACGAGGCCAAGAACGCACGTTCGGGGGATGCCCCTACCACTACAGAGGGGGAAGGCCAATGAACCTCGTGGAATGTGTGGAAATGGAGGTGAAAGTTGGCCTCGAATGGGCGGACGCCAAGGCCAAGGCCGACCAACTCAAGGAGTTGCTAGGTCATGTCTTGGATGCGGAGAAAAACCGGATCGTGGCAGATGCCATGCGGGGAGGCCAGAAGAAGCCTGCCGAGGATGCTATCAGCCGGGAAGCGAGGGGGGCGGACGTTTACCGGGACCATGTGGTAGCCATGGTCGAGGCTGCGAGGGAGATGAACACGCTCCACGTCCGCTACAAAGCGTACGAAAGGCTGTTCGAGGCCATGAGGACCGCAGAAGTCACGAATCGTAAACAAGATGAAAGGAGCAAGGAATTCTAATGGAGATAACTATTGCACATGTAGGGAAGGTGGCCCCGCAAAGGGGCGGGATCAAGAAGGGTCAAATCTGCACGTTCATGAAGGCGGAGGAGGATGACAGGGCATATGCGGTGCTGGGGGACCACTCCGCTAATTGGCAGGCGCTCAAGGGCAGCGTGGTTTCGGTCAACGTCCTCCATGACCACGACACATTCCCCCTCGTTGAACTCGCAAACGGGGCAGGTGTATCTGCGTCAAACGCGCCTAGCCCCGCTCCGGTAGCCCAAAGTACCCCGGCAACCCCAAACGTGCGTCCTAGGGCATCCCTGGGCGTTTATAGGGCATTTCTGGAGGCACAGCACGAGTGGGCGGTGCGGGTGACTGACGGAGACCATTCCGTAGCGGAGAAATACGCCATCCATTTGGGCATGGCCTATCTCCAGGGCCAGGTGGTGCTGGACGATACCGACGAGGGCGCAGTACCCAGCGGGGTGCCGTTCTAATGGCAAAGCCTTGCAACCATCTGGATACGTGCACTGAGTGTCGCCGGACGGTGAATGGGGTGCTCAAGTGCATGGTGTGTGAGTACGAGTGGCACCGTCAGGGTGAGATGCTGCCCAATCGGTGTCCACTTCCGGGGTGTCGGTCCTTACGCTGGCGGACAGGCCAGAGAAAGAACGCGAAAAAGTGACAACATATTATAAGGTTTTAGGGGAGGACGGGGAATCCATGCACGGGGGCAACGCTAAGTGGAGCCTGCCCGAAGGTGATGAGCCTGGGACGTGGATGCCCGAGATCGCGGATATCCGAATCTGCGAACGCGGCTACCACGCGGTTGAGTTGCCGTACTTGATTGAGTGGCTGGGGCCTCAGATTTGGGAGATGGAGGTTGCTGGTCATAGCGAGTCTCAGGGGGACAAAAGTGTGTGGTCCAGGGCTAGAATAGTCCGGGCTACTCACTGGAACGATAAGACCGCCCGGTTATTTGCGGCAGACTGTGCAGAGCAGGTGCTGCCCAATTGGGAGAGGGAATATCCCGACAACGATGCGCCTCGGCTGGCGATAGCGGCGGCGCGAGACTACGCCCGAGGGCTGTGCTCCGGGGATGCGATGGCAGCGGCATCCAGCGTGGCATCCAGGGCGGCATGCAGTGCGGCAGACAGGGCGGGAATCAGTGCGGCATACAGGGCGGCACACAGTGCGGCATGCAGTGCGGTACACAGGGCGGCATCCAGCGTGGCATCCAGCGTGGCATACAGGGCGGCATGCAGTGCGGCAGACAGGGCGGGAATCAGTGTGGCATACAGGGCGGCACACAGTGCGGCACGCAGTGCGGGAATCAGTGCGGGAATCAGTGCGGAGCGCGAGTGGCAGGCCCACCGGCTAGGGCAGTACGTAACGGGGGAGGTGGGACAGTGACATATACCAACATCGCAGGATTACCTCAGCCGATCGTGGATGCCATCACGAACGACCCATACGACAGCAAGGCCGATATCAGCGTAACCGGGCTGATATCCCCACCTAAGATCCGCCAACTCACCAAACGCCACGAGGCCGACATCATGCAGGACATCTCCGACCGTATCTACAGCCTGCTGGGAACAAGCGTTCACTATATCCTCGATCAGCACGGCAGCAACGGGACAGACCCGGAGGTGTTTACTGAGCGCCGGTTGTTTGTCGAGCACAACGGGGTCAGGGTCAGCGGCAGCATGGACCACCACGACCACGGCGTTATATCCGACTACAAGGTGACAAGTACGTGGGCGGTGATCGATGGGGTGAAGCCTGAATGGGAGCAACAGCTAAACCTGTACGCCCACCTATGCCGCGCGAACAGCCTTCCGGTCGAGGGCTTGCAGATCGTGGCCATCCTGCGGGATTGGCAGCGGAGCCAAGCGGCTAAAAGCTCCGACTATCCCCCGGTCCCGGTTGCGGTGCTGCCGGTGCCACTGTGGGACGCGGACAAGGCTGCGGCGTACTTCTCGGAACGGATCGAGTTGCACATGGCTGCGGAAGTGGAGCTTCCCGACAACATCCCCCACTGCACGCCGGAGGAGAGATGGGCGCGGCCTACCACATGGGCGGTGGTAAAGCCGGGGGGTAAGAGGGCTGTCCGGGTACTCGATACCAAGGAGGAGGCGGCAGAGTGGGGGGCTGGCGGCGAGTACGAGATTCAGGAGAGGCCCGGAGCCGATACGCGGTGCGATTCGTACTGCGCGGTGAACCAGTGGTGCTCGTATTACAAGGCGAAGGGGGGCGAGGAATGAGCACGAAGCAGAGCGCGGAGAGATGGTTGTTCGGGGACCATGGGCCGGGGTTGCCTGCTTGTGAACACCGAGCGACACCAACAAGGCACGAATGGACGTTAGGGCAGGGGCTGCATTCGCGGGAGACATGCAGGCTGTGCATCAAGGAGTACGGAGAGAGGCGAGCGCAGGAGGAGTTGATCCCATTGCAGAAACAGATAACGAGCCTCCTGAAGAAGATGCTCGACCATGATATGTGCGACGACTGCCGTCTATGCGCGGCGATTCGCTCTGGTGAAGCAGTCATAGCCAGGGCCGCAGGGGACGAGAAGTGACCCTAATCAGATACCACACCCATGACTGCCCATGCTGCCGGGATGAGTTCGAGTGCAACGACAAGCACCCGCCCTGGAAAGACTGGCATGGATTGTTGCTGGAGTTGAGCGAGATAACGGCTTATTGTGAATGGTGTACGGAGGAGTGTACCGACGGGCATAAGCGCAAGGAGACCTGAATGGACGATACCCGGCACGTAGGAACCTTTGGGCTATTGGGCAGGCTTAAAAAGCGTGGAGAGCTACAGGTGGACCGGGAGACCACCTCCGTTAGGAAGGACGCGCCGAAGCAGCGCGAGCACAACACCACCACCCGAGTCAACGGCAGGATGGAGGGGTCGCCCAAAATGCGGCGGGGTAAGGTGGTACACCGCGTAGGGAAGGTAAAGTGAAGGCGTTCGTGTTGGTGGTCATGTTTCTGACGGCTGCCTTCTTTGTGGTGTTGATGGTCGCTGCTGTCAACTCCTGGGGGCAGGAGCATCACCACAAGGCAGGCGAGCCGCCGAAGGGGGGCTGGCCTACCACCAAGGCTCAGTTTCTGGGGTGTTGCAACCAAAATGACTGCATACCGCAAGCGGTAGAGAAGTTGGGGCCGGGGCGAATCAGGGTGGGTAACAAGGTGTTTGCTTTAAAAGATGAGCTGATAATCCAAATGACCAACCTCACAGCCCAGCCTCATTTGTGTACGTTCGGGGGTGCGGCTCCCGTCAATCGCGGAAACGGAACAACCAATATCATTTGTGCGTTTTACAGGCCGAGTTTGTTTTAACCAGACTGGGAGGAAGCGAATGAGTAGAATTCTATTGTGTGCGTTCTGTGCGCTGGTGCTGGGTGGGTGTACCCCAACAGCAACCAACGAATCCAGGCAAGCAGCCGACGGCAAGGGCTGGGAGTGCAAGCAGTCGCTCAACCGGGGATGGCTAACCGAGCAGGAAATCAAGGGCTATGACGCCACCTGCAATCCCAAGACCGGCAAAGTAACTCTCAAGGTCGATGAGCAGAGCCAAAGCACCCAAACCGAAGCATTGGCAGCAGTGGCCGAGGGTGCAGCCCGTGGGGCCAGACCGGGGCCATGAGCGAGCAACAGATGGACCTCTTCGCGCAGCGCATCGAGAGGGCGCTGCCTGAGTTCGATGGCGAGACCTACGATCCGAAGCAGGACAAGGCCAGGTTGACTGGTCAGATACTGAGGGTGTTTAACCGGCTGGGTGATGGCGACCGATGGTGGTCGCTGGCTGAGTTGTCGGTGCAGACGGGCGACCCTGAAGCATCAATCTCGGCGCGTTTGCGAGACCTGCGTAAGCGCAGGTTCGGTGGACATGACATCCAGAGGCGTAGGCGCGGGGGCGTTGGAACCGGGCTATGGGAGTACCGACTAGGAAGGGGGGAGAAATGAGA
>Ga0255047_10002066_pt1 | contig 13682 bp, 14 predicted proteins | sample JV7_2_1_MG_FD_183640 | JGI IMG/M metagenome (GOLD analysis project Ga0255047, IMG submission 183640) | Seawater microbial communities from Jervis Inlet, British Columbia, Canada - JV7_2_1 | ecosystem: Environmental > Aquatic > Marine > Inlet | place: Canada: British Columbia | collected 2016-10-06
GCTGCCGCAGCTCGGGGCGGCGGGCGGCGACGCGGCGCAGGTGGCGTGCGGTCTGTGCCAGCGGAAACGCGGCGTGCTTGCCTTCATCAAACCAGCTGATGGCATTTCTAACCTGGCCCGGGCCCAGCCCGATGCGGTGCATGACAGCACGCGCCGCACGTATTTCCTGCTCACTGACGCGGCCGTCGCTCTTCACCAGGTGGCCGATCGTCTGAAAAAGCGGCCGAATGTATTCCTCGGGGAGACGCCCTATCGACGCGCCCTCTTGCTCAAATCGTCTATAGCGAGCGTCGAATCCGCGGTCGAACTGATGGCCAAGCAACAGGCCGAGGAGCACAAACCAGGGCTTCAGGGTTGCGACGCCAATCAACGTGCCGATGATTTTGCCCCAGTACAAGAAAGGTCCTTACGGTCAATCGTGGCGTAATGCTAACGCAGGAGTTAGCATCCTGACCATGAACTCCTCGGACGCATTGTTTGAATCTGACATACCCGGCCTCGATCTGATCGCCCGTGGCAAGGTGCGCGACATCTACAGCGTCGATGATGATCTCCTGCTGATCGTCACGACGGACCGTCTGTCGGCGTACGACGTCGTGATGCCGAGCCCTATTCCGGGAAAAGGCCGGGTGCTCACGCAAATCTCCCTGTTCTGGTTCGACATGATGTCAGATCTCATCGAGAACCAACTTACTGAGTTGACCGTAGACGACGTCTTGCCAGACTCCGCAACAGCGGAGCCCCTGCGCGACCGAGCCTTGGTCGTCAAACGCCTCAAGCCGCTGCCTATCGAAGCCGTCGTGCGTGGCTACCTGATTGGCTCGGGCTGGCGCGACTATCTGGAAACCGGTGGGACGAGCGGTATCGACTTGCCGCCAGGCCTTGAGCAGGCTGCTCGGCTCCCGGAGATGATGTTCACTCCGGCCAACAAGGCTGAAGCCGGCGAGCACGACGAGAATATTTCCTATGACGACGTTGTCGATCTGATCGGTCAGGACCTGGCCGAACGTGTACGTGACATTTCGATCGCCATTTACGCGCGTGCAGCAGAGTATGCGCTTGGGCGCGGCATCATCATCGCTGACACGAAATTCGAGTTCGGTCTCGACAACGATGGCGGCCTGTATCTGATTGATGAAGTCATTACGCCGGACTCGTCCCGTTTCTGGCCCGTCGATGGCTACCAGACCGGCATCAGCCCGCCGAGTTTCGACAAGCAATTCGTGCGAGACTATCTGGACACACTGGACTGGGATAAGACAGCGCCGGGCCCGGATTTACCGGTCGACGTGCTCGAACAAACCGGCGCCAAGTACCAGGAAGCCTACAACCGATTGACGCAATAATGATTCAGCAGCTTCGTCAAAAATTCGACAATCTGGTCTGGGGCGACGGCCTTGACAGACATGGCAAGCCTGGCCATGTAGCGGCCATCATTTTTCGCTACGGGTACGGCCTGATACGCGACATGGTATCCGGGCAGATCACGCTTCGCGCGATGAGCCTCGTCTACACAACCCTGTTATCTGTCGTACCGCTCATCGCATTCAGCTTCTCGGTGCTACAGGGTTTTGGGGTCCACAACCAACTCGAGCCATTCCTCTACGATTTTCTCCAGCCGCTCGGCGAACAGGGCGCAAAGATAACGACCCAGGTCATCGAACTCGTCGACAACGTCAAGGGCGGCGTTCTTGGTGGCATCAGTCTCGCATTCTTCATCTACACCGCCGTATCGATGGTGCAGAAGATGGAGGAGAGCTTTAACTACGTCTGGTACGTCGCCAAGCGCCGCAGCCTCGCGCGTCGCCTGACCGAATACATGATCGTGCTGCTGATCGGTCCGGTCATCATTGTTGTCGCACTCGGCATGATCGCGTCACTGCGCAGCAATACTATCGTTCAGTTTTTCCTGACGAACGAGGCGCTGGGGCCGTTATTCGTCGCCACGAACAAACTCACACCGTACCTGCTGGTTACCGGTGTATTCACCTTCCTGTACATGTACATGCCGAACACGAAAGTGCGCTTCAAGGCCGCGATCATAGGTGGTCTGGCCGGCGGTTTTATCTGGGCGAGCCTGAGCGCGATTTTTGCGGCCGTCGTCGTTTTCTCAACAAGCAAGCAGGCCATTTATGCAGGTTTTGCCGTCGCGATCTTCACACTGATCTGGCTGTACCTGAACTGGCTTGTCCTGCTTTTCGGCGCACAGCTTGCCTATTACATTCAGAATCCGGCCTTCCTTCGCATCGGTCGGCGTGAACCGCGCCTGTCGAATGCCATGAGCGAGCGACTGGCACTTAATATCATGTTGTACGTTGGCCGAGCGTTTCGCGATCCGGAGAAGTCCATCACTGCCGCTGAGGTCAGCGACGAAATGCGTATGCCATCGATCACGCTGACACCGGTCCTGGCCGCACTTGAAGAAAATGGGCTACTGGCCGCTACCGAGAAAGAATTCCTGTTGCCCGGCAAGGACATGGCAGCCATTCGTCTTCAGGATATTCTCTCGGTCGTGCGAGAGCACGGTGAGACGGGTTCCTACCGGGATCCGAAGTGGTCCGGGGAAATTGAAAAATTCGGTAAGAGCCTGGACGACGCCGTGTTATCGACAGTTGGCGATCGAACGCTGTCAGATTTACTGGATGACTAAAGCCTATTTTCATTGCAAAAACAGTAAGTTAGCAGTATACTGTATAAATTCACAGTACTGAAAACCGCCTGGAGTTTGCGATGGAGTGCACGGCCCTAACGACCGCGGAAGACCTCGACCTGAAACGTTCCCATTGCGAGCATCTCGGCCATCAGATAGCCAAGCTGTCCGCTTATATCTACGCCGCTGAACACCGTCTGCTAACCCTGATCAGGGAGTTCGACGAGCAGGAAGGTTGGGCCCATCTGGGTTTCCACAGTTGTGCCTACTGGCTCAATTTCAAATGTGGCATCGACATGAACACAGCGCGAGAACGTGTGCGGGTCGCCCATGCCTTGGGTCGTTTGCCCAAAGTAGACGCCAGGTTTGCCAAGGGTGCCATCAGCTACTCCAAGGTTCGGGCGGTAACTCGAATTGCTGATGAGACCAACGAGGACTACCTGCTGATGATCGCAAAACACGGCACCGCGCACCATGTGGAGAAACTCGTCAGGTTGTACCGCAGCGCAGAGCGCCTGCAGGACGCCGGGGCTGCAAAAGAGCACCACTATAACCGACAGGTGAATTATCACTACGACCATGACGGTTGCCTCGTCATCAAGGGCCGCTTCCCGGCTGAGCAGGGCGCACTGATCGTCAAGGCCCTCGAAATGGCGATGGAGAAGCAGTACCCGAAGAATGCCGATCCGGACGTTTCCGCGGAAACGTCAGAGCCAACTCCAATTGCGACGCGCCGTGCGGATGCGCTTGCCGAAGTCGCCGAAACTTACATGAACGCGAAACCAGTTCAGAACAGCACGGCAGATCGCTACCAGGTAGTTGTACATGTGGCTGCCGATGTTTCCGCGGAAACGCCCCATCTGGAGGGTGGCCCTCACGTTTCCGCGGAAACGTCGCGACGCATCGCGTGCGATTGTTCGGTCTTGGGCATCAGGCAAGACCAAGACGGCGAGCCTCTGGCCATCGGTCGAAAAACACGCTCAATTCCCCCGGCCATGCGGCGCGCTCTACGGATGCGAGATGAGGGCTGCCGATTCCCGGGGTGTACGAATGACAAGTTCGTGGATGGGCACCACGTAGAGCACTGGGCGGATGGTGGCGAGACAAATCTCGAAAACCTGGTGTTGCTTTGCAGGCGTCACCATCACCTGGTTCATGAAGGTGGTTTCAGTTGTGAGAAATCGAAGAGCGGTGAACTGATCTTCAGAAATCAACGCGACATCGCCTTGCCCGCTTGGGCATCGCTACCGGCCATTCCAGACAGTGACATCGAGGAATGGTTGGACAATGAGTTCTGGGATAGAGGCGTCGATTCCGACACATGCCGCTCACAGTGGTATGCCGGCGAACGGATGGACTGGAATCTGGCCGTTGGACACCTTTTCACAAAGTCCACGCATGGTGTTTCAGCAGACTACGTGCCCTCGGGGTAAACGCCGAATGACTGCTTCCACCAATAGCGGTCACTCAATCCCACGATACCAAGAATTCTGACTGGCTGGAAACGGCCAATAGCGGACATAGAAAACCCCGCCGAAACGGGGCTCAAAATCTGACTCAGTTGAATGTTTCGTCTGTGATGACCGTTCCATGGTCAGCAATCCAGGTCCATTTGCCGCGCTCTTTTAAGCATACATCCGTCCAGGCTTGCGTGGAATATCCCACTTCTTTTGTTGCCTTGTTCGTATTTTTGGTCGTCCGCAAGTAACTGACGATTGCCATGTCTCCTTTCACAATCACAGATATAGGGTTGAACAGCAGAGTTTCGGCGTCAAAGCTTTCAAAAAAGTCCGCGTTAGTTTTCGAACGATCTTCTTTCGAAGTAGGAACCGGATATCCTTGCCCCCAACCGACGAAGTCTTCGTGAAAACAACCTGCAAATTCTTCAGCATCCGTTGTTGTTGCACATGCCTCTTCAAATGCGAGTACTTCTTGTTGCTCCTTTGTCCAATCTTCGGCATACGCGAACGTCGGAAGCAGCAAGACTGACAACAAGAGTATTCTCAATTTGATTTTCATGACGTTTCTCCCCGGTTATTTGCTGACCGATTACGATGAGCCAGCTTTCTTGATACGTGGTCCCGGCGATCTTGGGGTCCTTCGGGGAGTCATCCATGGCTTCTCGGAGGAAGCGGGGACCCGTGGCTTTCCGTCCCCGTCTGTCGGCGGGTTGGCTTTGTCAAATATCAAAACTACGTCTGAAACCTAGTTCAGATCGGCCGGTTATCTATAAGTAGAAGCACCTACGCCGGACGGCATCAAACTGTCACACAGGCGTGGAATCAATATGGGATAGGTGGCCGCTTTGGGTCAGTACCAGCCGTTCACAGTCTACGGCGCAAGCGGCTGCTTTCGGCCAGAAGGGGACGCTGAGACTGAACACTTAGGTTTTCGGTTCGCTCCAATCGGCATGGGCGAGAAATGCAGGTTTCCGATCCATCGCCTGACGCTGTTTGAGGCGATCAACGAGCCATTGGAACCATTCCATGAAGTACGGATTGGAAGAGTTTTCCCGAGTCTCTCCGACGAATGCGTGGAGTTTGCTCCATACGGCCGTGACCGCTCCTCCTATGAGATCGTCCGCGGCATCAAGCGGAATTACACCACGATGAACCAGCATGCCAATCGCTTCGAACTTCATTACGATCCGCATGGTAGCCGATTTATACTGCGCATCGTGTTCGTCGAGTTGTTTTCCCGTTACACCTGAAGGCAGTTCCTGAACAAGCCGATACGCTTCCGTAAACTCTTCGTTCTCAAAAACGCGAGTGCATTCGAGTATTGCCAAATCGCGTCGCTGCGCACGATGCTGTCGCAGTTGGATGGCCCCAAAAAACAACCCATACAAGATCGCCAATATGCCGACAATTTCTACGATATTTGCGATATCCGACAAAGTCACCGCACGCCCTTTTTAATCAATGGTGCTTGCAAAGCATATGACCGCAATGGGTCAGTAGCAGCCGCTCGAAAGCCAATCTAACGAGCGGCTGCTTTGGAGTGTACACCGGCCGCTCACGGCATGAATTGCGGTTTTCCGAATCTGAGCGTCTGCTTTTCCCAATACCGGCCACTCAGAGGCAGTCGTTTGAGGGGCTGGTTACGGCCAGAAGCAGCCATAGAGAATTGGTTCAATCGGCGGGTATAGACAGAATATTTTTTGGCATCATTTGATTTTATCTTTATCGGTCGCGGTGTGTAGTCCAGTCTGCATATGCTTCGAAAGCTGGCCTAATGTCAGGCTCGCGCTCTTCCACTCTCTCAGCCAGCCACTGAACCCACTCTCCGAATCGCGGATTACCTTGTTCTACGCGAGTCTCTTTTATCGGGTTTTCCATTTTTCTCCACATCATTAGTAAAAGTCCTCCGGCAAGTTCCTGGACGATCTTAAATGAGGCAATGTCTTTTTGGACGAGAATTCCCATGGTCTCAAAAGTCATGCCTACGATCTGAATGGCTTCTTCGTAATTTCCATCACGTGATCGGAGTTCTTTCAGGCTGATACCATCTGGAAGAGACTTTAAGAGATTGATTGCTTTTGCTAGTTCTGGGTCGGTAAAACCGCGACATAAATCGGCGGCCACTTGATAGCTGCGCCGCCTTCTGAACTCGGCGAGTTGAAATACTGCAAATATCGCACCACCTATGATTGCGAATACACCGAGTATTTCTGCGATAGCTGCATAGAATGTCAGGGTTTCGATGTCACACCGTCCATAGCAAGCACAATCGATTACGGTATCAGTAGATCGCAGGATTGCAAAGCGTCGAAATTACAGAAACCCGTCTTTAGTGGCGCCAAACCGAGAATTATCGTCGGAAAGCGTGAAATGTCACCCGATCTACCGTAAAGCAGCGACGTCCGCTTCGGGTCAATACCAGACGCTCATCATACACCCGGCCAGCGGCCGCTTACGGCCAGAAGCAGCCGTTGGGGGTGTTGCAATTCAGAGATCGGAGGCGCTCTTGAGGACAATTTCGGCGCGCTCGGTCGTTCCGGGTATCGCCTTGAATAAATCAATGAGCCTACCGTCATTGTCAAACTTCAAAGCCAGATTTCCGACTAGAACGCAGTCTTCCTTCTCGACCGGAGTTTCCGGTAGCACGTCCTCAAAGGTGTTGACTACAACGTCTTTATCATGGTCTTGGCTGAGCCGCACAATGATCTGCAATAGTTTCTCGTACTCAACATTCAGACTGTGCAGCGCCTCAATCCAACGACGCCTTTCAATGGGAGTGTTCATGCACGATTAAATCCTGATCGACGATCAATACGCAGAGGTGTCACAAAAGTCGGGCGGCTGCTTTGGGTCAATAGCAGCCTCTCAGCAGCTTATCACTCGAGTGGCTGGTTTCGGCCAGGAGCGGACATTCGCCTTGATCGCTTTCTAGCGTATCGCCAACGGACGGCCGGGGGAACCTGTCGCCCCCTTTATACGGAGTGGCGTAAAGACGAACATGAACTCATAGACGTTATCGGCCACCAATTCTTCGAGGTTCATGAACTCAAGGTTCGGAATGCCGTTCTTCAAAATTAACTCGTGATGTACGGCAGCCGATGGATCATCAGTTGCGGCATCAGATCCGACCATCGATACCCTCTGTTGAATCAGCCATTCCGCTACCTCTTTACCTATCCCTGGTCTGCCAGGCCACGCGGCGTGGAATTGTTCTGGGTCTGCCCACAGTCTCCACCAGCCGTAGTGAAAGATCAGTGCGTCGCCGGGTTCGATTTGATCTTCTGACAGTCCCTGTTTCGCAAGCGCTTCTCGCACGTCAGACAGAGTAACGGTGTAATCGTTGGGCAATATCTCGAGCCCTTTGCTTCCCGCGACATCAATGAGAATACCCCGAGTGATGTACGGCTTCATATTCTCAATCCCCAGTTGCCGCAGACCATATCGTGACTGCATTTCATCAGCCGTAAATCCGTTGTAGTACACATCTTCCGTAGAGCCGTCTGCCATCGTCATTCGCCTTCCGACGTGACCGAATCCGTCGAACTGGGTTCCGACCTGTCCGATCTCGGCGGACAAAAATTCGTTGTTGTATATCGACTGGTTGTCCCCGGAAGGAGTACCGGCAGCAATGAACAGTGCGAAAGTCCGTTGCCCAAGCAGCGGCATACCGCGTTCATAGACATGACCAAGTTCGTAGACTTGCCCAGTTTTTACAAGTGAAATGGCATCGAGGATTTTTTCCGGCGTGATCCAATTTGAAGCCCCCGCTTGATCATCCTGTCCCCAGATCGGATGCGGCCACCACGGCCCTTGGTCTCTTGTTTGGCCCATGGTGGGAGCCGCTGACAGGACAATTCCATATATGCAGATGGCAACGGCGACGATTACTGCTCTTCCACAAAACTTCATGACAGTTCCCCGTATTGACGAGTGATATTGTTTTTATGTGGATGCTACTCCAATCCATCATGTCGGAGTCGCCTTGACAGCCGCTCCGATGTCCGCTTCGGGTCATTACCAGCCGCTCAGTATACAACCTGGTGAGCGGCTGCTTTCGGCCAGAAGCAGTCAGTCAGAGACTTTCTCGATCTGCCAAGGTTCTCCCACTGCTACCCGAGTCGCCCGGTACCCTGGAGGCATGTCGCCTATCTCGAGTAGTGATCGATCATGATCGACGATTTCACGCATGGAGACGATCATCGCGTCGTCTGGTGTTACATTTTTTCCCGTTAGAAACTGCCAGCCGTGATCATGTTCGTCATGCACGACAAATAGGATTGGGGCACCGTCGTTTATGATTTGCTGGAGCGTGAAGCAGGCAACATTTTCTGCCTGATCAAATGTCCATTTCATGATTTCGACATCCTTCTCAGGCGGAGAATCCGCAGCCGTGATCGACAAGAAACTGACGGCAAATGCAACTCCTATCGCCGTCGCAACAACTCGATTTTTATGTTTGAGCCTCATTACAACTTAGTTTCGTGAGCGTCCGCTTTGGGTCAATACCAGACAGTCAGTATAACTCCTGGTGAGAGGCTGGTTTCGGCCACAAGCAGCCGGTCGCAGACCAATTATGATTGATTCTTACGGTGGTGATTGGCCTTTCTCTTGCAAGTAACGCGCGACATCTTCAGCGGTCGCTTCAGCTTTCTCTAGAATTTCTGACGCCCTCCAATAATGAATGACCCACCGATCATCGACTACGAATATACAGTCTTCGTTTGGTTGCAAGCTTGGAGCGCGTGAACAGGCCGTATATTCAGGAACACTGGCATGTCTAACGATGGAAATCGCATAGTCGTCACGCCATTTTGTGAGTGACCCTACATGGAACCACGCTCCATCTTCGATCTTTCGCCCCAGCGAGAGACCCGTGTTCTCACAGTGTTCAAGTAGCTTAGATGCAACCATAGGTGCCGCAGGTTGGAGGTTGTCCACATACACTTGCCCGTGCTCGCAGCGATAGATTTCGAAATCGGTTTGGTTCTGGACGTAGTCCGCAAACGTCTCGTGAGATTCTGGATGGAAGGCCAAGTTGTATCGAATCCACACCTCACCGGGATATAGCAAGAGGTACCAGCTCAACAGTAAGGCGAAAGCTACGGCGGCAAGTGTCTTTAGATATTTGTGCATGCGTAATGCCAGCGATTTTCAGCCAATTCCTTCCCGAAATCGATCTGACTCGCTCAGTTTGCGAACGGCTGGTATGGGTCATTACCAGACGCTCAGCATACACGCGAATCGTGCGTTTGAGCGGCCGGTTCCGGCGCACAGCAGTCGTTCGGCGCCTGGATTCGCGGCGTGAAAATTAGTTGCCCGCGATCGTCATTTCGCTGACCAGCAATGAGCCACAGCGAATTCCGCCGCGCATATCCTGGTCGGTACCGATGGCAGCGATGCGCTGGTACAGGTCGCGCAAATTGCCGGCGATTGTGACCTCGTGCACCGGGTACTGAATTTCACCGTTTTCAACCCACTGACCAACAACGCCTCGCGAATAATCGCCGGTGACGGCATTCACGCCATGCCCGATAAGTTCCTCAACGATCAGGCCCGTGCCCATTTCAGCAACTAGTGATTCGAGGTCGCCGCCGGTACCGGGCACGATAAGGTTCTGCGTACCGCCGGCATTTGCTGTCGTTTGCAAACCGAGCCGGCGCGCCGAGTAGCTGCTCAGCACATAGCCTTGCAACACACCGTCGGAAACAATGTCACGATCGTAAGTTGCTACGCCTTCGGCGTCATAGGCTGCGCTCGCCATGGCCTTTGGCATATGCGGCCGTTCTTCGATACGGACGAACTCCGGAAAAATGGCCTCTCCTACGGCATCGAGGAGGAATGTTGCACGCCGATACTGGGCACCACCGGCAACCGCCCCGATGGCATGGCCGATGAATCCCCGTGCCAGTTCGGGTGTGAACAGCACTGGTGCCTTCGTCGTCTTGATTTTCCGCGCGCCCAGACGGCCGATCGTGCGTCTTGCCGCGGTTTCGCCAATGAACTTCGCATCCTCGAGGTCCGCGGCATCCCGCGCTGCGCTGTAGTAGTAGTCGCGCTGCATTTCGCCGTCCTGGCTGCCGAGCACAACGCAACTGACGCTGTGGCTCGACTTGGAGAAGCTGTCGACAAAACCGTGCGTATTGCCGTAGGCACGCGTGCCGCGATTGGTCGAAACGGTCGCACCTTCCGAATTATCAATCCGTTTGTCGAACTTGAGGCCTGCGTCTTCGCAGGCGATCGCCATGTCAATTGCGTCGGCCGCTTCAATAGGCCAAGCGAAATCGAGATCCAGGTCCTGCGGATCCGCGCACATCAAATCTGCGTCAGCCAGGCCGGAGTGTGGATCCTGTTCGGTGTAGTCGGCGAATGTGCAGGCCTTCTGAACTGCCTCACAAATTGACTCCCGGCGGATGTCCGTCGTGCTCGCGCTGCCCTTGCGCTTGTCCTTGAATACCGTGATACCGAGGCCACGATCATTCGTATACTCAAGATTCTCCACATCGCCCAGGCGCGCTGTCGCGGATAGTCCGGTATCACTGCTGACCACTACTTCGGCCTGATCCACGCCGCGTTGTTTCGCCTCCTCGAGCGCTATGCGCACAAGGGCTTCAAGTTCCTCTCGTCCCATGAGGTAAGCTTATCCGGTGACCGATTCAAAGCCCAGCAAAAGCGCGAGAAAACGTGAGCAGCTCGAGTTGCAGACACTCGGCGAGCAGCTTATTGCGCTCGATGACGACGAACTCATATCACTGGTGCTCGATGAGCGCCTTTGTGATGCCGTTAAAAACGCAAGAAGCATGAAAGCGCACGGCGCGTTGCGGCGTCAAAAACAGCTCATCGGCAAACTGATGCGTGACCTCGACCCGGAGCAGATACGAGTGGCACTTGTCGAGTTGCGTGCTGATGACGCGCGAGACAAACAATTATTCGCACGCGCTGAGAAATGGCGAGACCGGCTCATACGAGAGGGAGCAGCTGCACTCGACGCCTTCACCGTAGAGACCGGCACCCCGGACCCGGATTTGAGATCACTGCTCGCCGAACTCGATGTCGCATTCAGTGAAAGGGACGAAAAGACCGCGCGTCGCAAGATTTTCCGGCGTATTCACGAGATTCTGGGTAAAATTCAGTAGATGAGTATCAAAGTTGGAATCATCATGGGCTCCCGGTCCGACTGGGAAACGATGCAGCACGCAAGTGCCATGCTCGACACACTTGGCGTGCAATACGAAGTGACGGTTGTTTCGGCACACCGCACGCCCGATCTGCTGTTCGAGTATGCGGAGTCCGCGGTTGCACGCGGCCTGCAGGTCATTATTGCAGGCGCTGGTGGCGCCGCCCATCTGCCGGGCATGGCGGCCGCGAAAACACGCGTGCCTGTGCTCGGCGTACCCGTGCAATCGAAAGCGCTGAACGGTATGGATTCACTGCTGTCGATTGCCCAAATGCCAGCCGGTATCCCGGTCGGCACAATGGCCATCGGCAAGGCCGGGGCGACAAACGCCGCACTGCTCGCGGCTGCCATTGTTGCCAACGATGACGAATCCGTCGCGAGTGCGCTCGACAAATTTCGGCAGAACCAGACCGACAAGGTTCTCTCCGACCCCGACCCAAGAAGCTAGAGTATGCGGATCGGCATTATCGGCGCCGGACAACTCGGCCAGATGCTCGGATATGCAGCCCGCAAGCTAGGGCATAAGTGTTATTTCCTGGATCCATCCGATGCGCCACCCGCCGCCAGGGCAGGCCCCGTTATTCAGGCAGCCTTCGATGACCGTGTCGCACTTTCAGTACTTGCCGATAAATGCGACGTCCTGACCTACGAGTTCGAGAACGTCCCCGTCGAAGCGCTGCAGGATATCGCCGACCAGGTGCCCGTATACCCACCGCTCGATGCGTTACGTCTTGCCCAGGACCGGCTGACCGAGAAACAATTGTTCGAGCAACTCGACATACCGTTGCCGAAATATCATCCCATAGACTCGGTGGATGACCTGAGACAGGCCGCCGAATCGATCGGTTTGCCGCTCGTTATCAAGACCCGGCGCATGGGCTATGACGGCAAGGGTCAATTCGTTCTACACGACAAAGAGCAGCTCGACGCCGCGTGGCAAGAACTCGGCGGGAAGGCACTAATCGCCGAGCAGTGGATCGAATTCGACTACGAGGTCTCGGCGATCGGTGTTCGCGGCACGAACGGTGACATCGCCACCTATTGCCTGACGCACAATGAGCATGCCGCCGGAATCCTGCGTGTGTCGCGCGCACCGGTTGGTGACGAATCGTTAACCCACAGCGCCACAACATATTTGCACGCACTGCTTGAGTCCCTCGACTATGTCGGCGTACTCGCGCTCGAACTGTTCGTCGTTGGCGATGAGCTGTTGGCCAACGAATTCGCTCCGCGCGTCCACAACTCCGGGCACTGGACGATCGAGGGCGCCGAGACCAGCCAGTTCTCGAATCACATCCTGGCGGTAAGCAATGCCGTGCCAGGACCGACAGATACCCTGGGGCATGCGGGCATGATCAACCTGGTCGGGCACATTCCGGACGCAGCCACGGACCTGGCTGATGGCGTGCTGCACGATTATGGAAAGACCGCCCGGCCAGGCCGTAAACTCGGTCATATCACCGTGGTGACCGACTCCGCCGAGGTTCGCGATGCCCTCATAGAGCACATTGGCCAATCTGTGACGTAATGCGCCGGAATGTAAGGAACTACGACATAGCCGGAGCCCCGAAAAAGCGGGTAAACTGAGTCAAAAGAACACGACATGCCTTACCTACAACACTTCAAATTAACGGAGCAGCCCTTTCGGCTGACTCCTGACCCGGACTTCCTTTACTGGAGCAAACAGCATGCCCGGGCCAAAGCCTATATGGAGTCAACTATATGGTTGGCGGACGGTTTTGTTGTTATTACGGGTGAGATTGGCTCCGGCAAGACAACGCTCCTGCAATCATTTCTGTCCGAGCTCGACGACAACATTGTCTACGCGGTCGTATCGCAAACGCAGCTGACACCGACGCAGTTCCTGCAGGCCGTCCTGACCGAATTCGGCTTTAAGCCGTTCAACAAGCGCAAGGTCGAGTTACTCGACATGCTCAACATGTTCCTGATCGAACAGTATTCGAACGGCAAGAAGGTCGTACTGATCGTCGACGAGGCACAAAACCTCACGAACAAGGTGCTTGAGGAAATTCGCCTGATGTCGGGCATCGAGACCCACAAGGAGAAGGTGCTGCGCATCATTCTCGCGGGTCAGCCCGAGCTCAAGGACACACTCGAATCACCAGGCCTCAAGCAGCTCGTGCAACGTGTCCGGCTACGGTTTCACATCGGACCGCTCGACAGCCGTGAAATGCGGGAATACGTCAACCACCGCCTGACCATTGGCGGCCGCGACGATGGAAAGCTATTTGAAGACGATACCTTCGATATAATCCAGCGCTATTCGGGCGGCGTGCCACGCCTGATCAACACCTTGTGCGACACGGCATTGTTGTGCGCATTTGCTGATGAGAAACCTACGATAAGCGGTGACGACATCATGGCAGCTGTTGCCGAG
>Ga0255047_10002067_pt1 | contig 13682 bp, 19 predicted proteins | sample JV7_2_1_MG_FD_183640 | JGI IMG/M metagenome (GOLD analysis project Ga0255047, IMG submission 183640) | Seawater microbial communities from Jervis Inlet, British Columbia, Canada - JV7_2_1 | ecosystem: Environmental > Aquatic > Marine > Inlet | place: Canada: British Columbia | collected 2016-10-06
GTCTTCAGACAGTCCGAAATCGCGGCACATGCAGGCGACCTGATAGGTCTGGTCGTGACCGCCGCGGCCCTCGATCGCCGGCGCCGCACGTGTGATGTAGCTCCGTGCTTGCTCGAATGACGCAGGGAGGTCGAGGTCCACCTCCGGCATGCGTACAGCATGACCTGCAGAGCGCGCCAGGGAGGCGGCTATGGAGGCGCTCAAGGGCTGCGGGGTACGATCACGCAGGAGAGAGTACTCGTGCCCCTCCACGATGCTCCCCGGGGCCAGCACGTAGCCGTTGAAGCCTCGGGTATCGATCCCTGGTCCAAGGCCGCTGACGGAGTTGCGGCAACCACCTGTCGAGTAGTAGAGGTGGTAGCCTCCGGAGGGCGTTCTGACGATCAGGGTGTCGAAGTCGATGCCGAGCGCCAGAGCGGACGCCAGGCCTTCCTTGCCCTTCTTCACGTCGATGTCGATCACCGTCAGCTCGGTGGTCAGCACGCCGACGTTGTAGTTGCGCTCGACGCCCATTACCGGATCAATCCACCAGCGCTTGATCGTGTCTGGATCTTTCGTGGCGATCGAGGTCCAGCTCCCAAGGGCCGGCGTCTTCGCGCCACCCCAGCAGGGGAAGACGCGAAAGCCCCGAGCGGCCCAGTCGAGAGCGTGCTGGAGCATCAGGCACTGCCCTTCTTCGGCTCTTCCCGGTCAGCTATAGGACAGTAACCAAAATGACGTCGGAATGCAGAAGTTAGGATCCTATCCATCTCAGTGTTCAAGACACGCGGATGCCCTGTCGGCCCCCTCTTTATCTTTCTGTATCGTTTTTTAGCGGTCTCGGCTGCTGTGCAGAACTTGCACAGCTGTCTCTCAACGCTCTGTGACCACTTCAAGTTCACCCATCTCTCCAAACCACAGTTCTGACAGGCAGCGACCACGAGAGTCATTTCACGTACCTTTCATCTTCCCAGGCCGAGGCGCTCAGCGGCAGCCCCGGCACGAAGTCTGGCAATCGGCTCATGATCTCCCTGAACTCGGCAGCCGAGCCGAAGCCGGCATCGACCTCGGTCAGCAGCTCGTCGTGCACCGTCAGAACGATGGGATAGTCCGCCTCCTCGACAGCGAACATGCCTTCGACCATGATGTCGCGGGCGGTGGCCTGCACAACATTCTCGAACTGGAGCCCGCCGTAGAGGCGTTTCCTGCCCCATCTTTTCGTCTTGGAGATCATGCCCCAGAACTCGACTTGCCGTTGCCGGCGGATGAGTTCGCTGTTGCTGTCATCCAGATCTTCATCGTCGAGGTGCTCGCTTCCCGGGAGCGGACGTCGCGTCTCGCGCATGACGATACGCGGATAGGCGTAGGCGAGTATGCGACCCGCCGGCAGGCAGCACCAGAGAAATCCGGCGGTCATGGTGTAGCGGACGCGGCCGTCGCAGCAAGGTGCGATCGTGCCCGGCGCCGCCACCGCGGCGATAGCGGCGTCCTGCATTTCCCACCATCTTTGAACGACACCGGGATGGGTCATACGCCATGACATCACGAGCACCTTCAGCGCGGTCCAAAGGTCGAGTGGCAGACCGAAGCCGTGACGAGGGTCATGGCGCGCCCGGGCCTCCATCCAGAAATCCGGGGAGACGGCCCTCCTCACGACTTCAGCGACCGGTCCCAGATCGACCCGGTAGACCGCAGCCATGGACAGGAACGCCTTGACCGATCCCTGAAAACCGAGCGCCAGCTCCTGGACCTTGCCGAGCTGCCGCTGGGTCTTGTCCACATGCTCGACACCGATGCCGAAGGAGTTGGCCACCGCCAGCTTGTAGAGGTCGGGACCGGTGCCGGCATCGTAGGCGCGGAAGGCGTCGAGCTTCCAGCTTTCGCCGCCCAGCCACGCCCCGAGGCGACCCTCGATATTCGAGTAGTCGCCGCCGATGAACTTTCTGCCGGGCGGTGCCTTGATCATGCCGCGCAGCCCCTTGGAGATGAACTGCACAGGAGGTCCGAGCATCCCGGCTACGGTTTCGACCAGGGCCGGCGCCTCGTTCGATGTCTCGAGCAGGGCGAAGAGCAGCTCGAGACTGGCGCCGTCCCGATCGGGGTCCACCCGGATGATGTTCTGCGGTTGCCACAGACGGCCGGCCCAGCGCCCGGGCCCGGCACCGTGGTACTGCAGGGAGCCCCGGCATCGGTTGTCGGTGCTCATCGACCGCATCATGGCGTCGAGCTTCTTCACCGAGGCCTTGCCGGACTCTTCTCGTATATCGAGCACCCTGACGACGTCCTGCAAGCCCAGCGCGGACGCTGCAGGGCGAAGAGCATCCGCCGCGTCTGCGGACACGCTCTCGCAAGGAAGGCCCTGCTCCGCCACCCAGCGCGCCGTGCGGACGTGCTGGCCGATCGAGGTTACTCGACCGCCGGTCAACTCCCAGAGCTTGCGATTGTCCTGGTTCTGGACCAGCTCCACGGCTGCCTGCGCCAGATGGACGCTCCGCAGATCGATTGGCGCGCCGCGGTCGTTGATCCTCTGGTCCAGTTCCCATACGCGACGCTCGCGCGGGGACAGGTCCGGTATCCTGTTGTGTACCGCCCACTCGGTGACGACGTCCTGCTCGACGTAAGCGTCGAGTTGGGCGAACAGGTCGGGGTGGTCTGCTCTCTCGTACCAGAACGGGCTCCCGTCCTCTGCATAGCCTCGCGGACGGGAGAGCTTCTTCATGACGGCATAACCCGCCGTGTCTTTACGTTCGGGAAGCTTCAGCGCGTCGGCGAGCTTGCCCAGGCCCTGAGGCAAGCCCACGGCAGCAGCTCGGGCCAGGGTGCAGTCCATCTGCTCGATCGAGAGGAGTGAGATTGATCGGTCCCGTGTCAGCACCAGGTTCCAGATCAGCCGTTCGAACACGGCGTTGTGAGCGATGACCCGACCGCCGCGCCGCACGTGCTCGAGGAGCGCGTGCGGCAGCGGCATGCCGGGGATCCAGAGTCCGCGACCTCCTCCCGGGTCCAGCGCCCAGAAGAAGTTCAGCACACTCGTCGTCGCATCCTCGGCGTAGCGATAGACTCCCTGCTTCCGCAAGTCGACGGCGCTGCGCGTCTCGAAGTCGAGATGCGCGACGGGCTCGACGCCCGTCGCACTCATGTCAGGTAAGCCCGAGAGCGGCCAGCGCGTTACCGGGGCCAGGTTTCTCGCTCGGGATAGTGGAGGGCGCCACACCGAACTGCCGACTGGGATCGAAGGCGGTTTCGGTCTCGATGCGGACGCCCTTGTAGTCCTCGTTCGGGTTGCCGCCGGCACCGCCGAGCTTCTCGTCATCCGCCGCGATCATGACTGACTGCAGGCCGAAGCTCACGCCCTGCTTCATCTTGCTGCGGTACACGAAGAGGTTGAGCGTCGCCAGCGCCCAGACGCCAGGGTATACACGAGCCTCGTCAAGAATAGGCTGCATGTCGCTACCGACGACAGCGGGCTTGAACTTGGTGGTGGCCGTGATGAAAATCGCACCCGGCACGTACCCGTCGAACTTGGCTTTGTCCTGCTGGTCCCTGAAGGGCAAATGCAGGCCACCGAGATACTGATCGCCCTGAAAGCAGGAAGCGAATTCAGCCCTGGCGACCTTGAGGACTTCACCGTGCAGCAGTCCGAGATCGGCACCGAGCGGGAACAGGAGGGCAGAACCGTGTTTCGGTTCGTCGCCCTCCTTCATGGGCTTCCCGGGCTTGAAGACGTTGGGGAAGCTGAGGCGTACCGGGCAGGTGCGGATATTGCCGCTCTCTAGCATTGCACATGGATTCTGCTGGAGCGCGCGTGCGATCCATTCTGGCGTCATGCGAGTCTTCGGGTCCATTCCTGATCTCCTTCGATCGGTTCTCGGTTATCGGTTCTCAGTTCTCGATCGCAGGAATCGAGGTTCCTGCGTAGGAGCCCGCTGGATTGACGGGCGGTCGAGGGTCGGCCTCACGCGCAAGTGTTAGCGCGCTCGAGCTTTTCTTGTCCATCAAGACGGCGGCGGCTTCAAGCATTTCGCGCGCTGCGACCCGCTTCTGACCTCGAAGTGCGTTCGAGGATGCCCAATTCTTGAGGGCGCTCTCGGCCTCCGTGATCGGCATGCACGTCTCTGGTCGGGTGAAGAAGCTTGGAGGCACGTCGCCGTTTGTCAGGTTCGAGAGCATTCGCGTGTTCATGTCCACGTCATCGAGCAACCAGGCACGGCGCGCCTCGGCTTCGACGAGCTTCCAGCCTGGGATCATGACGCCGCGGCGCGCTTCAGAGAGCGCCTCGGCCTCGACACCCTTGAGCCAGCTCGTAATCAGGCCTTTGACAGCCAGGATTTCGGCAAGCTGCGCTGGAGTGAGCTTCGCGGGCACGGGGAAATCCTTTTTCGCCTCAATCCCCGCGAACCCCGAGACCCCGGCGTAGTCGAGCTGCAGGGCGTTGAGCGCTGCATCGCGACGGGCCGGACACACCACACTGGCGGCACACCATCTGCATTGCTCCTCGCCTGGGTGTAAGTGATCGCGAAGCACCTTCGTGGCCTCAACCTTGTCCAGTCCGAAGACGAATTCCGCAGCGAACTGCAGCGCAACTGCGTGAGTCGCCAGTTCTCCCTGGCTCAACTGCCAACTCCGGATCGGGTCGTTGCCCGAACGGGGCTGGATGATCGTGCCGTTGATGGACTCGAACGACACGCCGGGGCTCAACCCCACGACGGCCGTCATGTAACCGGCAAGTTGCCAATTGGCCTTCGCGGGCACGAAAACGCCGGCACCGTACTTGAAGTCGATGATCTCCAGCTGCCCTCCGGGCCAGACCACGGTAACGTCCACGGTGCCAAACTGCCCTTCACCGTAGATCATCGGCACCCGGCGCTCGGCCTCGACCGGGAAGCCGGCCCGGAGCGCCGGCTCGACATACTCGAAGGCCAGGCCGACGCAGTCACGCATCTCGGCATCGTCACCTTCGTGGTTGTGCGGATACCTCTTCTCCTTGATGCAGGCCTCCAGCAGAGCGTGCGCTCGCGTGCCCTCTGCGGCGTAGCTCGATGTCGGCGGCTCTGGCAAATGATCGCAGAAGAGCACGCTGCCCGGGCATGCCATCCAGCGCGGTGCGCTGGATGGCGAGAGTCGCGAGTGGGCGCCGCCCATCAGCCAAAAGCCGCGAGCGCCGCCGAGACCGCCGGGTACATGTCGGGCGTGGTCTCGGGCAGGTTCTTGAAGCCGGGAACGGTGTTGACAAGGTGGGTCAGAACCCTCATCGGGTCCCCGCCGGACTTCTCGATGGCCCCGACCATCTGGACCTTGAGATCGTCCAGCGTGGGGCCTGGCGCTTGGGTGATCATGGAGGGCTGCGTGAGGCCCGGCATCATCGAGGCGGCAGGCGCGGCCATCGCAGGGCCGGCCTGGCCGACGCCAGACATGGCAGCGCCGGGGGCACGAGCCAGGAAAGCCTGCACTTCAGCGACATCCTGCGGGTTCCGGGGGTCGAACATGATTTTCATCTGCTATCCTTCAAGCTGCGGGTGACGCGACCATCGCGTCACCTTCGATTGATGCGATTGCCGCCACCTTGCGGGCGACCACGCGGTTGATGACCAGGTCGAGCGAGCGGGCGAGGGTGATGAAGCGTCCCTCGACCTGACGCGTCTGGCCAATACGGTGCAGGCGCATCAGTGCCTGCGCATTTCCGGCCGGGGTCCAGTCCGATTCCAGCATGTCAACGTCCGAAGCGGCTGTCAGTGTCAGACCGACGCCGGCTGCCCGGATCTGGCCGATGAACACCCGGCATCGGGGGTCATTCTGGAACGCCTGCACGGATGCGTTCCGCTGGCCCTCGGGTGTCTCGCCGTTGATCAGGACTGCGTGGATGCGCTCTTCGGTCAGGGTGTCCAGGACCTGCCGCAAGACCGCACGGTGAATGCCCATGACGACACGCTTGCGATCGGTCTGCCGCAGCTCCTCGACCAGCATACGCGCGTACGGGAGGCTCTTGGCGGTGCCCACGAGGCGCCTGAGGGTGGCCACGTGCTGGGCGTCGAGGAAGGACAAGCCTCCCTGCTCCACGGCCTGCAGCACGGCGTCCTCGAGGCCTGGGTGGCTCCGCAGGAGGTCTCTGATCTCTTCCGTATCACCATCGACCACCAGCGAGGTCAGCCAGATAGGAGGAAGCTGCATTCCGACATCAGTCTTCGTCCGTCGCATCGACGCGGTCTGGATCTTGGCCCGAAGCTCCGGCGTCGTCTCCTCTCGCGGCGTTTGCCGGCTGCCGAATGCGGTCGGCTGCGAGGTCATGTACTTGCGGACCCATGCGTGCTTCGGTGCTCCGGACTGACGGGCGAACTTGAGGAACGGATAGATGTCGATCGGGTCATTGGCGATCGGCGTGCCGGTCAGCATCCAGGCGCGAAGCGCCCACTGGGTCAGACCGCCGATCCCATCGCACCTGTCGCCGAGGATCTGCTTTGTCCGCTTCGTGGCGTCGGACTTCAGGTAATGCGCCTCGTCGATGACGAGCACAGGGATGAAGGCTGCGTGCTCGGCGATCTTGGGCGTCCACTTGGTCGCCATCTCGTAGGACGTCACCAGCACGTCGAAGCGCCCCCGTTGCCAGGCGATGAGGTCGTGGATCGTGCGGCCCTTGACCACCTTGCGCGGCGTCCTGCCAAACCGCTGGAACTCGGCCCGCCAGTTCTCGCGCAGATTGGCCGGACAGATGATCATGGCCCGGCGCTCTTTCAAAAGGTCGAGCGCTCCAATGACCTCGACTGTCTTGCCCAGGCCCATCTCATCAAACAGCCCGGCGCGGTCGCGGGAGGCGAGGAAGCGGGCCGCTTCGATCTGGAAGGGGAAGAGATCAGGCATCTTCATTTTCCGTCACTCTGCCGCAATTGCAGTGCCACGCTCTCTGGATGGGCGTGCATTCGGGCACGTCGTAGATCGGTCTGGGGCTAACAACAGGTTGGGGGAGGACAGCTTTCCACTGACCGTTCCAGGGAGGACCGAGGGTGTCTCCACAGACGCATGAATATGGAAAGCTCATGCCTCTTCCCTCCCGTAGTTGCGCAATCTGACGCCAGGGGGCGCATGGGCCAACGCCAATTGACGAGGCGCTGAAATGACGGGTGAGTGAGCCCACGGCGCTACAAAAACCGCACTGAAGATTTCAGCTGTGTGGAAGTACGTGATCTGGAAAGCGCGCTTGTCGATCCTGTAGGCTATTTCCCAGTCGACCATGGATAGAGGCGCGGGTCTCGGAATGAAGTCCAGAGAAGTCGCGCGAACCAGTGCCGGGGCGACGAGCATCGCGCTGGCCCCTATCAGGAAGCCTCTCCTGTTCAAGAGCAGCGCTTGTGTCATGCTCGCCCTCCCCAGGCGGTTGTCAGTGTCCCGTGGGGCTCGGTCAGCTGCGACCGGCCCAGCAGCACCTCGACACCGAACTTGGCCATCATCGCGGCCTCTGCGCGGTCCACGCGAGCGCCTCCCTTGGAACCGCGGAAAAGCTCGCGGTGCAGGGGGAATATCTCGTCGGCCCGGGCCATGATGTCGCCGTTGTCTCCAACCTTGCCCTTGACCTTGAGCCAGCGCTTGTACTGGGCTGGCGTGACGCTCTCGATCCGCAGATTGGAGAACAGCACGCAAGCGTAGACCAGGCCCGTGGCGAAACCGAAGACGAAGGCACCGCCGGCAGACTGCTTGGGCCGACCGCCGACTGCCTCGATCACGGCGAGGTCAGCGATCTCGGCCAGACTGCCGATCAGCCGCTTGCAGCCGATCGGATCGACGCGTAGCCGGCGGCTGTTGCCGACCTGGAGCAGCCTCGCAGGCATGTCCCAGACCTGCAGCGAGCCGTCGCTGCCGTAGAGGGCAATGGCACCGGTCTTGCCGGGGTCTATGCCGATGCAGTAGCTCAATCTTTCGACCACCCTTTGGTTAAGTGCAGCCTCCATCGCTGACCTCTCTCGTCGAAGCGCACTCTCGAGAGCATACCGTGCGAGATGCCGGTGAATGGCTTACGCGCTCTCGTCCGTACCGTGTTGGGGTTGCGATGGTAGAGGTTCGGGGCCACGCGCTTCGCGTCTTTCTTCTTCACACCCATCTCAGTGCACCTTCGCATCAGGCTCGGGCGGTGGTCCCTGCCAGGCTTCAACGTAGATCGCCGGCTGCAGGAGGAGGGTGACGAACCACCGGCCTTCGTTTTCCAGAACATTGACGTGGGCAAGCACGAGCCTGCCTTTTCCCTCGATCAGCCGCCTGGTGATGTTGACCTTCTCGATCTCGGCCGCGAGTTGGTCCTGCATCTCGGCCGGCCACAGGCTGACGTCGTTGGGCAGCATGTCGCTGATCTCGACAACGGTCTCGTAGGTGTCGATCTGCGGCAGTCCCATCACCCATGCCCCTGTCGGCGCGTGGCCAGGAACGTGGCCAGGCGGTCGCGTGCGTGCATCAGGCGGGCGAGCTTCTGGTTGATCAGCGCCACCAGCCGATCAGCGCACTCGAAGTCGCCCAGGCCTGCATTAGGTGCGCGACGGAGTTCACGCATCTCGGTCTCTGGAATTCCGAGCTGTCGCGCCAGTTCGCGTGTCCGTATGCCCAGAGCCTTGCCCGCGCCGTGGATGATGTTGTGTCGTTCCAGGTCCCTGCTCAGTACGCGCCACTCTTCGAGCTCGGCCCAGGATACCTTGCGTTTGTGCAGGGTGCCTTCCTCCATGGCCCGAGGCCCCATGCGGTAGGCCACCCGGACTTCCTCCATGGAGGTGTCGGGATGAAGACGTTCGACGTGCACCACCATGGAGCCCGGCAAAGCGAAACGCTCAAAGAGGTCTGCCGTCGCGACCAGGTCGGAATGTTCGAAGCGGGATGTCACGCGCCGAACTCTTTCAAGCTGCCGTTGGCGTCGTCCATGGCTGTGGCCACTTCGTTGACCAACTCGCGCAGCTGGATCAGCTCCTCAGGCCCCGCAGGGTCCCAGCCGGTTTTGCCATCGCAGATCTTGACCATCGCCGGCCTGGAGATTCCGAGCAGCGCGGCCAGTTCGGCGTCCTTGCGCCCGCCGTACTTGCGGAGCATGGCCACGACCCCGTTGATCTCGGTCACGGCGTGGCCGCGGCGGCGTCCTCTCTTCGCCTCCGCCGGCTTGCCGCCAGTGGGTGCGGCGGCGGCGGCAGGCACGTGCCCGGTCTCGAAGGCCGCGAGCATAAGCTCACCAGCGGTGATGGTGTTGGAAGCGATCACCCGGCCCAGCGCGGGCTCGACTCCGATCGCGCCGATTCTGGTCAAGGCGCTCGCGCGCATGACCTGGTCGGTGCTCCAGAATTGCTCGTTGACGAAAGTGTCGCCGCCGAGCAGTTCCACGATCCCGGCGGACGAGGACAGGCCGAACATGACGGCGAAGTCCTTCAGCGCTGAGACAACAGTGTGGATATCCTGGGAGAGTGTCGGCACTTCCGGGACGACAGGCGCGGCACCTGCGGCGCCTTTCTTCGGCAGCCTGAGATCCTTCTTCAGAATGCCCGCAGCCGCCAGCACCTTGGCCGGCGTCAGCTCCTTGACCAAGCCGTCGATAACCAGGGGTGCCCAAGCGGTCGCGACCGTGACGATCCATGTGGCGGTTACTTCTGGCGTGCCTGCCTGCAGGGTGTTGAGCACCTCGCCGATGCCGTCATTGCCGACACCCTGGCGGATGGTCAGATCCGCCCATTGCTCGACGGCCTCGTCAAGTTCGGCGTCCCAGTTCCCCGACTCGGACACCGGGCGGGGGCCGTTCAGCATCTCGAAGCCCGAGATGATGCTGCGAAGCCCGGCGGCGATGATCTCGCCCACGCCGTTGCGCGCGGCTTCCTGGATCGCGAACGAGGCCGCTTCCACGGCACCGTCCTGATCGCCGTGTCCTTCGACAGCTGCCTGCGCGATCAGCAGAGGATCGCGGATGGCTGCAAAGGCGCCTTTCAGTTTCAATTCGAATGCTGACATTGCTCTCGCTTTCCTGTTTCAGCGTCCGGCGACGGTAAGCTCGCTGCGGCATAAGCACCTTGCGGGTGCGTCCGTCGCCGGACTTCAGCGCTCCATGGCGCGCCGATTCTGTTTCTCAGATGTTGTTTGTGCATTTGGTGGTCTCTTTCCCTTCAGACACCCTGCACGCCTGCATCCGGAACGTCAACCCCCGCACGGAAAGCGCGTGCGTTCTTTTCGTTTCTCAGGTGAAACTGCCGGATCGCCTCGGCCGTGTCAGCCGCAGGGTGGCGACGAACGGGACCGGCAGCGTAGATCGCAGCGAAGATCTGCTGCGCCGCAGCACGCGATGGGAGCTTGCCGAGGCTTTCCGCCCGAGTGCCGTCAGAGGATGCGAACTGGTGTGCAACCACCTTTTTCGTGCGTGCGTGCCACACGATCGTGGTCGCGTGCGTGAACGGCGTCTCGGGGAAGTGGATCGTCAGGGTTTTAAGTTCCATCCTGGTCACCTTTCGTGAAGTAGTCAAAAGCATCATGAGCCTGATCGGCCAGGCGGATGCGACGCAGCAGCCCCAGCCACTGGCTGCGAGTGCCGCCCAGGCGGGCGGCGATCTCGCCGTGGCTGACGCCCTGGTCTCTCAGAGCCAGCGCGCGGAGGTGAAGCTCATCCTCCGCGCGTGTCGGTGGGTGAAGCTCATCCTCCGCGCGTGTCGGTGGGTGCAGCGCCATCAGTCGGGGCTCGAGATCGCCAGCATGAAGGCGGCTGCGATCACCCGAACGGCGTGGACATGGTCTCGCGCCTTGGCCCAGCGCCTCAGGTCCTGGTCGCGCGCCTGGCGCTGCTCGATGATGCTGGTGCTGACGGTCTGGTAGTCACGGCCATGGGGAGTCGCCTCCGCGAGGGCGGCATCGACCTTGCGGCAGGCGCGGTCGATCCTTATGAACTGGTCGCACAGGCTCTCCCGGCTGGTGCCGTTGAGGTTCACCCGCAGGTTCAGGGGCGAGGTGTCGGGCTCCGGGCAGAGCACCGGCTTATCGCTCTCCCAGGCCTCGGTGCAGCGCTCGTCGCCCGCCTCGTCGAAGCCATCATCCATCGCACTGGCATAGCCGGAACGAAAGGCCGTCTCCATTTGATCGGTCATGTACATTCAAGGGTCCTTTCCCGTTGTCGTGGCCGGCCGTTCCGGCGCACGGTACAGGGCGCCACACGGGCGCCCTGAGACGGTGCGTCGGTCAGGCGGCTACGAGGTCGAGGATGTCCCCGCCCTGGCGCTCCAGGGCCACCCTGGTGTCGTTGTGGGGGATCGAGCGGGCCAGGGCGGTCACCGCCGTGGTGGCGTCCCACAGGCTCTCGATCGGCCGGCCCTCCTCGTCCTCGTGGATGGCCGCAATGCGGACCGCCTGGCGAGCGCCGAAGCGCGTGGCGAGCCAGTCCTCGACCTTGTCGATCTTCGAGGCCTGCGCCGCCGCGATGGTGTCGGCGATGGGCTTGGCCGAGGACTGCGAGAAGTCGGCCAGCACGGGGGTGACGTCCTCGATCCACCGATCGGGCGCCGAGACGGTGTGGCGCAGGCGCTTCTCGGTGTACTCGGTCATGCCCCACACGATCCTGTTCATGCAGATGTAGTCGAACAGGAAGAAACCGATCCCGAGGGTGGCCGCGCCGACCTCGCTGTTCCAGACGAAAAATCCGCGCGCCATCTCGCCGCTCTCGCCGTTACGCCGACCCGGAATCTCGACCCTGTTCTTCTCGTCAGCCAGGAAAACAAACATGTCCCTGTCGCTGGCGTAGAGGGTGGTGTTGCCCTTGTCCACGACCACGGCTTTGCCGAACTCGCCGGGCACACGCCAGTCGCCGCTGACCCCGTCGCCGAAGCGATCGACAAGCTCACGGGTGACGTCGGCATTCCAGATCCTGCCGTAGCGGGGGCCGGTGGCGGCTGCCAGGCGCGTGGTCCCGTTCTCGGCGCCCGCGCCCCTCGACAGCAGCACGCCGACATCCTCGATCTGGCGTTCGTGCTTGAGCCCCCAGTTGATGCAGTCGGCGGCGACCGGCGAGGGCAACTTGCGCAGGTAGCCCGCCGGGGCGCCGGCCAGGCCGGCCAACTGGCCGAAGCTCCAGTTGGTGGGGGTGACAGGGGCGCCGTTCGGGCCGACCACCTCCAGGCCACCGGCCTGGTCGTCGCGGGCCGGCTGCGCCGTCAGCTGCCGGCTGGAGATCACCCGCGCGGCGCTGCGGGCGCGGAGGTCTTCGAAGTGGCCGAGCATGCTGTCGAGGCTGGTGAACCGCTGGTCATCGGGGCGCTTCATCCATTCAGTGCTGGCTTTCATCATCGGTGCGTTCATGTTCATTTTGGGGTTCCTTTCCCGTTGTCGTGGCCAGGTCTGGCGCACGGGATCAGGGCTACACGCAGCCCCTCACCGGTGCGTCAGCTTGCGCAGCGTGGCAGAAAGCCGACCTCGCGCATGATGACGCGAGCAAGGCGCATATCCTCGCGGCGCAAGTCGGCGGTCGCGGGATTCGACTGGTCGAGCTTGTGAAATGCTGTCCTCACGTCATCGCGATACGCACCGTGGAACTTGGCCGGGTCGATCTGATCGACCTCGACGCGCTCGGCGATATGGCGGGCTTGCTTCAGGTTCATGGTCTCTTTCCTTTCCCGGTTCCCCGGTCGCGTGTGCAACCGGGATTTGGTTTATTGCACAGGCGCAACTTACAGTCAATCCTCGAACTTGAACTCGGACAAGTCGCCATCGACGACGACGTGGTCGCCCACGAAGACCTCGGCATAGCCCGCCCGCGTGGCCACGGCCTCAAGTGCGAGGGCCAGAGCTTCGTGCGGGCTGTCGGCAATGGTATTGTAGGTCAGCACCACGTCGTAGACGGTCGCGCTGTCGGGCGTCTCGATGAAGCCCCGCACGGCCTCGATGCGCTCGGTGAGGGCGTGGGTGTCGTCATAAACCGCATCGTTCTGCGTGTAGTGGGCCAGCGTTGCGCGCAGCGAGGCCAGCACCTCCTCGGGCGTCCCGCTCTCCTCGTACAGAGCGCACCAGCTTTCCCAGGCGGTGGGCTCGGCGGGCTCGTCAGGATCGAGCCACACGCTGTTGACGCCGGACAGGAACAGCATGGCGTCTTGGTCGGCGCGCAGCGGAGAGGCGTAAGCGCCACGGTCGTAGAGGATCATCACCTTTTCAGGTGTGAATTCGTCAGCGAAACCGACGAGACCCGCGACCCGGCGCGAGTGATCGTGGAACGTCACCGCACCGTCGTCGTGCAAGGTGGCGGTCATGCGTTGGTCGTCGTCTTCGAATGGACGTTCAGCAGTCCAGTGGATCGTTTTCATGGTCTCGGTCCCTTTCAGATGATGAAGCCAGCGCCGACGCAGACCGCGTGAGTGAAGCCGTCGCCCAAGTACTCGACACGCGCAGCGGCCATCGCGCAGTCGGCCACGTCGAGGATGATGCGCGCGAGCCGCCAGCCGGTCGAGGTGAAATCGAAGATGTAGAGGTTCGCATTCATGGTCTTGGCCCTTTCCCGTTATCGTGCGGACCGCACGCCGTGGCGTCCCCATGGGGGCGCCTCAGGGCGCGGTCAGCCCCCATTGTTCCGCCATTGCCGTGGCGATGCCCGGATACGTCTTGCTCCGGAGCTTCCAGCGGTCGGGACCGGGCGTCAGCCGGTTCTGGCCGGAATCGGTTTGATTAGCCCAGCGCTCGCGCCCGCCCACGATCCTGCCGGCGACGCGCTGCGCTGCGCCGGG
>Ga0255047_10002069_pt1 | contig 13676 bp, 18 predicted proteins | sample JV7_2_1_MG_FD_183640 | JGI IMG/M metagenome (GOLD analysis project Ga0255047, IMG submission 183640) | Seawater microbial communities from Jervis Inlet, British Columbia, Canada - JV7_2_1 | ecosystem: Environmental > Aquatic > Marine > Inlet | place: Canada: British Columbia | collected 2016-10-06
TGCGCACCTTCTAGTTTTAGGGAAATGCCATTGAGCGCTTCAATCGACTTAGAGAATTTTTTATTCTCATCAGTGGCTTTTTTAGTTTGGGCACCATAGTCACCCATTGCATTAGCACCTTTGGTTATACCTGCCTGAATATCTACCCCTGCTCCTGTCTGTATAGAGTCGGTAAATTTTACAGCAGCGTCAGCAGCAGAGCCCAAAACATCCAATAAGATAGTGCCCACCTGTGTCGTCATGGTTTTAAGTGGGTTGCCTACTTCTTTTAGAGACTTATTCCATCTATTTTGAACCCTTGTCGCATTGGCAATAGACTTAGTTGCGTTCTTCATCGCACCTTCGTGGAAAGTCTCTTTTAAGCCTTTTGCGAAAGCTGGCATAAATTCGTTTGCTGCCAAATCTCCAGACTGCATTAGCTTATCAAGCTCTTGAGTACTTAATCCCATCGCATCAGCAGCAATATTAAATGCACCAGGTAGTCTTTCGCCAATCTGTCCGCGCAATTCTTCCGCCTGCACTTTACCTTTGGACATTATCTGAGACATCGCGAGTAATACGCCATTAGTATCTTCCGCAGATAAGGACAGAGCCGCAGAAGCTTCAGAGGCACCAGTAAATATTTCTTGGACTTGCTTGGTAGATAATCCGGCTTTTGTGCCTGATGCTGCAATTTGGGCAAAACCTTTACTTGTGGCCAGTAAGTCAACGCCGAGCCTTTGTGCATTGTCGTCAAGGAATGACATCTGTTCATTTGCGGCCTGCATACTGCCAAAAGTAGTTTCTAAAGAGTTTGTTACACGTGTGAAAGCGTCTGATACCTCAATGGCACTAACGGCAACATTCTTGAGTTTATTAGCAATAGCTAATCCAGCAACTAATTTAAAAGCCTTCCCAAGATTGACGACATTTTTAGTAGTGGTCTTAGTCTGTTCACCCAAGCCTTTAAGTGCTTTTTTAGATTGCTTATTATCAACCCTGACTTTTAAGACTATCTCTTCAACTACTTTCGACATTTTCAGCTTCTCGCTTTCTCTTCTCGTTTAGAGCCATTTGGTTTTTATGCACATGGTCTTTAAGGCTCATCAATTGGTCTTCTTTGCTCAACTCATACCATTTAATGTCAGTATCTTTAAACATACGCTGGCCGTTAAATTGATTTACTGAGCCAATATTCATTAAATTATTATTAAATATCGTATCTCTTACGGAAGGCATAGGCTTTAGGCAGCTTCTTGCCATCCACCACAATACTTCATTATGGCTTATATATTCAGGATGCCTTTCTATACCAAGTAAATCAGTAATATTGCACTGTCTCATTTCTGCCATGTCAAAAAAGAATTGAGCCTCCACATTTTCGCGGAGGAACGCTACTTTTTTTCGTGTTCTTCTCCAGTGTCTTGATAGAGAGTAATATTCTTGTTAATGTCTTCTAATATCTCTTGGATAGGGTTTTGACTAATATCCTCACACCATTCATTGAATTGATCGAGGTCAGTAAAGAACCGCTTACCATCTTTATTACAAAGAAGCTTAAATATAAGATAATCATGTGCATCATTATAGCACTCTTGCGTGACTATCTTAGCGACTTCAGGGCCAGAAAATACCGCAATAGCAGTCTTCTTTTCCATTGTATCGACTATGCTTCTAAATCTTGCCGTATCAGCATGGCTTAGCGCCCGAAGATACACAATTTTCCCTTTCATACTCTTCAAAGTTAATTTCCTAACTTCAGTATCAAGAAAAGCCTGTGTAAAATCTTTGGGGCTTAAGTCCATTATACTGCTTCTGGGCTAAATGTTGGAGCGCCTTCCCATACCCAAACAAGGTCATATACATTGCGTACATTCTGACCACTTTTTTCGGATGCAGATTGCAAGAAAGCTGTGCCGCTCAATGTTGCTTTAGTGGCATTGCCTGTATTGCTAATAGGATAAGTAAAAGTAAGCAAGCCAGAAGTTCCAACAAGACCATTAACATCGACTGTAAAATCGGCTAATAGCGTTGCTGTTGGGTCTGTTTGTTCTTTTACATCACCAGCACAATACTCTGCGTCTGTAACGCCAGCAGGTGTTACGTTTACTTTTGCTACGGTTGCACCATCTGTTGTTCCTGGCTCTGCTAAATATGAACCAGCCAAGCCAACGAATGTTACATCAACTGCGCCTACTCCTAACGACATAATATGTCTCCATTTTTTTTATTTAAGATTAGTTATATACTTTCTGATAATTGATAAAAATATCTTTTCTTCTGTAAACAGTATCATAGGTCGTATCGTCTTCGATAGTCTGCCTTGAGCTCATATCCTCGAATAATATCATCCCTTGTTGACCACCAGTCGGCCAAAGCTTCAATTGTTTACCTGTTGTTTGATCTCTAAAAGTGTCCCTGATAATGTCTGATACTCTTGAAAGAGAGTATAAATCTAAATCACCTAAGCCAGCATCAGCGAATATACGAACAACGACAATACCAGTCTCTGTGTAATCTGGACCTATTGCTGTCCCATAACCAACAAAACTATCTCCTGAAGCCTCAATAAAGACCTCACAAAATGGCCCACCGCCGCTATCATTCCCTAAGTCATAATTCTTATCTCTGAAAATAGTGTAAATCTCAGCGCCGGTTGGCTCGCTAACAAATCCGTTAGCCTCAAAGAAATCAACAATTCTAGTGACTGTGTCTAAACTCATTTAATAGCCTTCTTGACAGCTCGTCTTGATATCTCTTTTGCCTTTACAACATTTATCATGAACATACCTAAAGGGGCTTGCTTTGACTTGCCATTCTCTAATCCGATTATATAACCTTCGCCGGTAAAATTGCCCCGTTCGTCTTCGCCCTGAACAGCATTAGAAACATAAATCATTTCTTTTAGCTTTATGCCTTTAACATCTTTTCGGGCTCTATTCACAGTCGGTGAAGCGGTGCTTGTTCTGTCCAAAAATTTAACTGGTCTAAGATTAGGGCTACCGCCTCTTAAGATCCAATTGCCCGTAGCTCTGCCGGTATCAATTGGAGTATCCCGAGCAAATTCCTGCAACATACTAACGGCAAATTCACCCTTGTAAGCTACTGAATTAGCCTCAAGAGTATCTGCTATAAGTTTATTTGCTTTATCGAATGGGTTAGGCATCTTTCTTTTTCTTGCGAGTATCTTTAATAATCCCGTTGTCCATCCAAGAAGCTTTCCAGGATGCAGGTATTTCAAACTTGAGCGGAGCCGGTTCTTTTTTACGGCCAGCACTAAATTCGCGGTCTAGGTTTTCCAAAGAAAGCTTTAAATCTTTAGCCATCTTAAGAGTTGCCAAGCGCCTTTGTTGCTTTACAGAGACAGAATATCTTTTACCATTGAGCAAAAAGGTGTGATCTTTAATAAATTCCGCGCTATACATCGCCATTAGTACCAATTCTCCACAGACCTATAAGGCATTAATAAATTTTGATAGTTTTCGTTGAATGATTCGGTCGAACTTTCGGTGATCTTATTGCCAAATCTAACCTTTTGATCAATCTGAACTGATAAAGCCTGGATAATAGTTCCAGGAACATCGGCAGCAAGTAAACCATAACCGGCGATGACTTCGATTCTTACAGCGTCAACAGTTCTAAGGTTGTTCATGGTCGGCGAATAAGTATCATTATAAACTAACATGCTTACATCTGACAATTGATTGCCGGATAGTCTGTAATTGGATGCAGTTTCAACAGTGGCAGTATTAAACTGGTCGTATTTCGTTACTTCAACGATGGAAGAAACATTGAATGTAGAAAGCGTGATTGACTTATTATAAGCCTGTAGACGGTCGGAATATTCAAGAGCATCGAGGTAAATGTACCAAGACTGATCTATCAATTTACGGCCTATATATTCCTCTAAATACTGTTGTTCAGGAATCAACAAAGAGGTAATTTTACCATCATAACTAGAAGTATTTTTGAAGGCGTAAGTCTTTACATCGGCCAAAGTTACGGCAGGATTTACAATTGGGCCAGTTTTTAACTCGATTCTCATTATCAACGCCTATTAATATTTTTAATTATTATACCCTCTTATATCATTTTTTTCAATACACAAACCTAAGCATAAAAAAGGCCACCACCTCGAAAGATGATGGCCTTGGATGTTTAATTATTAATTATCGATTAAGATATAATCAAAATCAATTGAAACACGGGCACTTCCTGAACCGGTTATTCTTTGAGCCTCACAGTAGATATCAGCGTACTCTTCAAACTTTAAATAAGTTCTAGGCTGAAACGTCTGAGCACCGCTAAAGTCTTCAATCTCCCACTCAACATAACCTGCTCTGAACGGTGTTGTAACGTCATTGGCCGCAGCAACGTGCTTGATTCTTACATCTGCGCTATCTGCCTGACCGACAGATACAAGAATGTTAGTGATATATAAGGTTTTGCCTTGTGGAACTGACATAATAGCCTGTTCGGTCGTGCCAGCATCAGCATCAATATAGCCCATAATAGCAGCACTGGTCGTCTGCTCAAAAGTAATTGCCCCAGTATTGTGGCCGTGATATGTTCCTATATTAACAATTCTGGCTCTTAGTAATCTAATACAAGTCGCTGTGGTTGCTAAACTTGCTGAGGCTCCAGCCGTTACAATAGTCTCTGTAACCTCATCCCAGTTACCATCTAAGAAAGTAACCTCCACTGTTTGGGCACCTGCGCCAGCCGTATCATCCGCAGCATTACCGCCAGCTTTAATACGTATAGTCTCTGCTGACTGTGCTGGTATCCAATCCGCAGTATAAGTCCAAAGAGTTTCAAAAGCTCCGGTGCCGACAGTGTTATTGTGCCCAAACTTTCTACCTGCTGTTTGATAATTCAAGAGACCAAAGTTTCTATCACTATCGGCGGAGTTGATTACTCGCTGAAGACCAACATCGTTATATTTATTCAGTATCTGTGTTGATCTTGAAATTAAACCTCCGCCAGTAGTAACCGATAATAAAGTAGTGAAGTTAAAGGACGTTGTGGCTGTTGTCCCATTCGTGTATACTACTCTGAAGTAAGTAAGGATAGGATTTAATGTATGCACCGCTCCAAAGTTAGTTTGCAGGGTATTCGCCTGAGGAGGTACGGAAATGCTTCTTTCAACCGTTGAAGCATCTGGACTAAATTGTAGAAAGCATGAAGCTCCCTGCTTATCGGCATCATAGGAAACTCTAATTTCTGAGTAATTTCTTACATCTGTCCACGTACCTGTAAAAACTCCAGATATGCCCAGATTTACTGAAAGGGTATTATTACTGTCAATACCATTAGCAGGTAGATTTACATAAGCACCATCTGCGTTTGCTCCAGTTCCTACCGACTTGACAATCTGAACATCAGTTTCACCATTAATGGTGTCATTAGCTTGTTGAAGTAATCCCAACTGCTGAGCATTTGAATACTTAGTTTGAAGTTGGAAATGTCCAGTTTGTGCGGTAGTGCCATTTGTATACTTTACTCTAATGTGAGTTTCAACGACATTCCATAAATGAGGTAAATCAAAACTAGCATCTGCCACCACGAAAGGAACAGAGTTGACAGTTATTCCGCCATCTTGTGAGGATTCAATGTAAAGAGTCCCGTCTGTTGAATTATCGCCTTTAATAGCCACCGCTACGGTAGCAAAAGCAGTGACATCTTCCCAAGCACCGGTAAAAGTTGCTGATGATGTTAACAATACCTTTGTACTATTGCCGGTCTCGTCTGCGCTTATCTGGTGAGTTGTTAATCCTGAAGTAATTTTAGACATTTTAATGTTCCCTTAGAATAAGTACCAAGTATCAACACCATTGGATAAAAAATACCCAGAGAAGCCATTACTTGAAATTATTGTTGATGTTTGACCTGTTGCTGAATCTACAATAGTGTCAGACCCTGCCCGATTGATGGTGATGTTTCTAACACTGGAATTCCCGCCGATATCTTTGAAAGGTATTTTGAGTTTTCCTAAACTAGCAGCGGGCAATGTTATACTGATAGTCACTGAAGTACTATCAAAAAGCATCACACCATCTGTTTTTAGAATAGCGGTAGGACTGGCAGTATTGATAATCCTCTGAGCTGTTTCGATATCTGGCAGTGGTTTGACTATCTGCTCATCTATATCAACGGTAGGAACTACCGCCTCGAAGATATTGTCTGTGTCATCACCGGTATCTTTTTTTCTCAGAATTTTATATTTTGCTATTGTGGCCATTTAGTATTGCTCCTTATGCAAGTATTATTGGATTTCCAAATTCATCTCTTATGGTGAAACCGTCTTCATCTAGTAAGTAATCTTCTAACATACCGCCGTCTGTGATTGTCCAGCTACGTGGTGCTGCGATTAACACAACGTAAGCGTCTTGCGCATCTGCATTTCGTAGAGAAGTACCCGCGTGATAGGTTACGCTATTATTTGGATTAACGTCTCTAAAATTCACAAGTACTGCCGCATATAAATCAGTCGCTATCATTCCAACACCTTTAAAGCAGTCCACGCCGTTTGTCATCTTAGGCATAAGCGGAGGAACTGAAAGTATTAGATTGGCCGCACTCTGACAGGCCGCTAAAGCGTTTGTAACTTCTGGGAAAGTGAAATTCGCGCCCATAATTTCTTTATTTAATCCCATGAATCCAGCGCCGAAAATAATTCCTTGAATGTCGGTAGCTGCGGCAAATGAAATATCTGGGTGAAGATTTCTAAGATTAGTTATAACCCAAGGTGCAGCATAATCGGTAACTGCTGAACTTTCAAATTCAGGGAAAACAGCGGTGTCTCTCAAGGTCAGATAGTAACCCGGCTTCGTGCTAGGGTCTGCGCTATCTGTTAATCTTACATAAACAGTATTAAAGCCAAGAGTGTCGTTGTTGCCTACGGCGTAGCACCCTGGAGATAACGCCCCAGGAGTATCCACACACAACATAATTAGTGGATCTTCAACGATATTAGCTATATCAAAAGTCAGGCCGGAAGGGTCGAGGCCATCGATACGGGTTAAATAATATTCGTTAGTCCCACTTCCTGAAAGTGTCCATTGATAGATAGACGGGTCAATAATATCGATATTGGCGATACACTCGCTTAAATCACACTTATACCAAGTCTCTCTAAGGTCGAGTAGCGCCGTTGAAGTCGTACAGTTCCAAGATTTTAGACCAACTTTGTCAACGTACTGATACCAAGTTCTTTCTAAAGTGGTCGCGCCAGACAGGTCGTAGTTATTGAAACCAGTCAACATATTGGTGGTGCCTTCCCAGGTGCGAGTGAAGTCTTGAACGCCCGAAAGTGTCCACGTAGTAGGGAAGGAAGTCAAGCCGGTGCAGAATTGAAACGCTCTAGTCATATCTAACACAGAGTCTAAGTTGGGAGTATCTGTCGCAGATAATGAAATCAAATTACTACATGACCTAAACGCATTCTTCATATCAGGCCATGGAGCCGAGCCCCACTCACTAACGCCGGTGATTTTTTTCCGGTCGTTTGAGTTATCATCGAAGAAGCTATATTTAAGGCCAGTGAAGGTATTGGTTGTACTAGATATTTCAATAAGCTTATTTTCGTCAACTGCCGAGGCATAAGTATGAGACTCAACGCCTGGAGTTGGATAATTTATAATATTACCATCACCCCAGTCGACAGTTACATTGGTGCCTTGTAAAGGAAGCTCAAGAGTATCTGTAGCAGTACCAGCATAGGTAGTGTTAGCCGTTATCTTCATGGCAGTACCACCAGCGTATATAGCTGAAAAGTTCGGCCCCTCGCTCCAGATGTCCCTATTGATAGATCTCATTTATTAAGCCTCATATGGTGAAGAATAGGCGGGAGTTAAATTTAACTCAACAACCCTTGCGTCAATATCTTCTTGATTTGTAAATACTTCTAGAGTGTAATTATCTGGGCAAGTCGTTTCCTGATATATATTCTCTTGGCAAACATGGCAAACAGTACCTTCATATACCAAAACAAATTCACTCGCTTTTGTTACGTCTGAGCTAATACCCATTAGGCTGGCCCTCCATGTCTATATTTATATATCTCATTATGGCCTAATATATTTCCAAGGGTTGCTTTCGGGTAGCTGGTGAGGAAAACCCCACTTCCACGCTAAAGATGCAACGGCTATTTCCATTTTTGATAAATCTTCAAAGATAACAGTCTCGCCGGTATGTCCAGCAAGTGCGTTACCCACTCGGTTAGAGTTAACAAGAAAAGTTTGAGTTGATGCCGGTTTTATTGTGTAATCAGTACCACCGACATCATTGCCGGTGATAGATCCTCTAATGGTACTATCGGTAAAATTGAACTCCATTCCATAAACACCGCCGCCAATACCCATAGCTGGCGAAAAGTTAGTATTTACGCCCCCCAGCTCATTGGCTACAATTCGACCATTAAAATTACTGACATTAACCCCACCAACGAATTGCCAATCTGGGCCACCTACGCCTGCGTCAAGCATTGAAAACAGGCCATCCGCTGTGTTACTAAGAGGCAGAAAAACCTCACTGACTTGGAGCACTGCGAAATTGCCACTTGCAGGGACAACAAAGTTATCGCCATAAGTACCCAATGCCTCTGAGCCATCGAAGTACATCATATTCAGGTCGTTTAGCGTGTACGTTCCTGTCATCGGGCCAAAACCAATAGTCTGCGTCAAGTGTTGCAGATTACCGCTTTTATCGGCTAATTGTGTGACCTCGCCTGAGGTGTCAGTAATTGTCGATAGGTCGCTGGCATCCCACCAACCTTCAGTGGTCATATCAGCAAAAGTCCAAGCTCTACTTGCATCAAGAGGCACAAAATTAGTCTGCTCGTGCCATATTGTACGACCAATAAATCTCATTTTTAATACTGTGCGCTAAAAGCGACATCAGTCGTGGCTTCTACTTCTATGGCATTCTCAAATATAATGACTTGTGAGGCTAATACTGGATAAGAATCCGAATTGCCAAGAGCATCCTTAAAGGCAAAAGTACCGGCGGCTTTCATAAAGAAGCACCGAGGAAAGCTTGCACCGTCTGGGCTACTGGCTGGAAAAAGATATTGAGTTGAAGCCAATAAAGCAATAGATACGGTTGGTGCTGATGTTAAACCCTTAGAGCTGTCTTGGAAACTGGTTTGGCCGGCGTTATTCGACATAATGAATACCTTTATTTTTTGGATCTTGTTTTGCGTGTTTTCTTAGGAGCTTCTGACTTATTCTCGCCAGGCTCTGCCATTTTATTCTCAACAGGTGCAGCAGCTTTTTTATTAAGCTCACAACGACCATTAGACATAAGAGCTTTTGCGATATCTTCAGGTAAATCAACAACAGCACCTTTCTTTACGCAAACGCAATCAACGCCATTTGTAGAATACTTATAATCGATATTCATTTTATACATGATTAAAATCCTTATACGGTTACACCTAAAAAGCCGCCTACCTCGAAAGATAGACGGCTAAACCAACACCAAGTGTATTAGCTACCTAGAGTATCGGCAACAACTGCAACGGCTGTCATAGTACCAGCGCCTGCAACAGTTACGATTCTTTGGTAACGCTGAAGATTAAAGCCGCAAATCTGAGCAGCAGTATTATCAGCAGTGTCAACAACAGTGATAAGATTAACGCCGCCAACCATTTGAGCGGCTGGGACATCAGTCCAAACTGAATTGTCTGGAGAGTCTTGCAACTTAACTGTGATAGTAGTTGTAAGAGCTTCAACGTGAACGATATGCTTTGCAGCATAACCTTTTAGTGTTTCCAGGTCAATAGCTGTGCCATTGTCACCACCGCCAGCTACAATAGTAGTCGGGAGTGATTCAAGAACTGAAAGTCCGAAATTTAAATCTTTACGCATAATAAATACCTCTTAAGCTTGAGTTTTAAGGATTTTAAGAGCTTCGCCCTTCTGAATACCACCACCAACACGCTTCTTAGCTTTGTAAGAAACTTCAGGCCATGTAGTAAGATTATCACGAAGGATATCCATGCCCATTCTATCAATGATTCTATAACCTGCACCATAGTTACCGAAAACAACGCCTTCAGCGTTAGCTGCAGTAATATCAGCGGCTAGCTCTTGAGCTTGGCTAATTGGGTAACCGGCCAAAGTTGCAGGAACACCAACGATATTAGACGGTTGCCATAAGAATTGGCCATAGCTGTCTTTAAGCTTTCTTAGCTGAGTAATACCAAGGCGGTTAGCTTTAAATTGAGCCCCGTTTTGGTATGGAGCTTTTAAAGCGCCAATAAGATCAAAAATATCCTCAAGGACAACAGCCGTAGAGCCTACAGTAGTAATACGCTCGATTTCATCGAATCCACCTTTACCAGCACCAACGACAGGAGCATTAAGAATGCCGCTCATTTCGCCAACGCCATTACCAGTCCAGAAAGAATCAGCCTCACGAATTGCAAAGTCTTCAGCCAGTGAAGTTAAGATTTCACCAACGATATCAAATGCAGCGTCATTGATAAGATTGTCCTGGAAAATAGCAATACCGTACAAGTCTTCAACCATGATGCTTAGCTTACTCAAAGTGTCATTTTTTGTTTGAGTAGTAAAATCAGCCATGTTTTTTGCCCATTGAGCGCCATTAGTCTGATTCAATTTAAGCTGTTCCCACTTATCACCAGAAATAGTCGCAGTTGTTGCCAATGTGCGGACATCAGAAAACTCACGAATAAGCTTGTCAATTCTTGAATCCAAGAAAGGAACGATAGTAGCACCAGCGGCAGCGTCATCACCAGAGTTATAATTCTTCAACTCTTTAACAGATTTAAAATCAGAAGTGCTAAAGCCATTCATTGAGTTATTTTGGTCAGCGCAAGCGCGGATTGACTTAATAAACTCTAGACATTCTTTTTGCTTCTGAACATCTGAATCAACAGAAGAAAGAAACTCATTTTTAGCTTTGGCTTGGTCAATAGCTTTAGTAAGCTTCTCGATTTCTTGATCTCTTTCATTCATCTTCACTTCGATATTGCCAATAGTGGCTTTCATATCAACAGCCTCAGTGGCGGAAAGCTTGTCACTCTTAAGATCATCAATTGAACTTTTAAGAACATCAAAGTCAGACTTTACGCCTTCTAATAGTTCTAGTGCTTTAGTAGCATCACTCATAATTTATAATTCCGTTTTTCTAATTGTTTAACAACTTCAGCCCAATCATCAGGCTTTATCTCTTCTTCATGTTTTGGTTCGACTGCTTCCCGCACTAAACCGGTGAATCCATCAGTAGAAATACCTTTGGCTTCGTTCCGAGAAAACCCTGCATCCCGCAGTTTTTCCTCAAATTCTCTTATAGTTAATTCTTTCATTTTCTTAACCCCTAAAATTTCAGCCTCTGGATTCATCGGAAAAGTCACGATTGAAACCTCGACTAAGTCAATTTCTTTTAGCATTCTGCGCCCGTTCTCAAAAGACTTGCCGCCTTCTGGAATCCTAAAACCGATTGACATTGATTTTAATTTATTCTTCTGCATTAGAAATCTGGTTTCTTTTGCAAGTGCTATATCGTTAATAAATAGCTGGCCCCTGAGTAATAGGCCTCTGTCGTCTTCTTCCATCGATTTAAACTCACCAATAATCTTACTTGTATCATGTTGGTGAAGTAAAAGGATATCATCGACACCCTTACTCTGTATTGATTTTGTGAATGCACCTTTGACAACGACATCGCCGCCAAGGTCTTCATTACCGAAAGTTGATCCGTAGGCAATAAAGCTGCCGTCTTCCTCAATGGCTTTTATTTCGAATGGTATGTTTTTGCGTTCCATACTGCCCACCTTATAAGTATTATTTATATTTAACCTATTATATATCGATTATATCAATAGTTCAAATACTTAAAGCTTTGCCTTGACTAAACGATAAATTACATAGCAGCGGCATCTAATGACTTCAGCGGCTGGGAGTGTCGAGGATCTAGGGTATAGGCCAAAACCTGACCCCACTATAAAATTCTGATTTATGTCTATTGGGGTTTTCATATATCTGCTGTTAGCTCTCGCGTGAGTTTCTCTTACTTTAGAATCTCCCTTACTTTTCCAAGCTTTCTTAGTTACATCTCCAACAACACCTCTTTGTATAGTTTCAGCCTGATCATTTTGCCCCTGGCTAATTCCTTTGCCCGCTTCCGTGGTCGCGATAGTCGGCAATCTATTCTTTGTACGCTTCTTAAATTCTTTACCGACACTCTGCATTACATCAGCAGCGGGAATTTTGGACTCTTCCGCATCGATTACGAGCTTATCAAATACATTTATAGTTGTCCTGGTTATCTCTGCCGCGGTCTCGACCTTTTCAATTGATGACCAGATAGCCAAAGCAATAAGAAGAAACTCTTCATTGAAATCTTCTTTAGGTTGTTCAAGCATTTGATGCGTAAACATCCCGCCACGTGTACCAGAATGTAGATAGGTATTTTCGAGGATCTGCTCAAGCTCTGGCTGAGAATTAGAAATTACTGCTCTTGCCCCGGGTAAGCCGATGTCTTCCCAAGCATTCATCATATTGCGAAACAATGCCAGAAAGAAAACAGCCAAGGATCTTTCCATGCGATTCTCTTCTTGAACTAAAATAGCTTCATGTTGATTATCGAGCTGTGTTAATGTGGGCATTAAGTTTCCTGATTAGGATCTACTTGTGCTGTGCGTGAGAAGTCAGAAAAGAATAGTTCACCGGTTGCCGCTAGGTCTTCATAGCCGAGTTTTTCGCGTGCCTCATTCTGAGTAATGATATTATTCTTAAATTGGTTGCCGATATTGTCAGACTGTTCTTTAAACCTTGGAGCCATTGCAGCTACCTTGGAAACATCGAGCTTTATTTCAAAGTTGATATCATATTTACGGCTAAGGAATTTTGCCAACTGGCCATAGATCTTATTAGCTTCTGGGATTGCAGTATCTTCATATAGAGAAAGCTTCGCCGCATCTTGATTGCTGAATGTCGCGCCTGTGAATCCAAGTAAATAAGGAGGATACCCAAGGGCATTGCAAATATCCGTAGCTCTCTGAACTGAGCCTTGAATGAAGTCCATTTCTTGCGAAGTCATCGAAAATTTGTCAAACTTACCAGGATTATTAGAAATAAGTATTGAACCGTTATTTGATCCTGTGGTCTGGCTTTTGATCTTTTGGGTTAATTGCTTTATTTGATCGCCACTTAATCCGCCGCCATCAGGCCCACCAAATGAAAGCAAGCCGGATATCTTCCCGCTATTCTTCATCACTTCATTGTTCCACTTGAGTGCAGAATTATGACCATCGATAGAAAGACCACAAGAAGACAACGCAGACAACCCGGCAATCTCTCTTAATGGATTAAAGTTCTTTAGAATGACCATATTGAAACGGCCTTCGAGTGTAGACGGGTTTGGCTCTGGAACGCCATTGATCACGAAGCTTTCACGATTAAATAAGAATTGTTCTGAGCCGCTACTGTATCGATATTGTCTTGCCTTCTCTGATGCGCCTTCAGTATGAGTAACTTTATCTGGTCGCATATATTTTAAGCCGGCAACATTATTTAGAGCATCTTCCGGGATATAAATATAAGAATTGCCTGATATTTGTCTCTGGCTATAAACTGACTCCATGAATAGATTTATGTCATAGTCTGGATTAGGATCATTAAACGCCTGGATAATAGACTTAGTTAATTTATCGCCCGTATTAGGCTCGA
>Ga0255047_10002070_pt1 | contig 13654 bp, 17 predicted proteins | sample JV7_2_1_MG_FD_183640 | JGI IMG/M metagenome (GOLD analysis project Ga0255047, IMG submission 183640) | Seawater microbial communities from Jervis Inlet, British Columbia, Canada - JV7_2_1 | ecosystem: Environmental > Aquatic > Marine > Inlet | place: Canada: British Columbia | collected 2016-10-06
CAGAAATGCACGATAAAGCCGAGGATGGCGCGCAGACTCTATTCGAGGAACTAATCGACGAAGGCGCTAGCCACTGGGCTGATCGTAACGGTCATAGGCGATCAGTAAGAGTTAGTGATATCGAACTGATCTATGCTGACGAAATCGAAGCAGGCATGCCCATACTCGCGGCAATTGCAGAGTATATCGATAGCGTTATCAATCATATTAATGGGAGCGAATAATGGGACTTGATGATTTGTTTAAATTCGGAAAACACGAAGGTAAGCAGCTTGAGGATGTGATCGAGGATGACCCTGATTATGTTGAGTGGCTTGCCACAATGAATGTCGTATCGTTTGATTGCGAGGCGTTAGAGTTGATAAGCAAAAGGGGTATAGCGTGAAAGAGAATCACAAAGAAAACTGGCTGGCCGCTATTGCGTTTGGCTTGATGGTTTTCGGGACAACAGTTGTGGAGTGGATTTTATGAAAGAAGATGCTGAAATTAGAGATCATTTGTCCTGGTGGAAAGACAAGATCGAGAATTTGGAAAACTCGAATCATGACGCGCAAACCCAGATATTAAATGACTCGCTAAGGATTGGCGAGCTTGAGAGATTAGTTGCCCAAGCTTTTAACGCCGGTATTTTATTAGGATTGGATGGCGTTGATATTGACGAAGTGGGCGCACACTTTAGGAAATTTATTGCTAAACAAAAAGCTTCTACGAAGCAGCATATAACTAACTTAACCAAAGGAATATGAAATGAACCCAGGAATATACCCCGCCATATCAAACTCAGATTACCGCGCAAGCGATGGCATAAGCAAGTCCGATCTAGACATGTTTAACAATGACCAATCATCATTAGAGTGGCGAGAAAAATGTCCAGTTGATACGGATAAGCTGAAGACTTTAGATTTCGGGGACGCGTGTCATGCAGTATGTTTAGAACCTGATCGGTTAGCGACAGATTTTGCCGTTATGCCAAAATTTGGATTAAAAGCAGTCGATAAGGAAGCCAAAAAGGAATGGATCAGCGAGCATTCAAGGCTGAAAATCATCACAACGGACGAAATGAAAAAGCTCAAGCTGATGTACGAGTCGGTCATGGCTCACCCAGGCGCACGATACTGGCTCGAAGCTGAGGGTATAGCAGAACAATCTTATTACTGGATTGATCCAGATACCGGCGTGCTGTGCAAGTGCCGACCGGATCGAAACATTCTGAATACATCGGCGCTGATGGATATCAAAACAACTGATGACCTTAAAAAGTTTGAACTGTATTCAATCCCAGATTACCGATATCACGTGCAAGGTGCGTTTTATACTGACGGCGTGACGGCATGCGGCGAAGAAAAAGACCTGTTTGTCTTCGTAGTGATTCAGAAAACGATTGAACTAGGGCGCTACCCTGTGCGCTGCGTTGTGCTGCCGAAAGATGCAACCGAATGCGGGCGCAGGGAGTACAAGCAAGATCTAGAAGACTATGCGTGGGCAAAAGATAGCGGAGAGTTTACGGGGATCTATGAAGCCAATATATCTTACAACTTTCAAAAACGGATTGACGCATACATATAAAAATCGATATGTATAGGAAATGTAGTTTTGTTTACATGTCACAAGTTAACTATTAAGCGATGAGGGATACAAGCAATAATGTCGTTATAACGCAATTCAATAACTAGGTGAGAATATGAACTATAAAGCAGTAATTGAAGATTTTAACAATGGAGTAATTGACCCAAAGAAATTTCAGGTTGTCATGGATAATGACAGCGGCTATTGCTGGGTTAATTAGAAATAATGTCGGCAAGGCGTTTTGTAAATAATTGATAAGGGGATATATGGAAACTATAGCGGTTTGGTTTAGTTGCGGTGCCGCCAGTGCAGTAGCCGCAAAAAAGACACTCGAACTTTATGGTGATACTCATATCGTCCGCGTTTTAAACAACCCGATCATGGAAGAGGACTCAGACAACCGACGGTTTTTAATGGATGTTGAGCGATGGCTTGGTGTTGATATTGAGATCGTACTAAACCCTAAATACACCGCCGCGTCATGTGTTGAGGTATGGAACGATAGACAATTTATGTCTAGCGTCAATGGTGCGCCGTGTACACTAGAATTGAAAAAGAAGGCGCGGCAAATATGGGAAAAGAACAACCACGCCGATCATCATGTGCTCGGTTTTACAGCAGACGAAAAGGGCAGGCATGACAGTTTCATTTTATCTGAAAGGCCGTTATTACCTGTACTAATTGACGCAGGAATAACTAAGGGTGATTGTTTTCGCATACTGTCTGAATCGGGGATTAAGCTCCCAAAGATGTACGAAATGGGCTACCCGAACGCTAACTGCATCGGATGCGTAAAGGCAACAAGCCCAACTTACTGGAATCACGTTAGGAAGATGCACCCAGAGGTGTTCGAGTATCGAGCCGCACAATCCGAAAGAATCGGGGCGAAACTTGTTAGATCCCACCCAAGATATTTAGCGCGATGTTATCAAGATGTAAATGGGGAATGGCACGACACGCTCGGAGAGCTAAAGCTTTATAGGATAAACAACAAAGGGAAAAAAGTTTTAGAAAGTCCGCGAATACTTTTAACAGAGTTATCCCCGATGGCAAAAGGTCGGCCGATGAAAGACATGGATTTTGAATGCGGTATTTTTTGTGAAGAGAAACGCGTCTTGAGCGCATGAGGTAATAGTTGTCAAATTAGTGAGGGCTAGAAAATGCGAACAGAAGAGTTGAAGGCTTTAAGGGTTATCTTGGAGTCTGGCGAATACGACGACGTACACGTCGTACAGGTGGGGATTGCTATTGATGAATTGATAAAGCTAATAGAATTTAGGGATAAAGCTTTTGATGCGCACCCTAACATAGATATAGATATAGAGCATTTAACTGTATAACGAAATAAAATGTCGAACAAACCAGTTTTAACAGGAGAGAAAAATGCTAAACAAAAAAGAAAGACCAGAGGACGGGTGGCCCTGGCAAGAGTCACCAAACAGGCCGTACTTTTTCTATGACCCTGAAGGTGACGGTTTTATGTATTACGCAACGGAAGAGGAACGCGACAAAGCGGCAGATAATGCAATTCATGAATATTTAGACGATGGGTGGTCTGAAGATGTAACAAACATTGTAGCGGGAAAGCTTACCCACATAACCAGGCAATGCAATGTTGTTAGCCGTCCTTCTGATGATGATCTTGACGAAGATGGTTGTGACGAAGATGGTTTTTATTGGTCGGATTTTCCTTGTACTTGTGATTATGAATTACAGCCATTAAACGACAACCAAGCTTAAGTAATGTCGAATAGGAGGGTTAGAGAATGGACAGCGATCAACAAGAAATGTGTCTACACGCAAGCATTTCTAGATTAGTTCATCTTGAGCAAGAAAACGAAAAGCTCAAAGCCAAAATTGAAGAGCACAATAAAGAGTGCTCCGAGCTTTGTGGCGACAAAAAACAATGTGGATATGAGCGGTATGATAGATCGTGTCCGTACTGCCCAAAAGAATGGATGATTGAGGTTTAAAATGCATGGCTCTATGAGTTCTACCGAATAAAATAGTGAGCATATAGCTTGCAATAGTGGCCACTATGGGTCTATAGTGGGGTCTAATCAAACTCACAATGAGGTCGTATATGTCAGTATTAAAGCGCGCAAGACTAACCGATGATCTAGCAAAATGGCTTGAAGAGAAGGCTAAAGAACTTGGTTATAGCGAATCTACCGTTATTGCAATGGCATTGCAGAAAATGAAGTGTAATAAAAATGGATAAATTGAATTGCAATATAACTAATAACGGATGGGTATATGTTCTAACTTTTGAAGACGGGATAACCAAAGTCGGTAAAAGATTTGAAGCTAAGGCATTGCTAGATTTATTAAACTAAGGAACTGAAAATGAACGAAATTATAAAACAGAATCAAGCCCAAATGACCGCGCCAATTGATGTTGGAGAGTCCAGCATTTTTTCCAGCCTTCAGAAATTCCAAGAAGTTCAGCAAATGTCGGAATATCTGGCAAGCTCGGACCTTGTACCGAAAGAGTTTCAGAAGAAGCCCGCAAACGTAATGATTGCGCTAGGCATGGCTAACAGAATGAAGGCAGACCCCTTCATGGTCATGCAAAACCTTTATATCGTCCATGGGCGACCAAGCTGGGCGTCTCAATTTTTGATTGCTTGCGTAAACTCATCAGGTAAATTCAGCTCTTTACAGTATGAATTCCAAGGCAGTGAAGGGAAAAATGACTGGGGATGCCGAGCGTTTGCAACCGAGCTGAGCACCGGGGAAAAGGTTTGTGGTCCATTCGTTACGATCCAAATTGCGATCAACGAAGGATGGATGGGGCGCAATGGCAGCAAATGGAAAACAATGCCAGAACTGATGCTAACCTATAGAGCCGCTGCTTTCTTCGTTAGAACTAAGGCTCCTGAGATTTCAATGGGCATGCATACTGATGACGAAGTAAGAGACATGGGGGATGCTGTCGTTGTCGAGACTAGCAGAGAATATAGAGCTAATGCAGCTCAAAAGTTAATAGCTAAATCGACAGCTAATAAATGCCCGCCCAAAAAGGCAGCCAAGGAAGAACCTCAAGAAGATCAGAGCGATTGCGATATAGACATTGTGCAATTTATTAAAATGAGCATAGACACATGCACAACTATAGATACTCTCGAAGAGTGCGGTAATGACATAAAAGTTAAGTTCGACGACAACGAATTGACAGAGTTTCAGCTTCGCGAAGTTAAGAAGCATTATGCTGCGGCACTGAAAACAATGAAATCAGGTAAGTAAATTGGGTCTTTAGCGGGTTTTGATGTACCGCTCTTTTTTAGCAGGAAAAACCAACATGAATCAAATAGCAGAAACAGAAACAACCAAACTCCCTTCGTTATCATTTAAGATTGTTGGAGAGGTAAAAAAATCAAACCTCACTGAGTACAAGAAAACGGCCTTGGCATTTATAGAGGAAATCAACGTCGAACTTGAAACGGATGAAGATTTTATCGAAGCATCAAAGAACGTGAAGGCGTGCAGAGATGCCGAAAAAGAACTCGAAGCAATAAAAACTCGAGCGCTGAATGAAACGGAAGATATCAAAATCCTGTTTGATGCAATTGTCGAAATGGAGACGGCTTTCAGCGCTAAGCGCTTGACCCTCACTAAGCTTGCCAGGACTCGCAAGGACGGTATAAAGGCCGAAGCTATCTACCATGCCAGCAAAGAGTTAATTGCTCACACAAACAGCCTTAACGCTGAGATCAAGCCGCTTGTTTTACCTTTTGTGGAATCTGGATTTGAAGGTGCCACGAAGGGGCTAAAAACCGTCAAGTCATTAAAGGATGCAATCAATAAAAAGCTGGACGAAGCCAAAGCAAAAACCGACGAACACAAAAAGCACATCGATTTTAATCTAGAAACACTTAGACAATTGGCCGATGATCACCGCTTCCTTTTTAATGACCTGCAATCAATAATTATGCGGGATCATGACTATTTTGAATTGATAGTAAAAACGCGTATTAAAGATTATAAAGCGGCAGAGCAGATCAAAGCAGATGCAGTTATTGAGGCTGAGCGTATTGCAATTGCCGAGCAGGAAGCGGCAGACTTGGCGGGATCTGAGCAAGAAGTTGCGACCCCGTCAACTATCGAGCCTGCTATACCCGTTAAAGAAGCCATGGCTTCGTTCGCGATGCCAAGCGGCTGCACATCGCCGCCAAAAATAAAGGTAAACGGCGAAGATCATAAGGCAGCAATTGAAAAGGCCGCGATAGCAGGGTTTGTTAAATGGGGCGTTAAGCCCTCAGTCGCGGCAATGGTAGTGAGCATTATTGCAAAAGGGGCTATTCCTGAAATAGCGATATCGTACAAAAATCTATGAAGGCGCAAGCGCTTAAAGCGTAAAGTGGCTAGGGCTAGCCTATCTATAAAACTAAAGGTAATCACATGGACCAAAATAATGACATATCAATCGTTAAAATAATGGCTAGCAAGCTGTTAACAAAAGACGAGCTGGCGCAGCAAGATTGGCAATCTCTAATGATCAATAAAGCATGCACTATTGACGCGTCTAACGTTGCGGCCAAGAAGATCATTAGAGAGTCGGAGGTAGAACTCGCTAGACTGCTACCGTTTGAAATCTTCATCCTAAACTCGCTTAACGGCGATGTATCGGATCTATTTAAAGCCAAACTTAAAAAACAGCTTCGTGATAATGACTTTAAAGTTGAGCGCGATAAATCAGGCAGTTATACAGTATTAAAACGGTTGGCCTGAGTTACGGTTATGGAACTGCATCATGGGAATTATTCTGGCTGTACCAGTTCCAATCCCACCATCAGCGCCGGACCCCCAGGTGACCGTAACGTCGAAGTTAGTCGCGACGGTAGCGGTTGAAATTCCTGTCTCAGCTGTCCCAAAATGCAAGCTTAGCAGACTTGTTGAGCTGTTCGTACCATACCCACTAGCATCCTCATGGACTAGCGTGCTTGATAGTCGAGATTTGTTTCCACTACTGACAATGCCGTTCAGGGTGCATGCATAAATACTGGTACCAGCTTCTTGAGTTCTTGCCCTGGTGGCATCAGCCAGGCCGCTAAGAATAAGCCAGAATGAAACGGGTAAATGGTTGAAAGTAGAATAATTAGTTGTAACGTTAAATGTAGACTTAACAATACCATACGGGTTTTGAACAGTAATATCCGCACCTGCGTTTGTTGTAAGGTCGGTAATTACATACGCTTTTTGAACAGTAATATCCGCGCCTGCATTTGATGTTAGATCGGTAATAGCTGAGCCATTATCAGGGGTGATGGTAACTACCGCGCCACTTGCTGACGCAGAGACCCCCGCAGTTGAGGTTATGGCAGCCGCTAAACTAGTAGCGGTTTCATCATTGCCTGTTGTATCAAAGAAATCTACACCTTCAGTGTAAGTGACTGGCGAGCCCGTGATACCAGTGCCGGTTAATGTGACAGTATTGCCAGCTATTGAAGTGTAATCAACTATAGTTAAATACCCATTCCTATCACCATCGGGCACTATCGTCACTACTGCGCCTGATGCGGTAGCAGAAACGCCGGTAGTTGCTGTGATAGCAGCCGCTAAACTAGTAGCGGTTTCATCATTGCCTGTAGTATCTACAAAATCTACGCCCTCTGTATATGTTACCGGCGACCCAGTAATACCGGCCCCTGTAAGTGTTACTGTCTGCCCAACAATAGAGTTGAAATCAACTATAGTCACATACCCATTAACCGCGTCATTTACATTTAAGTGACCGTTTTCCAAAATATCCTTATATACAAACGAGTCAGGGTTATTGGTAAATGTCGCAAGTGATCCCATGCTATAGCCACTATTCGCGCCTATCGTGCGCTGTATGCCGCTATAACTAGACTCATCTAGCCAGATATTAAACTGATCAGGAGCCGCAGAAACTAGTAGAGAATCACGCTTAGCTACCAGCTTACCGCCTGTATCTCCGAAAGAGTAGAACGTACAGGCTTTTACGTTTATGCTAGCAGGATATTGCAGCAAGTAGATAAAGCCACTCTCTGAGTTGCCAATATCATAATCGCCCGCAGTAGTTCGGAAACCATTAATATTACAATTCTCTATAAGAATCCCTGGCGTAGAAGATGTTGAATCCTTAACTGGAAAGTCGGCTACAATACCCGTTGGCACTCCGCCCTCATTGCTGAATCTAGAGTTAGATATGTTTATATTCCTAGTTTGCTCCGCTGTTACGCCAGCGGCCCCATCGTCATTGGTCCAGTAGAACCACGTGCGCGAAGTTTGGCCTAGACCTCCCGGAACAAACATGCAGCCGTCAACATTTATATTACTGTTTGCCCAGATATAATTACGCTGGGCATTATCTGTCTGGAACCAGCAATTCTTAAAGTTCAGCTGATCAAAGTAGACTACTGTTAGCTGGGTTATACCTGCAATGAATTTGCAATCATTGAAGGTGCATATTGTGCTTCTCGATGTTACATGTGAATTAGAATCTATAAAAATATCTACATCGCCTGCACCGCAATGATCAAATATATATTCGGATGAATCTGCGTTACTAGACGAGACAGCGAAAACCGTAGTGAAGTTCTCGAAGTTCATATTTCTAACGGTTAGGTTTCTGCATGCCGTGCCAGTGATAAATCCATTTGCAGGGCTTGCCCCGCTGCCCGTAAAGCTTGCCTTGACATCGCTGCCCAAAGCCAGAGCAGAGTTAGAGCCGATGCTCATTGCCGTGTTGATCAAATACTCGTCTGTTGGCAGCCAAACTTCTGGAACTGCATCGACTGACACGCCGCCAGGCAAGCCTACATCTGTTTGAACTAAAGTATAGGCGTAATCAATAGCGGCTTTTAGAGTGACCGAATTGTTAGTGGCTCCGCCGCCTTTAACGCCCCAATGTAAACCGTTAATGACTGACGAGTTAAGCCGCAATTGATAAGCTAAAGGAGTGATCGAGTCAATATATTTGCCTCCATCGTCCGTCCCCGTTCCAGAAGCAACAACGTCATATAACCCAGCGGCTCCATCACCTACAGACGACAGCCCCGAAGTTTGTACTATGTCGCCAATTGATAGTTGGGAATTCGCAGCTATCGCAGCCGTTCTTGTGGCAAATTGCCTGACTCCAAGGTCTCCGAATGTATCAGGCGTTACGCCCTGGACAACAAAAAACCGAGCATCGTCATCTCCAATAAATGTGCCTGACGTGGTAAATGGCAGGGCCGAAGGCAGCGGAGCATAAACTACGCTAGCCTCTTCCACTGTTTTTGTGTTGTCTGAAGTGCCAAAAACTATTGATCCGGCATAGGCTATAGGCGCTTGATAGCCTAAAAGCTTAAGCTGTCCCAAAAGGGTATTAATGACCTTCCCGTCCTTTGTGGTAGTCGTATCAAGAGACGATTCAATCACGTCATCAATAGTAGCAATATCTAGTTTTAGGTTAGATAACTCGGTACTGCTGATTACGTCCACTGGATCACATGCCATTGTTTAAGCCCTCATTTAATTAGTATAAGTTTAGCATGATCGTGTGTTTAACTATAACCATCACTATAGCCATCGCTATACGCCCTATTAGCAGGTACCTCTTGAGCGTCAGCTTGATAATATTTGTCTGTGTAATTTATTAGTTCAAGTACCACGTTCCCGTCAGCATCAGGCTGCTTTCGCTGCACTAGATATTGATTTGCCAATTCATCACCATCAGGCGCAAAATTGTAAAGAGTGCCTACCTGGTAGTCATTTTCGCCACGAATGAACAGCGTAAATGACGGCGCTGAATCAAGGATAAAACCAAATTCTGTATCTGTTCGCGCAGTAACCCCGATTGGTGAATCTGGCTCGCCGATATCATTCCGCAAAATCACTGAGTACGTTTTGGTAGCATCGAAAATACATCTCTCTGATGTTGTCACGGTCAAAACTTTAACGTCGGTAACCTCGCCATTGCTTTGAACCCTGGCAAGCGTAGTGCCGTCTACATGATCTATTCTGGCATTGAGCGGCAATAGAATGCCCTCTTCAGTGACGCCGGTCTCAACCGATACGCGATTATGAATGATTCTGTTTAGCTCATACTGGGCGCGGTTCCATGCCTGCTGTGAATTCCCGACGCCGGTGGCCTCCGCTTTTAGCGGGTTAGTGGTGTTTGGCAAATTGAAATTAGGGTCACCCGTTTCAAGATCATCAGGAAGTAAAATTGTTTTTGTTTTATTGTCTGTTTTATCCCGGTACTCTAATTGCACGCCATCGTTATCAAGCGGCTTATTAAAGCTGATGGTCTTGGTTTCGCTCTCCGGTAATTTATTGCGACGGTTAAACAAAGCCCTGCTGATGCTCTGTAGCTCGTCACGAACTATAGAAATAATAGAGCCCTCGCGAAACACGGAACACCTGGCCGCGTTGGCGATCTGTCGCAACTCCTCAAGCGCTGGCGTGTTCTGATTGTCGAACGTGTAATTGAATTCTCCCAGCTCACCACCGAAGACTAGGTCAAGACTATCTTGAATTGCGAATATTGCAGCCACATCTATTTGCGTAATGTTTCGGGCCGCCAAAACTGGGTCCAGTGCATAATGTAAAAAAATGTCGGCCATTCTGGAAGAGGCAACCAAACCGACACCAGTTGAAATGTCACCAACTACAGCGGCACCGTCCCACGTAACAACTTTTCGAATTGCTGTCATGTTGAATTTACGGCTTTGTAATGACGAAGTTTGCTCTGTCGCCTGCGTTTTTACCTGCACTCGCGTGGTGCCGGTTGCGTCTGGAGCCGTAATGTCATCAATGCCAGCAAGTCGAGTCCAGTTGATCTGGTCAACTAACGAAGTGCTATTTATATCGGTATCGCTGGTCCTCTCTACGCTAACGCGGTAATACTTGCCCTCTTCAAGCCCGTCAGCCGTAGTGACTTTTTTAGTGTAGTTTCTGACGTTAAGCTCATTGTCCGATAAAGAATATTCGACTATAAACGATGGACCCGTAGGCGTGCCCGCCGAATCCGTTTCTTCAAATGTTGCCAATATTTGCACTGCATAAGACTTGTTATTGTCAATTGCCAGACCTCTCGGAGCACTAAAGTCTAGCCAAACCTCATCGTTAAGATTTCCGCCAGGAGCGGCAAAAGGACCACGGACAAGCACCTCGTCAGGTAGGAATGCTAGCGGTTTTAATAGCCTGCTTTCTGTGACTGCTAACAATTCCAATACCGCAGTTGGAAAAGCTGGGTCCGTCCAGTTTGTGGTTATAGTCGCAGCATTATCGAGTGTAATGTACGCCTCTGTTCCTGCTGCAAATGTCGCATTAAATGTAGTGCTTGTGAATGACGTCCAGCTTGAGTTTATAGTTGATACGGCCTCCAAAACAATGCTTGATGCTGATGCCGTTTTTATTACGTAGTACCCGTCCAAGAGCACCGAAGTTGGAGCCGTAAACCCGTTGGATATTCTAAAATATGCGTTTGCTGTAAATGCGCTGAAATCGCCCGTTATCGTGCCTTCATCTAGTCCAGAATTATAGCTAACTGGGAACTGATCTATGACGAGAGTAGCCTGAGAAACATTTTCAACGACATAAACACCATCTAGTAATAGCTCTGTAGATCCATCATTAATATAAGTATCGTCAAGCGTTACTGATGAACCAATTGTGTAATCGTCCCATGTACCTAAAGGCCCGTTAATCCTAGCTATATCTGGCCCTGACTCATAGTCTAAAATGAAAACCGAATCCATTTTAACACCAGACTCATTTGGCGGATTGAGGGTCAGGCTTTTAACCTCGTTGGATACTGTCGTTTTCAATATTTCGGTTGGAGTTTGCCCTGGCGCGTAGACCTGCGCGCTTGACCCGACAATATCAGATACAAGCGTGTCACCGCTCTTGATGCTAGTAATGTCGAGATAGCCACGGCTGATATCCATGTACTCGGTTGCGAAAAGTATGTGGTCGATGTACTCGAAAGTTGTCGGCGCAATCAGATCAGGGTAGCTTTTAACTTGGCCGAAAATATCCGGCACTCGCTCTAAAGGCCGCGCAATGTTTGTTTGCCCGCCCAAACTATTATTTGGAGATTTATTATCTTGACGCTCGCCGGTCGGTAGTTTTGGAATTGGCACCAAGGATTCAACTAATTTCTCAAACCCCAGCTTTGTGAGCAGGAAGTTACTGACAGGATCAAGCCCGAGCGGCCTGTGCACGATGTAAATATTAGAAGTTATTGGGGCGTTGATTTTCTCGTAATCGTCAACCGGTATTTCTGCGCTGTCTGAAATACTACCCGCGAATATGCGAGTTGGTATACTGAAACCGTCAGCGCCATAGCGATCGATTAGCCAATCAAGGAGGCCAGCACCTCTTTCAACCTCAATAACTTCGGGCTTTGAAATGCCGGCAGTGTCTTTAACTACTGTGATCAACATACGCGTAAACTTCGTGGGTTGGGTACATTAATTTAATTGTGTTTATAGGATCATAGCGCGTTTTGCCATTCTTTACGCCTGGTCCGCCAAGACAATGCAACACGTTATCCCGTTCAATGCATATGCCAATATGCGTAGGGTTATTTTTACGATCGGAAAAAACAATGACATTACCAGGCCTTAACTGCTCCACTTTTGCCCAGCAATTCAATGCTGTTTGTTTGTTTACAATTGCTGACGTTTCGCCTTTTCCCGGACTTGCCGAAAATTCAATATTATCAATTATTTCACGGCCAAAAATCAGCTTGCTTGCTTTCTTTACCACAGAATAACAGTCGTTCTCAATGTACACCCATGGCTTACCAATAAATTCGTTAACTAATTCATAGTCAATCATTCTATCTCGATCCCAGGAAACAACGAGAGAGTGTAAAGTTGGCCGCTTCGCTTATTCGTTAGGTCAGTATCTTCAGCAACAAATGAAACTTGGTTCGAGTTATCGAATGATATAGACGAGCCATATAAAATAGTGGGCGTAACGGCTGGCTGAGTCAGATCACCGGAATAATATTTTCTGTAAGTGATCGTCAATTCATTCATAAACCCTTGATCGGTTATTTGATCAATAATGCCTTGAAGCTCATCGCTGACGGCACCCATTGATATTTGTAGGTTTTGCTCTGAATCATTTCTCTCCGCTGGCTCCGTAATAACTAAGCTTGCCGCTAGATACGTTACCCCTTCGGCCACAAAATCATTGTAGTCCTGAGCATAATAATACGACTGAGAAAGGTCAGTATGATCGATCTGAATGGTCCTGATTTCTCTTTGTGCTTCAGGCGCGCTGGCCAGGAACTGTTTGAATGCGGTTATTGTAGCCATGCAGGCGGCTCCAATAATTTACGCTCCGTTGATCTCTGCCTTAGCTTCTCACTCTGCAAATAAGACGGGTATGGCGAACTAAGGGCAGGAACTACCATAGCGTCTCAAGCTCCAAAATTGCCGCATTAAGCTGAGTTAGGGCCAAATTGGGTTTTGCGAAAACATTAAACATGCCAATCAGGGATTGAGCGTCACACTCGGCAAGACCAACACGAGCAATGGCCAATACTGAACCGCTAACGGACCATCTTTTTTTAACTTGATTATAAGATGGGACGCCCAAAAAATAGCATTCGTGCTCAAGTAATCCGCCAGTTACCTGCAAATCAATCAAGAATGACTTTGAGCCATTAGTAAGTATATGCTTGTACCAATTCTCGAAAACCTGCCCCTCAAGCACGCCAAAGGACCACGCGACATTGAACTGTAACCACCCACTATCAGCCTGAAGCCGGAATCGCAAAGGGCCATTCTGGACATTGTTGTTGCGCACCAATGATTGAGGAGCGAATCCGTTAGAATTAACCAGGACACCTGGCAATGCGCATGGATATTCTTCAGCCATTATAATCGCCTCTCAACGCGCGCGCCTTTTTGTAAGGCTTGGAATGTATCACCTCTGCCTGTTGCCAAGCTTTGATTTACGCCTTGGACTCCGGCTTTGACCTGGTTATTTATCATCAGCGTTATCTCATCCCTGCTAACAGACATGCCCTCCACATCAATTGGCGATCCATTATTGATTATGTTAACGCTCGGCGTTTGGTTTCCGCTCCTTGTGTCATTACCGTTCGCCATTGAAAATAATC
>Ga0255047_10002071_pt1 | contig 13654 bp, 19 predicted proteins | sample JV7_2_1_MG_FD_183640 | JGI IMG/M metagenome (GOLD analysis project Ga0255047, IMG submission 183640) | Seawater microbial communities from Jervis Inlet, British Columbia, Canada - JV7_2_1 | ecosystem: Environmental > Aquatic > Marine > Inlet | place: Canada: British Columbia | collected 2016-10-06
CGATATAGTAAGATTGTCGATGTTTACTCATTTACGTGAGAAGTTAGAAGAATACGTTTTTCTAAAGACATTACAAAGAATGACTGAACCGAATGGAGCAATTCCAATCGTTACGAAGTTACAGACTAAAGATAAAAAGAACACAAACGACATTAAAGGTTCAAGCGATAAACAACCATTATCAGCTAACATAGGAGCGCAACAAGCATCACAAGGTCGTGAAGTACATGGTACTGGTGGTGATTTACAAGCTGGAACAATTATCGAAGTTCCGAGAATGAAAAAAGATGACGGTTCTATCGACATGGACGCTGTAAAGAACTTTTTAAACTTCTTTTACGTACCAGTAGAAAGTCTTAAATATATTAATGATAGAATCAAAGAAGTTGAAGTTGATATTATAATTTCAGCACTTGGTGATTATTCAGAACAAGATTCACAAGCTAAAAACAGATTGCAAGTATCTAAATCTTATGTATCTAAACAAGATAAATTAAGAAGTTTATCAACTGAATTATCAAGAATAAGAAATTTATCTGATTATAAGTTCTTAGCATTACAATATGGAAAAGATGTTGTTGCTGTTGAATGTTTTTACGGTTCAGATTTCTTTTTAGAATCGCAAATGGAATTGTATGATATGTTCGAGAAGTCACCAAACCCGATTGAACGAAAGAACATATTAATTAGATTGACACGTAACAAGAACCGTTTTAATAAGTCTAAAATGGAAAAAGAAGTATTGTTATACAACTTGTTACCATACGCAGCAGATGAAGATTTTGAAAAAGCAATTGAACGAGGTCAAATAAATAGTACTATCTTTGAATATCAAACACGATTTAATTATTGGATTGCGATGTTTGAAGCACAATACGGAAATATATTAGAGTTTTATAATTCATTTGAAGCAGATGAAAGTCAAAGAATTATATTGATAAATAATTTAATCACACAAATAATAAAAAAAGATGAGCAAACAAACAAACCTAGTAATCCACCTGAGATGGGTGAAGGGTAAACAACTGTCTTACGACGGTCAAGGAGAATTACAAAACGAGAACGGACTAACTAAACTACGTTACGGAACTTTGGGATGGGTTAACTATCTTAAAAGACTTAAAACACATGGTTTTTGTGAAGTTACAGCAGTAGCAGCATTTGATGGTAAATCTTATGAAGAATTAGAAGTACCAGAAGAAATAGCTTTAGAAGTCGTTAACGCGATTAAAGAAGCTGATGTAGTACTAACAGCTGAACAACAAAGAATAGCTGACTTAGAAGCTAAATTAGAAGCTTTAATTAATAAAGACAAACCAGTTAAGAAAGTTAAAGAAGTTAAATCTTCAGAAAATTTTAACGAAGCTTTTGAAGAAGCGGTAAAAGAAGAAAAACCAGCACAACAAAAACGTGGTAGAAAACCACAAAGTAAAAAGAAAGATTAATAATACTAACCTAAATTCATAACAGACTATGGAATTATCAAAAGAGTTCATCACAGAACACGAATTAACAGAATCAACAGTTACAGCGATTAATGGACTAAACGCAAGTAACATAGCAGAATTAAAAAAAGGATGGGACGGCAAAGCTAATACCGATGCTCAAGCTATCTTGGAAGGTGCAATGAAACCAGTATCAGAATTAACGGGATATGTTAGACCTGATGGTGAAAAGATTGGAGACTTCTTCGGTAATGCGTGGTCACATCATTCTAAAACTAAAACAACAGAGTTAGAAACTAAGTTGGCAGAAGTTGAAGAAAAAATGAAATCTGCTGGAGGAAACGAAGCATTAACAAAAGAGTACGAAGCTTTAAAAGAAAAAGTAGAAAACCACTACAAGAAAATCGAAGTTGACTATAATGATGTTAAACAGTACAAAGAAATGTATGAAAATTCTAATACAGAATTGACTACATACAAATTGGACTTAGCTTTTAATAGTAACAAACCAAGTTTTCCAGATTCGATTAATACGTATGAATCTACTGCAAAGTGGAATGAGTTCAAAAGTGAAGTACTAAATAAATACACAATTGAATTAGTTGACGGTCAAGCAATGGCTATTAACAAAGACAATAAACACGATGTGGTTAAGTTGAAAGACTTGGTTACTCAAAATGAAGCATTAACTGAATTGTTAAAAGAACGTGAACAAGGTGGACTACCAACTAAAGGAGCGAAAGCTGTCGATATTGAAGGTGTACCATTTAAAGTTCCGAACGAAGCAACAAGTGCAGAAATAGCAGAATTAGTAAAGACACATTTAACGACTCAAAATTTAGACGTTATGTCAACTGAATATTCTAATGAATTTGCTTCATTATACAATAAAATCAAAAACAGGCAACAGACTGCCGCTTAATTAATATAACAATAACCTAAAACCTAAACACAAATGGCATATTTAGATGCAACAGACTTGTATGATTTACAAGCGGGGGGAGCAGCGAGTGAATCGCGTTTTTCCGAACAAGGTTTATTGGATGCAACAAAAGCTTCTTCTTTAGCGGTAGATTATATCTTACCGTCAGATAAAGCAGCGATGCAATCAATGGACTCAATCAGGGATGTAGAAATTCCTGTAATTCAAGACCAAACAGTAACGGTTAATTCTACGCCAGGATTCACATTCATTCCTTCTAACTTACCGACATCTGCTCAGTATAGTTTTACAGCTTATGATGTATTTTCTGGATTTAGACATTATCCAGCTACTTACAGTTCTAACCAAGTAGATGAAGCAGCAGCGAAAGCAGTTGTAATGAAGAACGTTCTTTATGCAATGGCTAACACAGTTGAAACTACAATCGCAACAGTTCTTGAAACACGTAAGTGTCAATTGATGAACTACACGACTCAAGTTTCACAAGGTGATGGTACATTCACATTTAACACTACTCCAGACGAATTAGAGGTAAACAAAGCAGCTCAAAAGGAAACAATGTTTTCTAACTTGACTCAATTAATGGAAGCGAATGAATTGCCAGGAGCTTACAGAATTATCACTAACAGAGCAGGTTTAGCAGTTCAAAAATCAGAAGCAGCGAAATATGGTGCTGGTAATGACAAGAACTTACAAGCGTTAGGATTCTTTGGTGCTGACAGAATGCACGAATCTGGAAACATTTCAGCTGGTTCAAACGTATTTGAAGGATGGTTAATTAGAGATGGTGCTATTGGTATCGTTGAAAATTTCCCTTATGACTTCAGAAACGGAACAGAAGTTGGTGGAAAGAAATGGTCTGTTTCAGCAATGGAATTACCTTTCTTAAAAATGAGAGCAAACATTTATATTAACAATGAAGCAACAAATGCTGAAGCTTTGATTTCAGGCGGTTCTTCTAGTGATAACAAAATGACTCATTTCCAAGAGATGGCAATATGGTCACGTTTTTATGTTGTTTATCCTTACAACAGTGACTTAACTACACGAGTGAGTGATGTAGTAAAAATTACAGGATTAACTACTTAATAATAGAACCATGAGTATATATGTAACAAAAGCGGACGGCATCAATGAACTTGGTGACTCCAACGGATTCTTAGTACAAGCAGAAGATATTACTGCTGCTAAGACGTTAGTACAAGGTGATTCTGGTAAAATCTTCGCTCTTAATGCAGCAGCTGGTGTAGCTGTTACATTGCCTGGAGTAGCTTTATCTGGATTCAATTGTAAATTTTATGTAAAAGCTGCATTTGCAACAACTGATTTCACAATAGTTTCGGCTACTGATGTAATTTACGGTGGGGCTGATGTTGTTAGCACATTTGTTCCAGCAGCAGATGAAAACACAATTTCTTTTGTAGCTTCGGCTGAAACAATCGGTGATTGGGTTGAAATCATAAGCGATGGAACTAACTGGTATGTTTCTGGACATGGAGCATCAAGTGGTGGAATTACATTCACAGCACCTTAAATAGATAATTAGATGATTCTAGGAATAGCAGCAGACTTAACGAATACTACTAGCTTAGATAGTCAATTAACTGCAATACCTGATAGCGGTATGTACCTCAATAGTGGGGTACATCCGTCTATCACTATTGACAATTTGTTGAGCTATTTACCAAATGTAGATTTTACTTTTTCAGCATATAACGCTGGAACTACTTATGGTATCTTTGATGATAGTAGAGTTACTACAGATATTGTAGTTGATTCAAGTATTATTTATCAATCAATTAGCGCATCAAACACTGGTAATACACCAGCATCAAGTCCAACAGATTGGCAAGAAACAAACATTGAAAGCTTACGTTTAAAAACGTTTGTACAAAAAGTAAAAGATAGAGTTTACGCAGATTTAAGATTAGAAAGAAGATTAGTTGATAATCAATATTTATTCACTGAAGGAGATACCGATGTTACATTACCTAGTGATTATGCTGCATGGGTTTTTGAACCTAAAGGCAGTGATTATACTTCGTTTCGTATTAATGAAATTAGCCTACAAGCTAACACAGCTTCTCCAGTCAATATTTATGTAGTAAATCAAGGAGCGTTAGTAACAACATTATCTATAACACCAAATAACGGTGCATTAGAGTGGACTGATTACGATTATGCTTTTAGTGGTTCTGGTAAATGGATATTTGCTATTGACGCACAATCAGTAAAAACAAACGGTTATACAATTGACCCGTTAAACTTTGATGGGTTTGTTTGTTATACAGCAACGGGAGATGGAGCAAGTGCAGCAGCAGCTGATTATACTTACGGAACAACGGACAATGGATTAGGATTTAACATAACGTCTTATTTTAACTCAACTAATTATATTGACCATAACTTTTTAGAATTTGGTTCTTACATTCGAGCAACATTTGAATTAATGTGTTTTGAAATGTTTTTAGCCAACTCACACAACCGAAGTAATAGAGAACAACGAAATACATTGAATCAAGATTTGCTTGTCGCAGAACTCAAAGAAATGACAACTGATTCAGTTATTAAACGATATACGAGTACAAAGAAAAGAGCAATACAACAATTAGAAAAAACTTTAGATAGAAATATCAATGATAACGATTTTGAAGTAACATATAAATCAATTTAAAAAATAAAACAATGCCTGATTCGGACATAAGATTAATAAGGAGTGCAGCTCCATTTGGAACAATAACTGCAAATGATAATAGTGCAACTACTGGTGTTTTCGCTGGTTACTTTGTTACGGTTGGTGTAACTGTTTCTGAAATATTAGATGCAGATGGAACAGATATATCAGATGAAATAATTAAAGGATTCTCTGTTACAGGAACACAAGCAGCTGGTGGTTATCATACGTGTAGACCAGCAGCTAAATATATTTCGTCTATCACACATGATGGAACGGGTGAAATTGTATGTGTTTACGCTAATGCTGAATAATAAATGAGTGTAGTTCGTAAAACGTCACCAGTTGGAGTTGATTTAAGAATCGATAAATTACAGAATTATCTGTATAATAAATTGTCATGGACTGATTACGAAAGTTACCATAGAGCGTATAAGAATCAAAAAGAAGATTCTTTAATACCAGAAGTTTATACTTCAAACGGTAATTACGAAGAAGTATATTTTAATGATAATTATTCAGCTACATCGTTTTTCTTAGTAGATGACTTTAGAACGGTTGAAGATGGCGATAGTCCAACAGTAACAGTTTCTTTGGTTTATCAAGTTAAACTAGATTCTATTTATTCAACAACACATCGAGCAGACGAAGAATTGATAAACGATATTACTAATTGGATTATGTTATCAGATAAAGGTTTTGAATTAACTGGTGTTGTAACTGGTGTAAGAAACGTTTATAGTGAATTAAATTTAGAAATGCCTAAGAATACCGATATGAGTAATTTCTTTGTATGTCGGTTTGATATGAGTGTTTTATATAGTAATTGTTAAATGAAGGTAACAGATAAATACGAAGAACGATTATATTCAACTACTTTCAGTACTGCTGGACCTACTACGGTTGAAGCGTCTACACAAGTAACGGATATATTTCAAACGTATGGTGAAAAGACTGATATTATAATTTACGCAAGTGGATTAGATGCAGACACTCAAGTTACTTTTAAAGCTGGGAATAGTTTAGTATTTGCTGAATTAGCTGATATGTTAGACGCTGACGGTGAATCTATTGTAATAAGTGTATCAAACGGAGTAACTAAACAAACTGTAAATATAAACTCTTTTACAGTTGGTTTTTATTTTGAAACATTAGGTGCTGTTACTGGAACTGTTAAAATACTAGCTAAGTTATGAGCGTAACAATAGGAAGCAAAGACCATACAATTAAAACAGATGAAGGTGTTGCAATTAATGCTGAATTAGATACACAAACAGACTTGTTAACTGAAATGAGAAACAGCGTAAAAGAATTAACTATTATAAAAAACCAAAATAAAGAAATAATTAATTTATTAAATAAAATATATAGATAATGGAACAAATCGAAAACGGTGGTGCTGGTGTAAAAATCGGTATGCACGTTGATAAAAACGAACAAGCTCACACATTTTCTTTAAACAGAACTATCAATCAAGATGCTGTAAGAAAAGGAAACGCTTACAATATTAATACTGGAACGATAGGATTAACTTCTACTACTGAATCGGGAGTATTTTATTTTAAAAACGATGAAGCACCAGTAAACGGTGAATCTAGTTTTATTTTAGATGCTTTTGCAATTGGTATAGATAGCTTAGGAACTCAGGCAGGAGCTTGTATAATTACAGTAGTTAGAAATCCTACATCTGTATCTTTTAGTACAGCGGTAGATATGAACCAAAACAGAAACTTCGGAAGTAGCAATACTTTATCTTCAACTTCTTTAGCTTACAAAGGGGCTGAAGCTGCAACTGTTACAGGTGGGGATGATATAGCAATCTTTTACCAAAACGCAGGAACTAGAGGTTATTATACTATCGACATGGAAATACCTAGAGGTTCAAGTGTAGCGGTTAAAATTGACACACAAACAACGTCGGGAACTACTAATTTATATGTAGCTGCAATAGGGCACAGAGTAGACGGTCAAAACAACTAATGTTAAAATCTAAAATAATAGGAAACAACGGAGTTAACACAATGAAAGTTAACGGAGAAGGTGAAGCGTCAGTAGTGGTGCATCCTCACCCGCCCGTTGACGAAAACGTTAGCGCTTTGCCTTATAGAAGTTATTTTATAAATGATACAGTTTCACCCACTAATGACATGGTTCAAAACGGAAGTGTTACATCTTTAGATTTTACTGTAGTTGCTAATAATAATTATGATATTTACGTAAAATATATTAGTATAGAAATTGGAGACGGTGGAAGTCCAAATATGAATAAATTTGGTGATTTAGCTGCTTTAGGTACTGGAGTTCAGTGGTACTGGTTTACTCAAGACGAAGGAGAATATGAATTACATGAAGGTATAAAAACCAATAAAGAATTTATAAGAGTTGGAACAGATACGGCTGCAATCGGTACGGGAGTAAATGCTTTTTTAGCTGATGTATCGGGTGGTTCTTCCGAAAAGAGTTATTTACCTAGCATTGATATTTCAGAATCTTACGGTTTACCATGGGGATTGAGATTAAAGAAGGGTTCTACCGATAAAGTCATTTTTAGAGTTAACGACGATTTAAGTGCATTAACTACATTTAATATAGTAGCGTACGGTATAAGAATATAGGCACTATTTAGAATCATTATAAATTAGTATATTTGTAACAACCAAAAAAGAATAAAGATTAATAATAAATAAATAATAATAACCTAAAACCAAACACAATGAGTATATTAACTTGCGCTTGTACAACGGCGCCAGGAAACACAGGAACACCGAATTGCGAGGTCTTATTTAAGACACAAGCTGGTATGTTCCTTGTACCTATGACAGCAGACGATGGAACTGCTAACCAATTAACAGTTGCTTCAACTTTAAATCAAGCTTCATTCGATGCTTTGACACAAAACGCAGATGCTTCTAAAAGATGGTATCCAGTTCATCAAACTAAAAACGTATCAGCTCCAAGAGAAGAAGCGGTAAAAGAAACAATGGAAGATGGAACTTCTTACATCGTTGAAAAAGGAGCTAGAAACGTAGAATTAGTAATTCCAAAAAGAAGTAATGTATTTCTTTCTAAAATGGAACAATGGGATTGTAGAGATTTCGGAATCATTCAAATTGACACTGACGGAAACATTCGTGGTGAAGCTTCAGATGATTTACTTTATCTTAAACCAATCAAAGTTCAATCTGGAACTTGGGACGCTACAATGTTAGATGCTACATCTACAACAGTATCAAAAATTAGTTTGAAATTTCAAATTGATAAGAACGTTAAAGATTCAATGCTTTATTTAATACTAGCTTCAGAAATGGACGGTATCGATTTATCTGATTCAGATGGTCTATTTGATGTAAATGGTGTTCATGACACGATTACTACAACAACTTGGAACTCTACTATCACAACTGATTATGGAACTGCTGTAACGAAGACTGCTGTAACTGGATTGGTAACTGCTAATTTCACGATTACAGAAGTATCACCAACGCCTGGAGCTGTTTCTTTAACATCTGCCGTAGAAGTTGGTTCAACTGGTGTATATGCTTTCACTTTAGCTGGAGCTGCAACATCTGCTGATGTATTACATATTCAAGTAGCTGAAACACTTGGTTATGATTCTGATAACATGACAGACGTAACGATACCATAATGAGTGACTTTGTAGAATTACGTAAAGGGATTCAATTCCGTAAGGGTTCTGCTGAAAAAGTAACTCTTAAAAAGTGGCTTTCTATTCATGATGGACGTGTCTATCTAAAAGAAGGCGAAGCTGAAAAGCTTTATTATCTATGCGGTGGTAAAAAACAATCAGTTAAAAAAGCTGAAAAGCCGAAAAAAGAAGATTAAACACTTCTAATAATAGTATAAAAAACCCGATTATTAACTTAGTCGGGTTTTTTTATGTAAATTATTTTACGTCTGTAACTACTATAAACGTTGACTTCTTAAAATTAATTTAAAAATAATTGATATTTATAGTTGTTAGTTAAATATATTATTCTATATTTGTTATAACAAAAACAAAGAGATATGAAAAACTTAATCGAAACTTACAACACTTTAAACAACAACTATAACGAATTATCTAAAATATCTAGTTCAATGGATTGGAGAAATGAAACGGTAAGATTATCAGATGAGTTTAAAGCTGCTGACAAAAACACACAAAAAGCATTTCAAGAATTAAGAGAATTTAATAAAACAACTCCAAAAGGATTTTTAAAAGCCATGTCGAAAGCAAAAAGAGCCGCATGGAAAACAGTGTAATTAAAATTGTATGACAAAAGAAGAAAAGAAAGAACTAAGAAAATGTTTTAATTTGAATAAAAAATTAGCTATTAGTCATGCTGACTGTAGTCGTAGATTTGATAATTTATTAATAGAACATTGGAAAGAACATTATAGCGAAAAAGATATAGACCCAATAATAGATACATTAGACTATGGGACTAGCAATATTACTTTTGAAGATTTCATGGAATATATGAATGAAAAATGCAGCCCTCATAAATCGTGCCAAAATCAAAAATAAAAAAGATTATGGAAAAGAAAAAGTTAGAAAAAATATTAGCTAAATCTACGTCTGAAAAACAATTATATCATACTAAATTAACTATTTTAATAGATGAGTTAAAGTCCACGAAAAAAAGAGCTAAAGTTTTCTTGGGTGGACCTATTGAAGAAAAAAACGCTATGTTTTACGAAGGGCAAATGGCTTTAATAAGTAGGTTAGAAGATTCAATAGATACTAAAATTTAATAATATGTTAACAAAAGAATCATTAATAAAAAATCACGAAAGGTCTATAAAAGATAAGATATGGAGGTTGTTGAATAAAACTCTCGAAAATGACCAGGAAACAAACAAACATATTTGTGATGCTTTGTACAAAAAAATAGGTCCACATATTATTGAAGTAATAGAAGAAAGGGAAGAATTAAAAGAATCATTAAGATTTACCCATAATAAAATTTATACATTATATCATACAAAAGATAGTTTAAAAAGAAAAGACCTTGAAATCGATTTAATAAAAGCTTACTATAACTCTGGTAATACATTATTTAATAAGTTTATAATAAATAAACATTGGGTTAAGTAAGTATAAGCACCTAATTTTTTTAATTCAAATATTTACGTTACTTTTGTTACTGTAATATTCTTTTTTTTCATAACGGAAAAACCCATTAATTATTTAGTGGGTTTTTTTGTATTTATATTAAAAAGTTTATTATATTTGTATCATAAGTACTAAACGAAAGTTTACATCTCACTATTTAACAACAATATTAGCCTTGTTACTGTACAAGCAACAGGCATTTAAAAGAGTTTAACAGGTGAGATGGTTAAGCTCTTTTTTTGTACTTGACATATAGTAAGTCGAGTAGTTCAACAGAAACACTACATTAAAAAAATTCAAGATAAGATTTACTGGTTTATTAAAACCTAATGTTAAATGTGTTTGCTCTGTTTAGCCGACAACAAACGACTTGCAAGATTTAAGTATCAACATTAGACCTCAAAGAGTAAAGAGTTAACAACTTGAACCACGTTAAACGTCAAGGATAGGAATTGTTTTAAAAGCCTAGTTTATTAAGTTAAACATATTCTATTAAGTCAAGTACTACTTGCAAGGATATAAGGCACTTAGTATCTATAATCAAAATAATTACAAAATAGTTATTTATAATCATTATAAATAGCGATAAATTTAGTATTTTTGTAAGAACCGAATTAACCAAGCCTAAAACCGAATGTCATTTTTAGCTCCTTTACGTAAGATAGCTGACACGTTTATTAATTTAAATGCTAGTAATATAGTGTTTCAAGTTATCGGTAAAGACAAACAAATTCAAGAAGACATTTTAGATTTAAATCGTATTGGACAACTTTACAAAAAGGGTGAAGATGCAAACGGTGGTGATTTAAATAAAATGACTCAATCGGGTTTTGGTTATTCACAATTCACAATTGAAAAGAAACGTAAGAAAAATCAACCAACGGGACACGTTACATTGTTTGATACTGGAAAGTTTTACAAATCGTTTAGACTTATTATTCAACCGAACTACATGGACATAGTTGCACAACCTAATAAAGGTGATAGCAATTTATTCGATGATTTTGGGAATGACATTGTAGGTCTATCTGAAGAAAGTTTAGACATTCTAAGAGCAAAACTATTACCGTTGATACTAGATTACTTAAAGTTAAGAATGTTATGACAGAAACGATGATAAAGACACGTATGTACAAAAGCATAGACGATTTACCAATATGGAATTTCGATATACTTTGTAAGACACGAGATTACCAATATTTGCTACATGATGAATTTGATGAATTTCCAGAAGATGTTGAAGCAGAAGATTTATGGGTGAGAATATACGACCAGTATTTAGAAGTTTACGGACTCGGTGAAGATTATAAAGAATGGTGTAGATTGATGCGAAAGTCAAGTAACGCAATCGGTGATGTATATTTAAAAGGTCAAAAACATAAATTAACTTTTGCAACTATTTACAGACAAATGGCTGATAAGTTAATTTCCAATGTTGAAGCTGGTGATTTATCTGTAACGTGTGCGAGTTTATCAAAGTATAACGGATTTAGAATTAACCCCGCTAAAATAAGTGTACGTGAATTTAACTCTTATTTAGCAGTAGCAAAAGCAGAAGCGAAAAATGGCTAACGGTAGAATTGAAAATAGTGACTTATTTGCGCCTAATTTAGGTAAAGAAACAGTAGAAACATTTAAGCAATTAAATATTGTTTTAAATAAAACTGAAAAGAATTTAAAAGACATTGTTAAAACAACTGTTGACGCTACAAAAGTATTACCGAAAACACAAAAAGAAATAAATAATTTTAATAACGCTACAAACAAACAAAAACAAACAGTAGTATTATTAGATAAAGTACAAAAACAAAGACAACAAACGCTTCAAAAGATTACTGTATTAGAATCTAAAAGAGGTAAACAGCTTGAAAAAACAAAATTACAGTTACAAAAAGTTCGCCAAGAAACTAAGCAACACATAAAAGAGAATAATAAATTAAATTCTTCTTACGATAGAGCAGCTGCAAAGTTAAATAGACTTGGTAAAGAGTTAAAGAATGTCGCGTTTAAAGAAGGTGTTAATTCAAAAGCTACTAGAAAACTTGCTAAAGAATACGATTTATTAAGAAACAAAGTATTTAAAGCTGAAAAGGTTGCTGGACAATTTCAACGTAATGTAGGTAATTATCCAAAAGTAATTGGTGGAGCAACAAACGCTTTACGTTCAATGGGGTTAGCTGTTGGTGGTTTAGCAATCATAAAAAACATAGTTGGTATATTTTCAGAGTTTGAACAAGAATCAGCAAATCTAGCTTCAGTACTTGGTAAAACGAGTTCACAAATAACTAGATTAACAGAAGATGCTAAACGGCTTGGAGCAATTACATCGTTTACAGCAAAAGAAGTAATACAATTACAGACAGAATTTGCAAAACTTGGTTTTAATGAAACTGAAATATTAAACGCAACCGAAGCTACATTACAATTAGCTGCCGCAACTGGTACGGAATTGTCAGAATCTGCTGCTGTTGCTGGTGCTACACTCGGTGGTTTTGGGTTAAGTGCAAAAAGTACTCAGCGAGTTGTTGATGTAATGGCTAAATCTTTTAGTTCGTCAGCATTAGACATGGAGAAGTTTAAAGAATCCATGAAGAACGCAGCACCAGCAGCAAAAGCGGTTGGGTTAAGTGTTGAGAAAACTACTGCCTTACTTGGTACTTTAGCTTCAGCTGGCATTACTGGTTCAAAAGCGGGTAACAATCTTAAAACTGGTTTCATTAAATTAAATGAAAAAGGGTTAGAATTAGATGAAGCGTTAGAAAAAATTGCAAACTCTAGTGATAAATTAGGAACAGCTGTTGAATTAGTAGGTATAAATTCAGCAAATGCTTTTACTGTTTTAGCAGCTGGAAGAAAATCAACAGATGAATTAACGACTGGTTTAGAAAATGCTGGCGGGGCTGCTAAAAGAATGGCAGACACCCAATTGAATACGTTGAGTGGAAAAATGAAATTATTAACTTCTGCATGGGAAGGTTTTATTTTATCTTTAGAATCTGGTGATGGTATTTTAGCTCAAGTAATCGGAACTGCTATTGAATTGTTTACTGAATTATTTACATTACTATCTGGTGGTGAAAAAACTGTTGCAGATTTAGAATTTGAACAAGCTAAATCAAATAAAACTTTTAACCGTTCTATCGATATTTTAAAAGATGCAAACCAACCATTAGAAGTTAGGCAAAGAATAATAGAAGATTTAAATGCTACTTATGGTGATTATTTACCAAATCTAGTAACTGAACAAACTAGCTTAGAAGAATTAGAAAAAATACAGAAACAATTTAATGAAGCAGCTGAAAGAAGATTATTAATCGCAAAAGCTCAATTAGTGCAAGATGCTGCAAAAGAACAACAAGCAGAAAGATTAAAATTAATTGTTGCTGCTGAAATGAATGATATTAGTCAACTTTCATTCATAGACCAACAGAGATATAAAATAATATTCGGTAATGAGTTATTACGTCAACAGTTAA
>Ga0255047_10002072_pt1 | contig 13652 bp, 23 predicted proteins | sample JV7_2_1_MG_FD_183640 | JGI IMG/M metagenome (GOLD analysis project Ga0255047, IMG submission 183640) | Seawater microbial communities from Jervis Inlet, British Columbia, Canada - JV7_2_1 | ecosystem: Environmental > Aquatic > Marine > Inlet | place: Canada: British Columbia | collected 2016-10-06
AAGGTCAAGACGAAGAAGGAAGCCCTCGCCGCCGCCGAGAAAGAAGTGACGGACCTGGGAATCCGGCTGGGCGAGGAGGAGCTGGCCGTCGGCTCCGCGCAGCGAGCACCCGGTGAGCGGGGGCTGCCGGGAGGCGAAGGCAAGAGGCCTCTGCGCGAGAGCATCTCCGATGCTGAGAGAGCCGAGTTGCTGGAGAAACTCCAGAACGCCCAGAGGTCGCTCGACAACATCACCAGCCCCGCTGACCAAGCGGCTGCTGCTGCGTCCCTGGAGAGCGCCGCCTCCAAACTTCGCGAGGCTGCTCCCGGCAGGCCTGATGCTGGTGGCGGTGCCGGAGGACGAGCGCCCGGCGAGCCGCCCAAGCCGCCGCCCGGCGAGCCGCCGAGGGCCGAGGCCCCCGCCCCGCCGCCCGAGCCGCCGAAGACTCCGCTGGAAGAGTCCGTCGCCGCAGTCAACGCCCGGATCGTCACCGAGAAGGTGGGTGGGCTACAGGCACTGCGCGATCGCTTCGAGGGCTGGAGTCTCGATCGCTGGTACACGGACTGGGTCGACAAGCTGCACCCGATCAACGTGGCGCTGCGCGAGATGGTTGGCGGCGGTGACCTCCCGGCCATCAACAACGCCTACAAGCTCGCCCGGGTCGCGGTGGGAGTGACTGGCAAGGCGGTCCAGTTCCTCGAGTCGGGGACGCGCGACTTCGTGACCGGGCAGATCAACGGCAAGGGGCTGCGGGAGATCCTCATCCCGATCGGCAAGCGCATCGAGGAGTTCCGGTCCTACGTCGTGGCCGTCCGGGCGATCGAGTTGTCCGAGCGCGGCAAGCCGATTGAGACGGGGATCGACATCACCGCAGCTCGCGCCGTTCGCGATGGCCTGCGGGCTGACTTCGAGGTGGCCCGTGCTGACCTCATCGACTTTCAGACGCGCGTGTTCAAGTACCTCACGGACTCCGGGATCATCGACAAGCGCCAGGCCGAGATCATTCTCGAGGCCAACAAGGACTACGTCCCGTTCTTCCGGCTGCTCGAAGAGGCTGCGAGTGGTGGTGGCCGATCCGCGAAGCAAGCGCGCAACCCCATCTTCCGCATCGGTGGCTCCGGGCGAATGATCCACGACCCGCTCGAGTCGATCATCAAGAACACCTACATGTTCGTCGAGCTGGCCGAGCGCAACAACGTCGTCAAGCGCTTCGTGGACGTGGCCGAGGTGACGGGCAGGATCGACATCGCGAAGCGTGCCGAGGTGAAGCGGATCAAGATCAAGCTCGACAAGCGTGAGCGCGAGAAGTTGCTGAAGCTCATGCGCGAGGGCCAGGAGCGCGAGTTGACGAAGGTCGAGGAGGCGACGATCAACGAGGTGATGGCCGAGTCGTTCTCGATCTTCCGGCCGAAGACGGCGAAGGCACGCGACGATCAGGTGGTGGTCTTCCGCGATGGCAAGCGCGAGGTGTGGAACGTCGACCCGGAGGTCGCGAAGGCCCTCAACTCGATGAGCCACGAGGCGGCCAACGTGCTCGTCCAGTTCCTCGGCGCCCCGGCCCGGCTGCTCCGCGCGGGTGCTGTGTTCTCGCCCGAGTTCATCGCCCGCAACCCGATCCGTGACACCGTCATCGCCTTCCTCCAGTCCGAGGGCAAGTTCAACTTCCTAGTCGACACGACCTGGGGGGCCTTCGCGGTGGTAGGGAAGACCAACCTCTACCGGGAGTGGGCGGCAGGCGGCGGCATGATGGCGGAGCTGGTGGCGCTCGACCGGCGCTACCTCCAGACGGATCTCAAGACGCTGTCGGAGCAGTCCGCGCTGATGTCTGCCGCGCGCAACGTGGTTACCAACCCGATCGAGATGCTGCGGATCGCGAGCCAGGTGATGGAGCAGGCGACCCGGGTGGCCGAGTTCGGCCGGGTGGCGCGTGGCGGCAAGACCGCTGGCCGCTTCGAGTTGAGCCGGAAGCTTATCGCCGAGACGCGCGGAGAGTTGCGAGCCAGGCGCCGCGGTGAGAACTACGAGTCCCCCACGTTGACGAAGGCGGAGCGGCTCGAGGCAGCCTTCGCGAGCCGTGAGGTGTCGCTCGACTTCGGCCGGATCGGGGCCAGGGCCCAGGCGCTGAACCAGATTTCGGCCTTCTTCAACGCCCAGGTGCAGGGTGCCGACAAGATGGTCCGCGTGCTGAAGGACCACCCGCAGCGCACGCTCGTCCGCGGGCTCATCGGCATCACACTTCCCTCCGTGCTGCTGCGCATGGCGAATGAGGGCGAGGAGGGGTTCACCGAGATCGCGGACTGGCAGAAGGATCTCTTCTGGGTGATCCCCACGCAGGGCGAGGACGGCAAGAACACATGGTGGCGGATCCCGAAGCCCTTCCAGTTCGGCCTGGCATTCGGAACGCTGGCCGAGCGCGCCGTCGAGGCCGTGCTGCGTGACGACCCCAAGGCCTTCGAGGGCTTCCTCGGCTCCTTCATGGAGGGGGCCATGCCGAGCTTCATCCCCACCGCGGCCGTTCCGATGATCGAGGCCTTCGGCAACGAGAACATGTTCACGGATCGCTCGATCATCCCGATCGACCGGGAGCGCCTGCTGCCCGAGGCGCAGTACACGCCCTACACGAGCGAGCTGACGAAGGCGGTGGGCAGCCTGATCCAGTCGATCCCGGGACTCGGCCGCAGTCGCGCCGCGGCCCCTGCGATCATCGACAACACGGTCCGGGCCTGGACAGGGGGGCTCGGCATCCACGCCATGAACATCCTCGACTCGTCGCTCCAGGCGGCGGGAGTGCTGCCCGACCCGGTGGACCCGGCCGACACGCTGGCCGACATCCCCGTCGTCAAGGCCTTCGCGATCCGCCATCCCTCTGCCAGCGCCCAGTCACTGGCGACCTTCTACGAGCGCTACAGCGAGAACCAGGAGGTGCTGCTCACGATCAAGGCCTTCCAGCGGGAGGGCCGGTTCGAGGCAGCGCGCGAGCTTCGCAGGCTACACGGCGATCACCTCGTGGACCTCACCCAGATGCGGACGGCGCTCTCGCGGATGAGTCGCACTTTGCGCATGATTGACCGCCACCCGAGCATCTCGCCGGAGGAGAAGCGGAACATGATCGACCGGATCTACATCGGGATGATTTCCGTCGCTCGCTCTGGAAACCAGATCTTCGATCGCTTCGATGAGAGGAGTCGGCGATGACCGTCCCCAATGCCATTGTCAAAAACGAGTACACGGGAGACGGAGACGGTGTAAGCACCGGAACCGTGCTCTTCAACGTCACGTTCCAGTTCTGGGCCACCTCGGATCTTCTGGTCTACCTGCGCGTCATCGCCACGGGCGTAGAGACGCTCCAGGTCGAGGGCGTCGACTACAGCGTGACTGGCGGTGCCGGCTCGAGCGGCCAGGTGGACTTCACGCTCGACGACTTCCCGCCGCCGACCACGGTCGAGGTCCACATCCGCCGCGACACGCCGACGACCCAGAACGTGGACATCACGCCGCTGACGAAGTTCCCCGCAGCCGCGGTGGAGGAGTCGCTGGATCGGCGGGCGATGAACGTGCAGGAAGAGGAGGCCGACCGGAACGAGCGCTTCCTGAAGATCCCGGTGACCGACATCCCGGTGGCGCCTGCCACGGCACCCGACATGGAGCTGCCGAACACGGTGGACCGCTCGGTCACGGGCGCCCTGCTGGGTTTCGACTCGGATGGGAACCCGATCATCACGGTGGCTGGAGTCTCGACGGCGCTCACCACGCCCTGGAGCGAGACCCTGCTCGATGACACCACGGCCGCGGCGGGTCGCGCGACGCTCGGGGTGCCGGAGAACTTCGACGACGGCGGCGGCGCCAACATGGACCGCATCGCGGCCGACACGATCGCGGCCAGGTCTGCGGCCGCGACCTTCGGCAACGGGTTCTACGTCGCCCACGACGAGGGGAGGGCCTACTACTCGACCGGGTCGGCCTGGCTGGAGATCGGTGCGCGGCAAATCGCCAACGCCAGCCTGCCCGCTGCCTCCATCGCAGGCCTCCTCGTTCTCGACACCGACAACCTCGTGCTCAAGCGCGACGACACGAGCAACCTCGTCGACCTCAAGGCCCCGCTCCCCCGCGGCGCGCTGGGTGGTCTCGGGATGACGCTCTCGGGGACGACGGACGTGTCGATCGCGGTGGGCGAGTGCAGGACGGGGACCTCGGCAGATCGCTCGATTATGAACGCCTACCTGACCACGGCGATCGTGAAGGAGTTGGACGCCGTCGGCTGGGAAGAGGGCACCACGAACGGAGGTCGGCCCAGTGCGGATGGCCTCCTCGCCGACAAATGGCACCACGTCTTCATCATCTCGAAGCCGGATGGGACGGTGGACGCGGGGTTCGATGACGACATCAACGCCGTGAACCTCCTGGCCGACGCCGCCGTGGTCACAGCCGGCTACACCCGCTTCCGCTACATCGGCTCGGTGAAGGAGACCGCGGCAGGGACCGGCATCATCCAAGACTGGATCCAGCACGGCGACATCTTCATGTGGGACACCCTGCCGGCGCTGGACTTCGATACCACCACCGGGGATCACAGGACTCCGACGAATATCGCACTCGCGCACGTTCCGGTGGACGTGAGGGTCGAGGCGATCCTGGCGATCAGCGCACCCAACAACGCCAACGCCCTGTTCGCTGCTGGCGGCGTAACGTCTGGGGCCACTCCTGCTGCGACTGTGATCGACATCAGGATGATCGCCACGGGGCTCAGCGAGCAGGGACTCTTCCGGATCCTGACCGACACCTCGGCTCAGATCGTCTCGCACAACCAGGCAGCCAGCGGCGACTACCACATCCAGACGCACGGCTACGTCAACGCCAGGGGGAGGTGGGACTGATGGATCCGCCCACCGGCTTCTTCGAGCGAGTCGAGGCCCTGGTCGCCGCGGTCATAGGGACCGCCTGGGCCGGGCGAGAGGTCGTCGCGCGGCGGTCGCGGCAGCGTTCGAACGCAGACTCGGAAGCCGACACCGACATCGTGCGGGCGATCCGCGAGACATCGAAGGACAATCAGGAGCACTTCTCCGGCGAGATAGAGAAGGTGACCACATCCGTGGAGAACCTCGGCACGAAGCTCGACGGGGTCGCTGGCGGCATCGAGTACCTGAAGGGTCGCGTCAACGGGCCGGCCGCCGGGGGCGGCGGTTGAAGGCCTGGAACCTCGTCGCCAAGAAGTTCCTCGTGGACATGTGGTGGCTGGCGATCGTCAACCACGGCTCGGTCACCAGCGGCTGCCGCACACCGCAGCGCAACCGCGCGAAGGGCGGGGCCACGATGTCGAAGCACCGCATCGCTCTCGGCGGCCTGGCCGTTGACTTCGTCTTCCGCAGCAAGGCAGGCCGCGAGGCCGCCCGCGCGAAGGCCACCTCGATGGGCTACTTCCCGCACGTCGGCTCGGACTACGGGCCGCATCGTCTTCACGTCCAGGCTATCCAGAAGGGCGTCGATCCCAGGGATGTGCTCAACGCCATCCCCAAACAGGAGGCCACCTGATGGCACTTCTCGACCGACCGAAAGAGGGCCGAAGCTGGCTCCAACGTATGACCGTTCTCGGTGGGGTACTCGCGGCAGGGTCCGCAGCGCTGGAGCCCGCGGGAGTCATCCCGCCCGGCAGCACGGCAGCCGGTGTCGCCGCGCTCACCACCATCGCGGGTGGGTTCGCCGCCCTGATCGGGATCTACCGCCAGATTGCGAACTAGCCTCGCGGCGCTGCTACTGCTCCTGGGGTGCGCCACGGTCCCGGGCCCCTACTCCGACCCGGAGGGCGTGCAGCTATCGCTCTTCGGGGATCGGAAGTGCAGCGACCCGGTCTACGGGCAGACGGCGATGCAATGCTGCCAGGAGCACGACAACTCGTTCACGGTGGGCGGGACGCGGCAGGACTTCCACATCGCCAACGCGGAGTTCCTGGTGTGCATGCTGCTCTGGGACGTGCCGCTCACGGTGGCGCTCGATCGGTACGAGGCGGTGAGCCATCTCGGCTGGAAGTCGTGGAACGAGTTGCCTACTCGGACGCGGGGTCCGTAGATCCCAGCAGCCGGCGCCGCCACTCGGCGTCTCGGCGACCGATTGCTTTCTCGACCATATCTCGGTAGAACCCCTCGCCTTCGGTGAGTATGAATTTGAGTGGTTTTGCCTCCTCCACCTGCGCCGGGGTCAGGACGGCGGTCTGGCCGGCTTTGCCCTCCCGTGAACAGTCCTCACGTTGCCGGATCTCTGATTCGATCTCGCCATCGCCATGTTTCCATGCGTACATCAACTCGTCACCACTCATCGCCCCGAGCTTGCGGTCGTCACTCGTCGGCATCGGTGTCTCCCAGCAGCCTGCGCCGCCACTCGGCGTTGCAGGCGTTCCATGCGTCTGCGGCATGATCCTCGAAATCGCCGGGCGGATCTTCCATCAAGTACTCGTGCGGCAGTCGGTCCCCCGGCGCCACCTCCTCCACCTGCGCCGGGGTCAGGACGGGGGTGAGGCCGGCTTTGCCATCGAGCGAAACATCTCCCCGGGAATGCCATTCAAGCGCCATCTCACACTTGCAGAAGTAGATACCGTCATGGAATACCGGACCGTCCATGAGTTTTTCGTGCGCTTCCCACATATCGTGCCTGCTCATCGCCCCAAGCTTCCGGTCGTCACTCGTCGGCATCGGTGGGCTCCATGATGTCTTTCATCCATTGCGGGATTCGCTCAACTTCCCGTGCAAGACCTGACCGGATCACGCCACGCAGTCGCTTGATGACCGGGCCTTCCCAGCAGATATCGGCAGCCTCGTTTGAATCCTCGCGACAGTCGCAGTTCCAGCACACGGCGTACCCGTCATCCGGCTTCCCGGACCAGTCATGGTTCAAACGATTCCACTTAGAGGTGTGGCTGCTAACTCCCATCCCCATCCTCCCCTGCGGTCATGGCCGCGCGTATGGTGTTGAGCACTCCTTTTGCATGGGTATCGATAGACGCCTCGCGCTCGTCTGGTCGAATCGGTCTGGTAGTCAACGCACGCCATTCCTGAAAACATTCGATGAAGTTCTTGGCTGCGGCTACTGCTTGGCCCAACACCTTGATGTCGATGGTAGGCTGGTGATCTAAACATTTTGAAACTTCACCACGGTACTGTTCAGGGTAGGCGGCCATGTATTGACCACGCCGTTCGCATTCAGGGCAGCTACTCACCATCATCACTCCCTTCTGCGGTCATGGCCGCGTCGATGCGGCGCGCACACTGTCGCCACGCCGCTCTGGCCCAGTCCGGGAACTGGTCGTCGCTGATCTGGTCGTCGCTGATCGCTTCGTAGATAGCGTCGAGTTCTGCACGGACTGCAAGCACTACCGCGCGGTCTCGCTGTAACTCTTCTACGGCGTGTCCGATCATATCGGCGAGAGTCGGGACCACGGCTGCACCCTCTGCGCAGTACCACGACTCGACGGGCTCGAATGCAGCTTGGATGTCGAGGAGTTCGTCAATCATCGTTGGTCGTGGCCGCGTCGATGGCGGCGCGTAGGCGTTGGCATCGTTGCTCGTACCGGCAGGGCCAGCCCCCGCCACTCACTTCGGCCCCGTGGGCACTACAGTAGTTGGTTCTCGGGGATGTCAATTGCGAGACCAACGAGCACCCCATCCCGTAGTCCGTGAGGTCGCGTGCGGCCTCGATCAACTCATGGACAGCGGCCAGCCTCTCGGTGTCGGTGGGGGTGGGCTTGGGCACAATCCGACCATCTACTCCCAGCGCCAACCACCCCGAGCCGTCGCACTGACGGAATTTACGCATCCCACCGCCCTGAGCTGTGATTCCACCAAGGTGCTTGCACTTACCGCATCCCGGGCAGCGCGTTCGGGGGTTGGGGGTGGGCTTAGTGGTGTGGCGCCACTTGGCAATCGTTCCACAGTTCGGGCACGGTCCCGGCGGGTCTACGGTGGCTGTGAAGGTAACCCCGCATTTGCACGTCAGGTCTAGAGTGGGCTCCTCCCTCGCCAAGAACCCCGAGCCGTCGCAGCGAGGGCACTTGTGCCAAGGCTCGCGGGGAGTAGCACCGGGGACGATACCGACAGCAGTGGGGCACCCCGGGCAGCGCGTTCGGGGGGTGGGGGTGGTCATACCAGCGACTCGGGCTGCCACTCACGCACGAAGGCGCGAACGACTTTGCGCAGTACGTTGCGAGCGTCTTCCGGGATCGCCTCGTAGCCCATGATCGCCTGCTCCAGGTCGCCGGGGCGCATGGCGCCAGCGTTCGGATGGAACGGCGCGAACTCGCGAGGCTCCATGTCCAGGTACGCGAGCAGCCGCAGCAGCGAGTCGGGGACGCCGAGTCGGTAGCGCGGGTCGTCGTTGCTGTGGCGGGCACGGAAGGCGTAGTTCTTGCCGCTGAGACCCAGCTCGCGGGTCACATCCTCGTAGGTGAGCCCCTCCTGCTCCATCTTCGCTTCGAGGTAGAGGGCGACGAGCGACTGGAACCGATCCTTGGCTGCCAACACGTCGAGGCCGCGCTGCTCTCGGGGGTTCACGGCTGACTCTCCTTCTCGATCGTCTTCTTCCGCGCGTTGATGGCGCGCTTGATCTCGAGCCGGTGAGCCGGTGTCCATGCCCGGCTGCCGTGCGTTGCGCCGATCGTCTGGAGTTCGTCGACGCTCTTGGCTGCGGTGGCCTCGTGGACGGCGGCGACCATCTCGTCCTCGCTGGGCGGCTTCTCGTCACCCGCGGCCCACTGCGCGAGCTTCTCGCCGATGTCCTCTGAGAGTTGCTCTTCCTTGAAGGCGTCGATGAACTGCTTCGGCAGCTTCGCCATCTGCCGCTCGCCAGGGAGCGTGGGATTCCAGGTCGGCGTCCCGTCGCTGCGCGGGTAGAGCAGGCACGTCGCCGTCATCTCGTAGAGAAACTCCGCCCCGGCGATCGGCATCCAGCCGAGTTCCTTCGGCTGCGCCCCGGTCTGTAGCTTCATCTTCTCCTTCGCGCGGAAGCAGCAGATGAGGTTCACGCCGAGTTGCAGCATCGTGTTGATGAGCCGCTGGCGCTGGCCCTTGGGCTTGATCCAGGCGGCGAAGTTGAGCTTCTGTCGCTTGTCCCAGTCGGTGCCGGCCTTCTCGTCGAGGAACTGGTCGTGCATCTCCAGCACCCCGCCCGGTCCCTCGTGCTCGTGGGAGAGCGAGTCGACGATCACGATCGAGGCCTTCTGCGCGACGCAGTATTCGATGGCCTCCAGGTAGTCGAGCGGACTGAAGGGCGGGTCGAAGGGGACGTGGTTGAAGTCGAAGTCGTCCGCGTAGTGGAGGGCGCGGCGGGCCTCGGTGTCGATGTAGAAGATCGTTCCGCCAGTGACCCGCTGCATCCCGGTGGCGAGCCGTAGGGCCGAGTAGGTCTTGCCGCTGCCGCTGGCTCCGATGAGCCCCACGAGCAGAGGCACCCGCTCGCGCTTGGCCTGCTGGCTGGTGAAGGTGCGGCTCATGCGTTGCGCTCCTCGAGTTCCATGGCCTTCGCGACCGCCCAAGGCGGGGCCTCAAGCGGGATCGGCTGGTCGGCGTGCGAGGGCCAGTTGTCGTTCGCGAGGCACTGCTCCCAGAGGGCGATGGCGTGCTGCCAGCGCGACTCACCGAGCTGTCGCATCGACCCCGCGCAGTAGACGGGGGTCAGGGCGAAGGGCGGGACCGACTGCGCGAAGAGGAAGATCCCCGACACCCGCCCGGTGTTCTCGGGATGGAGGATCTCCATCGCGCTCGTGTAGGCGGAGTCTTGGATGACCGCCGCGCCGCGGACCATCGCCGCCGCGCAGGCGTCGGGGTGGACGCTCGCGGTGGTGGTCTTGAGGTCCACCCAGCGAGTCGCGTCGGGACTGACCCAGTCGGGGATGCCGGAGCAGAGGACGCTGCCCATCGGGCTCGTCTCCTGCCACTGGATCTTCCTCTCAGCGAGGCCTTCCGCGATGCCGTAGCCCAGGCCGTCGAGCATCGAGAAGATGCGGCCCGAGAGGTCGTGGAGGGGGCCCATGTCCTTCGCGAGGATCGGGATCTTCTTGGCTGCACGAGTTTCGTCCCGCTCGGCCTGTGCAGCCTTCGAGCGGTAGGAATCGTGTTCCAGCGCCACGATTTTTTCCCCATCCTCTAGCACTAGGCTATGGATGGCCGACCCGCGTTCGCGAAGCGCCAGCGCCTGGTCGGAGATCTTGATGCAGTTGCCGAGCAGTCGATGCTCAGCCCATGCTTGCAGCGGGCACTCGGTCACGATGGCGTGGGCGATGTAGGGGGAGAGGGCAGGGGTTTCGGGCATATCAGTTCACCTTGATGATGTTGGAGACCACCGCTCGGTTCTCGGCCTGCTTGATGGCCTCGAGCAGCGCTTTCGTGAAGTCGACCGGCAGGGCGTCGATGTAGACGCTGGCACCGCTCGCCATGAAGACCTCGCACTGGCCCTCGTACCCGGGCCCGATCCTCGGCGCGATGAACTCCACGGCTTCGAGGTTCAGAATCACCTTGTCTATGGGTTGGTCGTCAGGCGCTTTGAACGCTCCGAAGATCACTCGTACCTCCCGTGCTGATCCTTCGGCAGGATCGCGCGTTCGATGGGACTCATCCCAGGGAGCCCGAGCCGACGCCGTTTCGGGTCGCGGGGCTGGTGGAGATCCACGGGCGGGACACGCAGCCGCACAAGAGACGGCGCATCCCGCCCGGGATCCTCACAGCGGCACGGCCCCTCCCGCAAGAGAAACGTGAACCGCTGCTCATCTTTGACGTTTCCGCAGGTGCAGACGACGGGCACTACTTATCGATCTCCCGCGTGATCTCGTCGCCCGCCTTGCGCAGCTCCTTCACGCTCTGCGCCAGGCCCTTCGCCAGCTCCGGCAGCTTCTTCGCGCCGAACAGCAGCACCAGGATCCCGGCGATCACCATCAACTCCAGCGCGCCGATTCCAAACATGACCCCTCCCCTTGTTGAAACGAGATTCTACGCCACGGGTGGCGGCAGTTGCAACTCTTGGCCTACCCTGTCACCCATGAGGAAGTTGAAAGCCGCGATTGCGGCCAAGCGCGAACGGGATCCGAAGTTCACCGGCACCACCTACGCCATCTCGCGGCTCTGCAAGGGCGTGAGCCACCAGATGGTCGAGAACCTGCTGGCCGGCACCACCCCGCCGTGGAACGTGCGGGTGTCCACGCAGCAAGAACTCTGCCGGGTGTTCAAGGGTCGAGGGTTGAAGCCCACGGACTTTTACCGCCCCGCCGCCTAGGCGCGCTTTTCGATTTCGGCGTGCTCGAGTTCGAGCGCGAACATGTCTGCCAGTGCGGCCTTGCTGAGAATTTGCAGCGCTCCGGGCGGCATATCCTCGCTGTGGTCGACGATCACCTTGGAGATGGCCTCGACCAAGTGACGATGGCGATCTGCCGTCCTCTGGCACATGCCGACCAGTTGCCCGACCAGTTCCCCCATCGCAGGGTCGCGGTTCTTCAGGTGCGCCAACTTCGATGCGATCTCAATCGCGAGCGCGGCCTTCTCTTCTCTCTCGGTCGTCATCACGCCTCCTCTACGCGGACGCTGATCTTCCCCTTGCTTCGGGGAGCCGTCGTCCATTGGGATACCAGTTCGAGGTTCTGCGGCTTGTCGTCCACGATCACCTTCGCGTGGATCAGCCCGTCGATCGCCGGCTTCCACGACGCCATCAGGTTGTCCTCGTCGGGCCGCTGTGTCGAGTGACGAGTGAGCGTCACCTTGGCCCTGGGCAGGGTGCGGGGCGGGCGGTCGCGGCCGACGGCGACGAGTACAGCAGTGTGCCAGGACTTCGCGTGCCGGCTGACCCGTGACCAGTGCGCCCGCTGCAACTCGTTGGGCAGCAGCGGCAGCCCGGGGATCTCGAAGTCGAGCGAGTAGCTCATCGGAGCGGCTGCCCGCAGCGACTACAGTGCGTTCGCTCCAGGGACGCCGGGAAGTCGATGCCGCACTTCCTCGTGTAGGCCCGGACTTGGTTCCGAATGTCCGCCTCGGTGTACGGGATGCGCTGCTCCCTCCAGTATCTATTTGAGTAGGTGTTTCGCTCGACCCCGTGCTTCGTCAGGTACGCCACGATCTCCTGTTTCGTGAGGCCCGAGATGGCCGCCTGATAAAAGCAGCGCGCCAGCCCCATGTACGGAGGTCGCGAGCGCAAGTCTTCGAGCGCCTTCCGACGCGACACGGGTGTCGGGATCGGAAGCCGGGCTCCCTTCATCGGGTGGCTCTTGCCGGGCTTGTAGACGTGGAGCCGCTTGCGACCCATCGGCCAGTCCGCCAGGGAGACGATGTAGTAGTCCGCGTCGGGACGGCCGGGGTGAACCCGGGCGTCCCGGATCACCTTGCCCACGAATCGCTTGTCCGCCTGCGGCCCGCAGACCTCGGCGATGGCGCTTCGTATCAAGGCCTGCGTCTCGGCGTCGAAGCTGCGGATCGGGAGCTTTTCCTTCATTCGCCGGCCGTCAGGGGGCCGAAGATCGCCACGACTTCCGCGTCGGTGAGCGCCGGCGTATCGGGGTCGTTGTGGAACATGACGAAGGTCACGCCCACTCGCGCACCGTCGGAGGAACGGCCCGGCTTGCGGCCCCGGGCGAACGACTCCCGCTCCCAGACATGGCCGGGCGGGATCCGCAGGTACATCAGATCCAAGACGAACTGCGCGGTCTCGCGGTCCCTCGCCTTGAAGCGGATGACGACCTCGCGGGCGTCGTTTCTTCCGGGGTAGATCCTCATTGGGGATTCTCTTCCTGGCTGGGGGCGATGCGATTCAGCTCACCGAGCAGCCGCTTGCGCAGGTAGTTCACCGGGTTCTCGTGGGCCGGGACGACTTCACCGCGCACCCCTGTGCCGAGTAGCTTCTCGGTGGTGTACTCGCCGCGCTTGCCGTTCAGGTCGAAGCTGAAGTTGATCTCGAATGTCTTGATCTCACCCTTGTTCGCCATCGGTTCCTCCTATTCGCGCGACTGCATGTCGGCGATGACCTGGGTCGGCGCAAGGTGCGCCAGGTATTTTTCGGTGACCGCCAGGCGCGAGTGCCCGAGTGCTGCGGAGATGAGCGGCAGCGGCCGGTTCTCCATCGCGCACTCGAAGGCAAACGTATGCCTGAACATGTGCGCGTGAACCCGCCGACCGATCCCGGCCTTCTCGGCGAGCTGCGGCAGTAGGCGCCGGACGTAGCTTGCGTCGAGCCGGTGGCCGGTCTGCGTCGCGAACATCGGGTCGGTGTCCTCGAGCACCGTGGACCCGATGCGGAACCCGCGCAGGCGCATGAGCGCCCGGTGCGTCAACTCGTCGATGCCGAGCACGCGCGGCCCCTTGCCACGGGCGAAGCCTTTGGGCCGCAGGATGCGCAGGGTGCGGGCGTCGGGGTCCACGTCGCAGGCGCGCAGCGAGAGCGCCTCGTTGATGCGCGCCCCCGTGCGCCAGAGGACGGTGAGCAGCGCCGCGTTGCGCGCCCCCCTGGCACCGTGGCCGCAGGCGTCGAGCAGCTTCGCCACCTCCTCGCGCGAGAGCACCTCGGCGGGGTAGCGAAGGCCTTTGTTGGCCGGGGTCACGACTCGATCCGGTGGGCGATGGCGGAGTCGTCCTCATCGTCCCAGATGTAGGTCGCTGAGGGATCGTCGTTGTCGCGCTGGTAGATCACCATCGAGGCGCCGCACTCGATGCAGA
>Ga0255047_10002073_pt1 | contig 13648 bp, 13 predicted proteins | sample JV7_2_1_MG_FD_183640 | JGI IMG/M metagenome (GOLD analysis project Ga0255047, IMG submission 183640) | Seawater microbial communities from Jervis Inlet, British Columbia, Canada - JV7_2_1 | ecosystem: Environmental > Aquatic > Marine > Inlet | place: Canada: British Columbia | collected 2016-10-06
CGCGCGAATCCTTTGTACCGGAGCTACCTCACCGGCTTCGAGAAGTTCGAGCCAGTCCAGGCGCGCCCCACGCTGGCGAACGCCATCCAGATCGGGAATCCCGTGTCCTTCGAGAAGGCCGTGGAGGTGCTCAAGCGTTTCGATGGCATCGTGGAGCAGGCCACGGAGCAGGAGATCGCGGATGCGGTAGTCAGGGGGGATCGCACGGGTCTATTCAACTGCCCCCATACCGGTGTGGCTCTGGCCGCGTTGGAGAAGCTTCTGGCACGTGGTGTGATCCAGAAGCAGGAACGGGTGGTGGTGATTGCCACGGCGCACGGGCTGAAATTCACGGACTTCAAGGTTCGCTATCACCAGGAGGCACTGGAGGGGATCCAGTCGAGCCTGGCCAATCCGGAGATCGTGCTCAAACCGAGCTACGAGACCGTCCGGGACGAGATCTTCCGGCAGATAGATAGCCGTTTCGGTTGAGTGCAGGCTCGATGGAGACTGACTAGAAGGGGGAATGCGGATGGCGATGGATCGGAATCTGGCTCTTGAGCTGGTACGGGCAACGGAGGCTGCGGCGCTCGCTGCTACGCGTACGATGGGGCGCGGGGATGAGACGGCGGCCGACCAGGCAGCGGTCGACGCTATGCGCGTCGCGCTGAATCGCATCGAGATGGACGCCACCGTGGTGATCGGCGAGGGCGAACGCGACGAGGCGCCCATGCTCTACATCGGTGAGAAGGTGGGCATCGGCAACGGACCGAAGATCGAGATCGCGCTCGATCCGCTCGAAGGGACGACCATCTGTGCCACCGGTGGGGCCAATGCGTTGGCGGTGATTGCTGCGGCGGAAGAGGGCGGCTTCCTGCACGCGCCCGATACGTACATGGACAAGATCGCCGTGGGGCCGAAGGCGGCGGGCTCGATCGACATCAACCTTTCCCCGACGGAGAACCTCAAGGCCATCGCCGAGGCCGAATCGGTACCGGTCGAGGATCTGACGGTCGTGATTCTGGATCGGCCCCGGCACGAAAAGCTGATCGAGGAGGTGCGCAAGGCGGGCGCCCGGATCAAGCTGATCAAGGATGGCGATGTCTCCGCGGCCATCGCCACCTGTAGCCGGGACAATCAGGTCAATGCGCTGATAGGCATCGGTGGTGCGCCCGAGGGTGTGATCGCTGCTGCAGCCTTGCGCTGCGTGGGCGGAGAGATCCAGGGACGCCTCACGCCCCGCAACCAGGAGGAGGTGGATCGCGCGCGCGCGATGGGGGTTCAGGACGTCGATGCGAAGCTCACCATGTCCGATCTGGCGTCCGGTGATGTGATGTTTGCTGCCACGGGTGTAACGAGTGGAGATTTTCTCAAGGGGGTGCGCTTTCGCGCCGACGGTGCCTTGACACAGTCGGTCGTCATGCGCAGCCAGACGGGAACCCTGCGCTACATCGATACGGAGCACAATTTTCGGCGTAAGCGGCCCTCGGACCTGCCCTGAGCGGCTGGAGCTGGCGTGTTCACCGGGATCGTCGAAAGTCAGGGCTCGATCGTACGCATCGATCCCGTGGGCGAGCTGATTGAACTCGAGCTCGAGGTGGCTGAAGAGCTCGCGCGCGGCGTCAGGGTGGGCGATAGCATCGCGCTGAACGGCTCGTGTCTTACCGTAACTGAGACCCACGACTCGCGACTGACGTTCCAGGCGGTGCCCGAGACACTGAAGCGCACCTCGCTCGGCGCGCGGGAGGTCGGCGATCGCATGAACGTGGAACGCTCCTTGCGCGCGGATGGCCGCCTCGATGGGCATATCGTCCAGGGGCATGTGGATGAGACGGGGGTGGTTCGGGAGCTGCGGAAGCTAGGGAACGATGTATGGCTTCGGATCGAGTGTGGCGAGGAGCTGGTACGGATGCTCGTTCCCAAGGGCTCGGTGGCGATCGACGGTGTCTCCCTCACCGTGGTCGATCCCAGGACAGATGCCTTCTCGGTGACGCTCATACCCCACACACTGGGGGTGACTACACTCGGCGAGAGACGTCCCGGTGATCTCGTGAATCTCGAGCTGGACGTACTTGGCAAGTACGTCTTCCGTTACATGGAGCAGCTGCGCGAGGGGTCGGGTTAGCGGCGAATTCCCCATACGTGACAGCCAGATGGGTCGACGGGCTGCGCATTGTCCCCTTCGCTATTCGACGTTGACCCGCGGGGGCGATGATGACAGACTGAAATCGAGTCACGTTGCCGAAGCACGTGCTTTTGAGGTTGCGCTGCCCTCGCCGGAGCTGATTCTCGGGATCGAACGCTCTGGGAAGGGGATCCGGGAGTAGGTTATGAGAGAGTTGGTCGAGATGATCGTCAAAGCCCTGGTAGATCAACCGGGTGCAGTTCAGATCTCTGAAGTAAAAGGTAATCACGCTCACGTGATCGAGCTGAACGTGGCCAAAGAAGACCTCGGCAAGGTGATCGGAAAGGGCGGAGCGCATGCATCCGCCATCCGCACGATCCTGGCAGCGGCGAGTGGAAAGGAGAACAAGCGGTACATCCTCGAGATCATCGAAGACTGACTCGAGACGCCTCCGGAACCGTTAGCGAGCGGCTGATGCGCGCTCTTGCGGCGGAGCCGGGGTCAGATCCCCCCCGCCCCGAAGAGGCCTCGACTGTCCCGCTGTGGGTCCCGCGTAGCGAGTTTATAGGCGCGCTGGCAAGCCATCCCTCACCCCGTCAAGTGGGGGAACGGATTTGGGAATCGAGCGAGCCGTGGCTCAGTGCGGTCGCGAACCTGGTGGATGATCCGTCCGTGCTACTCGCGGAATTCTGCGACTGGGCGGCGCTGCTGGACCGACATTCGCTGCTGCGGCTGGAGCCCGCCGGTGCGCACACCAGCGTGCTCTGGAACAACGTTTCCGGCGTTGGACCCGATGAGCGCGAGTGCTTGTTGCGGCTCGGCGCTATTTCAGGGTTGCTCTCTTACGGCACCGCCTCGGCTCCATTCGGAATCAGCCACACCTCTTGCCGCACCCGCGGCGACGAAGATTGCCTCTTCGTTGTAGAGAGCCTCTCCCCCCACGAGGATAAATTACACGCTGCCGTGTTCCGTGAGGCGTTTCTGCTGGCGGGAAGGCTCGCGGGACAGGAGGTCTTTGCGCGGCGTCTGAGGAAGTTTTCGGCCCTCAACGATGGCTTCCCCGATGTGCGTGAGGTGCGCGCGGTGCGGCGCTTCATGGAAGAGGTCGAGGATATTATCCTGGTTTTCGACCGTGACCTGTGTGTGCTCGATGCGAACCGGGCAGCCACGCGCTTCTCGGGCATGGGCCGCAACGAAATGAGGGGGCTTTCGGCCAAGGACTTACTGAGCGAAGACTCATTCGAGGCGGTGCAGCGCGCCCTTCCCAAGCTTTTCGAGCAGGGGGTGTTGAGCGGGCTGCAGATCACAGGGCGAACCCGGCACGGCCTCGTACCATTGGAGGTTTCGGCCCGAGTGGCGCAGAACGGTCAAAGCATGGTCTGCATTGCGCACGACATCGGCCCGCATCTGATGCTCGAGCGCGAGCTCGAAGCGCGAAATCGTCAGCTCGAGAAACAGAACACGCGCATCTTGGAGGCGGATCTGCTCAAGTCCGAGTTCCTGGCGAATGTGAGCCACGAGCTGACGACGCCCCTCACGTGCATCCGTGGCTTTGCGAGGCTCTTACGCAGCGATCTCGCGGCCGTGAGGGAGCAGGAACAGCCGAGCCTGACGCCCGAGAAGCGGGCGGAGTTCCTGCGGATCATCCAGGACGAAGCTCAGCGTATGGGAGATCTGATCAGCGGACTGCTGGAGCTCTCCAAGATCGAGTCCGGGGCCGTGGGACTGGATCGAGCCCGGGTCTCGCTCAACAGCATCGTCCAGCAGACTCTGCTGGTTCTCAAGCCCCGGCTGGATGAGCTGTCGCTGCGGGTCGATTGCCGTCTGGAGCACTCCCTGCCGCTGGCCTATCTGGATCCCGACCGCATAAAGCAGGTGGTTCTGAACCTGCTAGACAACGCAATCAAGTTCAGCCCGGACGGCTCGGAGATCCTGGTGCGGACGCTGCGGGGGCCTGGATCCATTCAGCTGCGCGTCCGCAACCCCTCTTCTGAGCTCAAGCAGGGAGACCTACAGCGGATCTTCGAGCGGTTCGTCCAGCGCGACGGCTCTTTCACCCGCAAGCACGGTGGGGTGGGGATCGGGCTCGACCTGGTGCGTGCCATCGTGGAGCGCCACGGAGGAAGGGTATGGGGCGAGTTCCCCTATCCGGGACAGGTCGAGTTCATTGCTGAGATCTTTCTCCCCGAAGAAGGGTCCTAGGCCCGGATTTGAGCCCCCCGCATCTATTGGCTCGGAACGGGTCGATGAAGGCTAAGGATTCTGGCGGGTATGTTCCGATAAGTTCTCCCCGGAGGGTGGGAGGAGTACGTTGGCAGACTCGATGCAGATGGAAAGAGAGTTTCCGCCAGAGGAAATCCACCGCCGTGGTGTTGTGTTGTTGGAGTCTGGGCACGGTCAGGAGGCGCTCGATCACCTGAGCCGTGCCTACCTCAGTGATCCGCAGAACGCGCGTTTTCGATCGTCTTATGGGCTTGCGCTGGCACACGTTCGGCAGCAGTTCAGTGGCGCGGTGGAGCTAGCGCGAGGCGCGATCCGGCAGGAGTTCTACAACCCCGATCTCTATCTGAATCTCGCCCGCATCTACCTGGCGTTCGATTTCAAGGCCGAGGCGGTGCGCTACCTCAAGCGAGGTCTCATGGTCGATCCGGAGTGCACACCGCTTCAGCAAAGTCTGGTGGAGCTCGGAATCCGCCGCCGCCCACCCCTCCGGTTCTTGCCGCGAGCACACCCCGCCAACCGGATTCTGGGGCGCCTGCAGGCGCGTCTGGCCTGAGCCCCGCTCCTGGGATGGCGTAGCCGCACGCTTGACAAGCTTCCGACGACGGATAACATCCCGCGCCTGTTCTAACGGGAGGGGCGATGGGAAGCGTCGTCAAGAAGCGCCGGAAGAAGATGCGCAAGCACAAGTACAAGAAGCTGCGCGCCCGGAACCGGCACAAGCGTAAGCGCGGCAAGTAGCGGGTCCGCCCCGCACGCACCGATGTGATCCATCGGTGCGTTTTTTTTCGTCATTTTAGTTGACACGTGCCGGGCTCTATGCCTACTGTCTGCGGCAGCCGACAGTTGGAACTGTCTGTTTCCAATCGGAAATTATCGGTTCTTTCGTCAAGTTCAACAGGTGAGAACCGATATGGAGGACGAACCGAGGTTCCAACACAGCCGTGATCGAGCCTGATCGCAAGACACGGTGAGTCAGCAGAAAAGGGGGGTGAGTAAGAATGGCAGTTCGTCGAAGAAAGAAGGCCACACGTAAGAAGGCCACTCGCAAGAAGGCCACGCGTAAGAAGGGCGGTCGTAAGAAGGCCCGGCGCAAGAAGGCCACTCGCAAGAAGGCCGGTCGTAAGAAGGCCCGGCGCAAGAAGGCCACTCGCAAGAAGGCCACGCGCAAGAAGGCCGGTCGCAAGAAGGCCCGGCGCAAGAAGGCCGGACGTAAGAAGGCCCGGCGCAAGAAGGCCGGACGTAAGAAGGCCGGACGCAAGAAGGGCGCTCGTAAGAAGGCCCGGCGCAAGAAGGCCACTCGCAAGAAGGCCAGAAGGAAGACTCGCAGGAAGAAGGCCTAGTAGCCCGATTCCGAGTCATCCATGAAGCCCCCGTTGCCGACTGTGCAACGGGGGCTTCTTCTTGTCTTAGCCGGGTATCGGCGGCCGAAGGCCGCCTGCCGGCACGGCGCGCGGCTTCGCGCGCGCCTTGGTTAGCCGATGATCGGGCGGCCGAAGGCGGCCTGCCGGCATTGACGGCTGGGGCTTCCCGGCCTAGCCTGCGTGCCGCTCAGGAGGGTTCGGAATGGCTCGGATTACTATTGAGGACTGTACGGAGCGGGTGGCGAACCGCTTTGGCCTGGTGCTGATGACGTCAATTCGCGCGAAGCAGCTCAAGCGGGGGGCCCGTTCCCTGGTCAAAGCAGAGGATAACCGCGATGTCGTGGTTTCCCTGCGCGAGATAGCGGCTGGCTACGTGCAGCCGGAGATGCCCCCGGAAGAGGAAGCGGAGTAAGCCGGGCCCTGTCCCCTAGAGGACGCTGACCGGGATCGTGAGGTTGAACCGCGATCCGTGGCCCACCTCGCTCGAGATTGAGAGGTTGCCCCCGAGCTGTTCGATCAAGGCGCGGGCGAGAGTCAGACCCAGCCCGGCACCCCGGTAGGGTCCAGCGGAAGACCTTTGAACCTGGAAGAACGCATCGAAGACTCGTGTTTGATCACCCGCTGAGATGCCGATCCCGGTATCCGTCACCCCAATGGTGAGTGTGTTGTCTTCGACTGAGAGCTCGAGGCCGATGTGGCCCGTCCGCGTAAACTTCGCAGCGTTGTCCAGCAGGAAGAACAGGATCTGACTGAGCTTCGCGAGATCGGTACGCACCTTGGGTAGGGAGGGAGCCAGCTGCTTCCGGAGGCCGATATTGGCTCCTAGCTTCTCCCGCACGTTGAAGACCGCCTCCTCGACTATCTCCGCGAGATTCACGTCCTGAAGCTCCGCGCGCATCTCGTTGTTCCTGATTCGCCATAGGTCCTGAATGTTCTGGAGCATGCGCACGAGGGAATTGCCTTCATCGAGCGCGTTGCGCAAGGCATCACGGCTGGTCTCCGACAGCTTCTCGTGTTCGTCGGCCAGCACCGAGATCACTCGCTCGATGATGCCGTTCAGTGGGTAGCGTAGCTCGAAGGCCATCTTCTCGACCAGGCTGTTCTTGACCGACTCGAGGCGATCGTAGTGCTCGTCCTTCTTGAGCAGCTCGACGTCGCGCGCGAGCAGCTCCTCACTAAGGCGCAGGAGCTCATCTGAGAGACTGCCATCGGTATCGCCGGGCACCTTCTCGGACATCATGTGGTGATCGAGGACCAGAGCAATCTGGCACAGGATGGATTCAACCTCCGCGTTTCGAATGCGAGGCCAGGGCCCGGGACAGCCCATGATGGCCACCCCGCGCGTCTTCCCGGCGTGCTGCAAGGGGAACCCGTACAGGCCACCGGCGGCGCGTGTCCAGATGCGTGGGGGATCCGTGGGTCCCTCGCCGCGGATCGCCCGCTCTGAGCGCTCGATCTCTCTGCGGAAGGGGTCGAGTTGCTCGCCGGCAACCTGAGCATCTTGCGCGCAGGTGAAGCCGGCCCAGCCGTCCGGCTCGCTGGAGTCGCTGCCGAGCTGATAGATCAGGGCGAATCCCTCGAGGGTCGCGGCAAGGTGGCGCGCCCCTGCCGCCAGGGCCGTTTCTAGGGCTTCAGGAGCCGTGTAGACCGCAAGGATTTCCACGATGAGTGCCTTCGGCTAGAAGCGGCCGTCGCCCTCGAGCTCGACGGAGCGAGTCCCCTCTTCACCGTCGTCGGTTAGGGTGCCATCACCCTCGAGCGCGAGCTGCGTAGCGAAGTCACGAGGATTGGAGGCTGCATCAGACGCCGTCGAGAGCTTGATGTTGCTGGCGCGGTAGAGATCCAGAAGATGCTGATCGAAAGTCTGCATCCTCATGTGCTCACGACCCTTGGCGATGTGGTCGAGGATCTCAAATGTGCGGTTCGGATCCCGAATGCACTCTCGGATCATACGCGTGGAACGCATCACTTCCACCGCGGGCACACGCCCCGTCCCGCTCTTGTTGGGCAGCAGCCGTAGCGAGACGATGGCCTCTGCGTTATCGGCGATTCGCTCACGCGCCTGCATCTGCTCTTCGGGCGGGAAGAGGCTCACCAGGCGACGCAGCGTGGTGACCACGTCCGAGGTGTGGATGGACGAGACTACCGTGTGACCTGTCTCCGCGGCTTTGAGCGCCGTGTCGACCGTCTCGGCATCGCGAATCTCGCCCACCATGATCACGTCCGGATCCTGACGCAGTGCGCCGCGCAGGGCCGAGGCGAAGTCGGGAGTGTCGGTTCCCACTTCACGTTGCGTGATGATGGCACGATCGTGGGTCATGATGAACTCGACGGGATCCTCGATCGTGATGATCTTGCATTTCCGAGTTCGATTGATCTCCTGGAGCATGGCCGCCAGCGTGGTCGACTTACCCATTCCCGTCGCGCCGGTGACCAGCACCATCCCGCGTGGAATCGGGGCGATCTCGTGCAGGACAGAGGGCAGGTTGAGCTCCTCGAAGGTCTTGACGGTGAGGGGGATGACGCGGAGCACCACGTTATAGCCCTGCCGCTCGCGCGAAATGTTTACCCGGAAGCGGCCTTTACCCGGGATCTCGTAGGCGAGGTCCACATCGGACTGGCCGTCGAGCGAAGCCCGTTGGCTTCCCTCCGTCAGCAGCTGTGCGATGATCTCGGTGTCCTCCGGTGTGAGTGGCTTGTAGCGCAGCTCGACGAGATCGCCGTTGAAGCGATACAGCGGCAGACACCCGGACTGGAAATGGATGTCCGAGGCGCCTTTCTCGAATCCCAGGCCTAGAAGGCGATGCAGTCGCTCGCGATCCATGGTGGAGTTTGAACCTCGTGGCTGGACTCATAAACCGGGGCCTTTTCTACTTCGGCGCGCAGCAGGGCGGTCTTGATGGGCCCGGATTCTGTGCTTCCGTATACTGCAGTCTTGTGAGTGCGCTCCGCTCGCTTCTGATTCTGGTCTTACTGGCTCCCCTCCCCGGACGGGCGGAACAGCAGACTCCGGGGGAAGCCCATGGCACGCGTGTGGCGCAGGGTGCGTCTTTGGACACACCCGACCTCGACCTCGACCGGCTGCTGCGCCCGCCGCAGCCCAGGCAGGTCCCTGCTCTGCGGCGCGGAGGGAAGGACCGGAAGACCTGGACGAAGGACTTCGCGGAGGCTCGCGGGGAGATCGAGGTCCTGGGGGGCCGGATTGCCGAGGCCCAGCAGCGTATTCGCGAGGCGTCCCCCGATGACTGGGGCTTCAGCCCGACCGGTGGGGGCCAGCCCTCGGACCCGGAGGTGCTACGGCTGCGCGCGGAGATCCGCCGGGATCGGCAGTCGCTTGAGGCAGCGGGTGTTCGCTTGCGCGACCTCGAGGTAGAGGCTTCGCTCGCCGGTGTCCCCGACGAATGGCGGGAGCCCGAGAAAGAATAACTCCCGCTTTACGTCACTGGCTGACGGAACTTGCTTCCTGCGTCCCAGTTGCGGGTATATGGACGCAGCTGTCGATGTTTCGCGTATCTCGACGGGGCACAAGATGGCATCGGGGTTGCTTTTGCCCTGCATGTGAGCAAGCGCGCGGTATGGGCGGGGACGGGCAGGAAGATTTTCCTCGGGATCGGTGTGCTGTTCGCACTGATGATCGCCGCGCCCCCGGCGAGCCTCCATGGTCCCGATGTCGAGACGGCTCTCGCGAAGCGCCTCGGCTACCCCGTTGAGATCAGCGGCGCTCACTGGAGGTGGGATCCCTGGCCGGCCGTGGAGCTGAGGGATGCCGTTGCGCACCCGAGAGGCTCTGCCGCGGCGCTGCCGCTTACGGTTCGCTCTCAGCAGGTGTTGATCCGGGGACTGCCGTTCGGACTGCGGGCGGATCAAAGCCCGTATCGAGCGATAGAGTTCTCCGGCCTCGAGCTGCACAGCGGGCCCTTTGGACTGCGGGATGCGTTTATTTCGCTTGAAGATCGTCGGGATATCGTCGAGCTGAAGGGACGCGCGCTGGGCACCTCTGGAGGCTCCATCGAGATCTCGGGGACATTGGGCGGGCGCGATCCGAAGGCGAATCCACTGCGTATCTATCTCGCGCAGCTCGAGCTTCCGGTGGTCGAGCTGTTCGAGACCCCGCCCGACGCCGGCTGGGGCAATGTGCGCGTGAGTGGTGTGGTCACCATCGAGGGTGACCTGGATCGGCGACAGGAGATCGACTTCGATCTCGAGGGCGCAGGCTTGCGGCAGGAGGGGATAGGCGACTGGCTGCGAACATTGGTCCGTGGCCGCTTGATCCGACAAGGTGGCCGCTTCGTAGCGGGGAATCCCGTTCGGGTCAGTGCTGAGGTGCGCGAGCTCGGAGCGGCGCGTGATTTGCGTGTCGTCCACGGCGGGATCGATCTGAGTCTGGACGTCGAAGGTGACACGAATTCGGGTCATGTCGTCGTAGATGCAGATCTAGAAAAACTGCGCCTGCGGCTGGGCAGCTGGCTCGAGAAGCCGAGCAACACACCCGGATCGATTCGTTACGAAGCGCACTGGGCGCCAGCGGGTCACTGGAGTGGAAACGGGACCTTCGAGCTGGGGAAGCTGCGTGCGCGTGTGGACGGCGTTAGCATGGGGAAATTTGCCGGGTGGCGCGTACGTGGCCTCTCGCTTCCGCTCTCCGAGCTGCAGGCGTATGTCCCCGCCCTACGCGTGTTGCCGCGTCCCCCCGAGGGCGAGCTAGAGCTGGACCTCCACCGGACGCTGGGAGGGGGCACGGAGGGACAGGTCTGGGCGAAGGGTGTTCGGCTGAGCATGGGCTCGCAATCGATCAAGATCCCACGCGCCCGGATCGATCTCGTTTCGGACCGTGCGGTGTTCGAAGCGCCGAAGCTGGTAGTGGGCGGACAGACCCTGAGCCTGAGCGGCTCCATCGAGTGGGTCCCTTCGCCGGGCCGGCTCCACCTGCGGCTCGACGTACGAGCCGGGCAGCTGGATCTCGAGCGCTTGATGGCGGTCGCCTCCCCGCTCTGGGGTGGTGATGGGAAGTCCACGGGCCCCGCGGGGCCGAATGCGAGCACGGAGATCGCGACGGCGATCGTCCAGAAGCTGCGAGCGCACCCGCGCATGCTGACACGGCTGCAGATCGAGTCGGCCGTCCTCAAGGCGGATCGACTCAGGGGTTTCGGGCTCGACACGAAGAATGCACACTACCGGCTGGTGCTCGTGGATCGGCTTCTGCAGCTGGAGCAGGCCAGCGGATCTGGCTCGCAGGGCCCGACTCGCTATGCGCTCGACCTTCAGGGCTGGGTGCCGAAGCTCACTCAGTCCCGCTGAAACTCACCTTAGCGCCGGTCGAGTAGGCCCCGACGCTCCTCACTTGCTTCCGCTAGCGCGCACACGATTGCGCAGCCTCCCAGCGATGCGCGAGACGCATGACCGAGTTACCCGGGTTTACGCGGGGAATTGCGCGTGAGCTGCGCTCGGCACGCACTCTGCAGCACTGTCCAGCGATGACCGACCGGTCCACATTCAAACGCGTGCTTCTCGGGGTTCTCCTCCTCGTCCTCGGGGGGTGCCAGACTCTGGGATCGTCCGCGAAGCGGGTTCCGACCGCCGAGCTCGCCCCCAGCGGGTACACCCTCACGCTGATCGTCAGCGAGCTCCAGATGCACCTGAATGACGACACCTATCGGATGCGCCGGCCCGTGACCGCGGATGGCAGAGATGTGTTTGCCGTGGCCCTGTGGCGCATCTCGTTAGTCCAGCGCGAGCGACCCAAGGATCCGGCGCAGTGGGAGAACGGCGACATCGTGCTCGAGTACGCGCGGGCCCGAGCGCTTGAGCGCTTGCGCCGTTACGAGGACTCGGCGGATGCCTATGCGCGGGTCGCGAACACCGGCTCCATATTGGCCGACCATGCGACGGAGGGCCATCGCGTGATGCGTATTTTTGCGCGTGATGCCGGGGATACGGTGGAATCCATCGCTGGTTCCGAGCGCGAGCTCGAACTCCTGGAAGCGCGCGTCGACAAGTGGCGCGAACTCGCATGGGAGTACCGCGGGACGCTTTACGAGCCGCTAGCACTCGAGCAAGCCGAGGCCTGGGAAATGCTGCGCGCGGACTGGATCGCGCGGAACGGAGAGCTTGATGCGGCGATCGCGGCCTGTCAGCGGCTCGTCGAACGACATCATCCGTCAAAGCTCTACGCGAAGCACCTGATCCGGCTCGGTGATCGCTATGCGGAAGCGGTGCAGCGCGTTCACCTGCGCTCCCGTGCCAAGCTCGCCCCGTTTGATGAGGAGCGCTACGAGGCGCTTCTCGACCAAGCGCTCTCCGCCTACGAACTGGCGGGCGAGGAGCGCAAGTCGGCGTCGCGCCGCGAGGCGAGGATGAAGATCGAAGTGCTACTGGCGTACCACCGAGGCACGGTTGCCCATGCTCCATAAACAGGAAGAGGTGATGCGCGTGGGGATCCGGGTGGTCGTGGTTGCGGCTGTCGTCGGGCTGATCGTGCTTCTGTTTGCCGAGGTCGCATATCCGCAAGAGTTCGCTTCCTCGAAACTGGTGGAAGAGCTCCTCATCCGAAGTGCACCCCCGACTGTCGCGGAACAGGTCGAGGCGGTCGAAACGCTGCTGCGCGCCGACAAGCGCCGGAAGACCGGCGCGATTCATTTCGCGCTGGTCGAAGCCGCGTGGCAGGTCCTGAACCAGGCCTCGCCCAAGCGGTTGCTCCGGAGCGGCGAGCGCCTGTTTCGACGTTTGCGTAACTGGGGAAAACGCTCGCCCGCCGAGGATCACGCGCTCGAAATGCTCGAGGCAGAGATCCAGGCCGGGTCCGAGGATCCGAAGCTGTGGAAGCTCTACGGAAAGCTGCGTCTGAGGGAAGACCGCGCTCGCGTGCGTCGCAGTTTGGCACAGGCCGAACACGCGATCGAGCAGGGAAACCTGCGGGCCGCGCGGCGCTGGCTCGCGCGGACGCGCGAGCTCGATCCCGAATCTGCGAAGCTCGAGAAACTGCGCCGAGTGCATGATGAGCGCGAGCGAGAAGCCCTAGCGGCCGCTGAAGCAGCATCGGTGGAGAAGTTCGAGGAGCTCGCGCCCTGGGAGGTGGCCTTCGCTGCGGCGCTGCTGACGGGCCGCTACGACTCGGCGCTCGAGTTCGATGCCGTGCGCGCCGACCTTGCGCTGGGACAGGCCGTGGCCAGCTATTTGTCGGGAGATCGTGACCGCGCGTTCGAGGTCATGCGCGATCTGAGCGAGCTCGAGGGTCGGACCGGGCGGCTTGCAGAACGCTGGCTGGAAGACGCCACCCTCAATCCTGAGGGGCCCGACCTTAGTCCCGTGAAGCGCCTGCTTGCAAAGCTCGAGTGGAACGAGCGAGAAAGCGATGGGCTTCTGCTTCCCCGCGAGCGCCCGCGTCCCGGCCGTGCGATGCGGTCGCTGGAGCTGGCTTTCTCGTTGCCAAAGCGCGTCGTCAGGACCTCGAAGGCGGCTGGCAAGGATCTACGCAAAGCCGCGCTACGCAAGCTCCACCTGGTTAGCGAGAGCCCGCACGAGGAGCGGCCTCCAGTTGCGTGGGAGGATGGCTTTCTGGTGCTGCCTCCCGCGCGCACACGCTACGCGTCAGCCCACGCGACCCCGGTTCTCGTGAGTCGCGCGGCTTTGGAGCTCTTGCTGGGTGAGCGTGCGCTGAGCGTCGCACCGGAGCTCGCGGAGACAGAGGCGATTCTGCTTGAGCCGCTGCGCTCTGCGCGCTCCGATGAAGCTCGCGCGCTCGACGTCGACAGCGCACAGCTCCTGGTCTCCGTGCTGGCACGCGGTATCGAGGACGGAAAGCTCCGGCCTTATCCGGATGGCCAGGGAAAGGTGATCGAGAGTATTCGACGCCTCGACATCGCCCTGCAGAGCGGAGTCGCCATCAGTGCGCGATCCTGGTCGCCGCGCAACGAGTCGATGGAGCCGTTGCACCGGTCCCTCATCCGCGGCCGCGAGACGC
>Ga0255047_10002074_pt1 | contig 13641 bp, 13 predicted proteins | sample JV7_2_1_MG_FD_183640 | JGI IMG/M metagenome (GOLD analysis project Ga0255047, IMG submission 183640) | Seawater microbial communities from Jervis Inlet, British Columbia, Canada - JV7_2_1 | ecosystem: Environmental > Aquatic > Marine > Inlet | place: Canada: British Columbia | collected 2016-10-06
GATGTTTCACGAAGTGGCGCATGGGCTTGGCATCAAAAATACGATTAATGGCAAAGGAACGGTGAGAGAGGCATTGCTCGATGTATTCGGCAGCATGGAGGAGGGAAAGGCCGACGTCCTGGGCCTCTATATGATTACTGCGTTGCATGAGGCGGGAGAACTCGGCGAGATCGATCTGCGGGACAACTATGTGACGTTCGTGTCGAGTATATTCCGCTCGATTCGATTCGGGGCAAGCAGCGCACATGGCAAAGCAAACATGGTGCGGTTCAATTTCTTTGTCGAGCACGGCGCGATCGTGCGTGACCCGGAATCCGGCAAATACACTGTTGATTTCGATCGCATGCAGGAAGCGATGGCCGCTCTGTCGGAGCTGTTGCTGACACTCCAGGGCGACGGCGACTATCAGGGTGCTTTGGAGCTAACTGCAACGAAAGGCGTTATTTCCGAAGAACTACAGGCAGATCTCGACAGGCTGACCAATGCGAGTATCCCGGTCGATATAAACTTCAATATGGGCGTCGCGGAGCTGGGACTGGAATAAAGCCGCAGTTGCCAAAAATAACAACAGGAAAGATTCATGAGCAATTATACGAGAGTCGCAATGCTGCTGTTGGCCATCTCCACCCTTGGAGCATGCAGTCGGTCTGAGGACAATGCTGTCACCGGGGATGCGAGAGCGCCCTGGGCCGAGTTCGCGGCGAACGCTGTTGCCGAATACTACAGCCACAGGCCGGAGGGGGCGGTCAATGCAGGACTGCATCAGTATGACGGCCAGATCACCGACCTGAACCCCCGGTCGGTCGCCGACTATCTCGCCTGGGTCAGCAATACCCGCAATGAGGCCACGGCTTACGACGATCTCGGGGGAATGCAGGCGTTCGAGCGTGACTATCTCGTGGCTTCGATGAACGAAGAAGAATTCAATTTCGGAACGGCTGACTATTGGTCGAGAAATCCGGCCGCTTATGTCAGTGTGCTGGGTTTCAGCGTCTATCTGGATCGGGATTACGCGCCACTCGAAGTGCGCATGCGCGGCTACACGGATTACGCAGCTCAGATTCCAGCGTATCTGGAAACAATGCAGTCTAATTTGCAGCCGCCGTTGGCAAGTCCATTGATCGAAATGAGTCTTGCGAGATTCGGGGGTCTTGTCGGATACCTCGAAACAACGGTACCCGGGATATTTTCGAGCGTTGAAAACGAAGCGCTGCAGGCTGAGTTTGCATCGGCAAATGCTGCCGCGGTCGATGCCGTAAAACAGACGGTCGAATGGCTCGAAGGTCTGCGCGATTCCGCGCACGATGATTTCGCGCTGGGCGAGGAGCGGTTCCTCGAAATGCTGCGAGCTAAAGAGGGCGTCGATATTACGCTGGCGGAACTCAAAGTGGCAGGTGAACGAGACCTGGAGCGCAACCTGAGGACCCTGGACGAGGCTTGCGCGGAGTTTAGGCCGGACAAAAGCATCAGGGAGTGCGTACAGGCGGTTCAGGACGCGAAACCGGAGGGTGGTCCGGTTGCCGGCGCTCGTGCCCAGTTGCCGGGCTTGCGCGTGTTCCTGGAGGAGCAAAAACTGGTAACGATTCCCGGGACGGAAGAGGCGCTGGTCGACGAATCGCCCCCCCACCGACGCACCAATTCTGCTTACATAAGAATACCGGGTCCGTACGAAGTCGGCCTGCCGTCGGTCTACTATATCTCACCGCCAGACCCGAGCTGGTCGCAAGAAGATCAGCTCGCCTATATTCCGGGCGAATCAGATTTGTTGTTTACGTCTGTACATGAAGTCTGGCCGGGACACTTCTTACAGCGCCTGCATTCACAGCGTGCGAAGAATGATATCGGACAGCACTTTGGCACCACTACCTTCAGCGAAGGCTGGGCACACTACACCGAGGAAATGATGGCGGATGCGGGACTCGATGAGGGGCGACCCGATATTCGCATCGGTCAGTTGCTGAACGCCCTGTTGCGCAACGTAAGATACCTGTCCGCGATCGGCCTGCATGCCGAGGGAATGACCGTCGAAGTAAGCCATCAAATGTTCGAGGACAAGGCGTTTGCGGACTATGGCACCGCTGCTCAACAGTCTCTGCGCGGCACCTACGATCCCGGATACCTGAGTTACACACTGGGCAAACTCATGATTCGCAAGCTGCGCGAAGACTGGACGAAAGGCCGGGGTGGTCGCGAGGCCTGGGGCAAATATCACGACAAATTCCTGAGCTTCGGCTATCCGCCGATTCCACTGGTCAGGCAGCAGATGCTGGGCGAAGATTACGAAGGCGATACTTCGCTGTTGCCGAATTAGCCCTGCTCGTTCAGCGAAGGTCTCTCTTGTCCAGGCGCCCGACCTGACTGCCGAACAGTGTCGTCAGATACAGCGACTGACCCGTCTCGTATACGCCGGTCAGGACCGGGTACTGCAGCGTCGTGTCCTGCAGGTTCATTAGTATCTGGCCGTCACCGTCAATCGCGATGACGTGAGACGAGGGCACGGCTTTCGGCCGAAAAGCGGCCGGCAGGCGCTGCACCACTTTTCTCAGGAATGGCCAACCCGACAGATCGTCGAGCATCTTGTTTCTGGGTGCGACCAGACCGATCCAGAATTTCCCCTTCAAACCGTTGTTAATGTTGTCGGGAAAACCGGGCAGGTTTTCAAGAATGACTTCAGTCGTACCGGCGATCGGACCTTCAAGCCAATACTTCAAGACCCGGTAATGCCCCGTCTCGATGACGAGAAGAAATTGCTGGTCATCGCTGATCGCTACGCCATTGGCGAAATTGAGGCCGTCCATGATTATTTTCGTCTGCTTGCTTTCCGGCGAATACTCGAAGATGCGGCCGTTCCCGCCGTGCTCCAGGATATCGAGCAGGCTCGCCTCGTATGAACCGCCGGCATTCTTCGGATTGAATTTGCTGCTGGCGTCTGAAAAGAAAACCCTGCCGTCGGCTGCCACAGCAACATCGTCTGCGTAGGAGATTTCCTCGCCGTCTACTTCGCTCACCAGGGTTTCAACTTTGCCGTCCGGGCTGATTTTCTGCAATCCGAGCGGTGCGTTCGCGGCATACAGGTTTCCCTGATCGTCAAGCTCCAGCCCCAGTGGTCTGCCGCCGACGTCCGCGAATACGCTTAATTCCGATCCGTTTCCACGAAATCGAATGATGTGGCCGCTGGATGTGGAGGCGTACACGTAGACGCCCTGACCTCCGGCGATGTCCTCCGGGCCGTTGAATTCACCGATGTTGACAGGCCGCGCAGGTCGAAGCCGGTCGTTCGGCTCGTACTGGCCGACCAGGCCACGATTCTCCGGAGCATCCCAGGCGACTGGTGACACCGGCACTGGCCAGACCAGCAGGTAGAGCAACAGCAAGACGAGCAGTGCCAGGATTGAAGTGGCAAGCTTGTTCATGTCGCAGCGCGCTAGTTCTTGCCAATCATGCGCAAGAATTCATCGCGCGTGCGTGCATCCTTCCTGAATGTGCCGAGCATCTGGCTGGTGACCATGGATACGTCTGACTTATGAATGCCACGCGTGGTCATGCACTGGTGAACTGCATCTATGACGACACCGACGCCCTTGGGTTTCAATACGTCCTGTATGCAATTGGCTATCTGTGCAGTCAACTTTTCCTGGACCTGAAAACGCCTGGCAAAAGTTTCGACGACTCGTGCGAGCTTGCTGATGCCGACGACTTTGTCGTTCGGCAAGTAGCCGACATGTGCTTTGCCGATAATCGGCGCCATGTGATGTTCGCAATGTGACTCGAATGTGATGTCCCTGAGAACGATCATTTCGTCGTAGCCGTCGACTTCCTCGAACGTGCGTTTGAGATACTGAACGGGGTCTTCCCCATAGCCGCTAAACCAATCTTCGTAAGCTAAAGCGACTCGTTTTGGCGTATCTGCCAGGCCCTCTCGCGAGGGGTCCTCGCCGGCCCAACGCAGTAGCGTGTGGACCGCTTTTTCTGCTTCATTCCTGCTTGGTCGTTCGACTTTCTTGGCTTTTATTTGAGCAATTTTTCTGGCCATCGGTCTCTGCCTTACACTCCTGGAGTCTGTCGATACTACCGACAACAGTCATAACTCGTCTATGGATTTCGGCCAATCCTGTTTCAGGAGGCGGGAAAGCGATCGATCAGCAAGCCTCGCGACATAAAGATCTATATCCGGGAGTTCAGGCTGATTCGGCGTCCTGCATCGTTTGTATCCCGACCGGACAGCTGACGCCGGTGCCACCCAAACCGCAATAGCCGCCAGGGTTTTTGGCCAGGTACTGCTGGTGGTAATCCTCGGCGTAGTAGAACTCTTCCAGAGGCAATATCTCGGTGGTGATCGTGTGATGACCGGCATCACTTAGCTCGGATTGATACACACCCTGAGATTGCCGTGCCAACGACGCCTGAGTGTCGGAAACCGTAAATATGGCGGAGCGATATTGAGTGCCGACGTCATTGCCCTGGCGCATGCCCTGCGTCGGATCGTGGCTTTCCCAAAAGAGTTTCAATAGTTGTTCATAGGTTATTTGCGCCGGATCGAAAACTACCAGTACGACTTCCGTGTGTCCTGTGAGGCCGCTGCAGACTTCCTGATAGTCGGGATTGGGTGTCATCCCGCCGGCGTAGCCGACGGCGGTTGTAAATACACCCGGCGTCTGCCAGAAGATTCTCTCCGCTCCCCAAAAGCATCCCAGGGCAAAAACAGCCTGCTCCAGGTTCCCGGCAAACGGACTTTTGAGCGGATTTCCGTTGACGAAATGAGTGCCGGGCGTCGGCATAGCCTGTGTCCTGCCCGGCAGTGCTTCATCAATGTCCGGTAGCTTCGTTTTCTTGTCTCTGGCAAACATGTCCTGATCCGATGGTTTTAGTGCAGAGATCTGGTGCGTTTGTCGTCATCTGCCTGGGCTTGCGCTGTCGAATGTGTCGATACGGCCTGATAGCGTCCGCCACGGCGCGGCTTTCGAACAATACCGTCAACGCTGCTGAAGCGCACCGGTACTGATTGGAACTTGCCCCACGGCGCGGCCCGATACACACCGAAATGAAGATGCGGCAAGGCCGAGTTGCCTGTGTCCCCGGACAGGCCAATTTTCTGGCCTGTCACTACTCGCTCACCCAACTCGACAAGCGCGCCGTTTTGCTGCAAGTGGTAGTACTCTCCAGTCGTCCAGTCGTCGTGCAAAATTACGATATAGTTTGCATACTTGCCGCAGCCGCCTTTCCAGCAGCCCCTCGAATTCGATTCTTCCATCTTGACGACCACGCCGCCGCGAGCAGCATGCACCGGCGTACCCTCACGCATCTTGAAATCGACCGTATATTCTTCGGGCCCGGTGTGGCTGAGCCTTGATCCGTAGCCTTGCAACACGTAATAGCTCTTGCCGGATTCGTACGGCAGACGATACAGCTGGCTTTCGTCATGTGTAGCATCGATGCTGCCGATCGTCGAGGCACAATCGAATCCGTATCGCGACTCACTCTTGCTGGTCTCATGCAGCACAATAAATAATCGAGACTCGCTCGGAGCTACAGTCTGGGTTACCGTCTTTTCTCGATCAGCTGTCATGTACCTTGTCCAGACTTGAAGCGTTATCGTAATCGGCACGTCTTTCGAATTAGCAGCATGTAGTTCAACTGAGCCGTCAATTTCGACGGCATCAATTCGGAACCGGTCCTGAACGCACGCAGCCTCCGACGCTTCAGGCACTGCTAACGAAACAGCGCTCAAAAATAACAGCGAGCGAAACACAAAACACACCTTGATATTCATTGAGTGAAAAAAAGCGGAAGGCACTATTTGCTGGCGTCCGCGACTTCTTCTTCCTCATCAACGACCGGCGCCAAATCGGATTCCCGGTAAAAGAATTCGTGTGTGTATGTAATGTTCTGTGTTTCTACGACCTCACGGTTCTCAAGCCGCGGTCTGTATATCAATCTCCTTAATTCCCTGAGGACGTTTTTTTCCATATCTGCGATTCCCGGAGGATACGATTCGATAACTTCGAAATCTCTGGGTCGACCGCGATTGTTGACCATGAATTTCGCAACGACTTTTCCCTGCTGAAGTTGCTCGTCGTCATCAACGGGCTCGCTATTTTCATCCATGCCATAGTATTTCGGAATATATATGTCCTGCAGCATTACAACGGATTCAAGTTGATTGTATCGATTCACCAGCCGCGAATCGTCTTCAGATAGCAGATCCCAGGTATCTTGTAACACTTTCTTCGCCTTGCCTGCTTTGTCCGAAAAAACATAGAAATCGGCAAGCGACAAAAATGTTCTTTCCTTGATTATCCAGTCAGCATCAGGATGCTCTTCCGCAATACGTTTGGCGCGCTTGATATATATCTCACCAGATGTAAGCGAGTTGCCGTCGTAGAAGTCGCGATCGAAATCGCCGACGTACAGGTACGCTTTTGCAAGACCCGTTAACGGCGTTATCAGCGCAAGTGATTCCTTGCCGTGATTGACTTCTATTATTTTGATTATGCGACGGAAAGTATCTCGCTCACGACCGTACAATCGCAGCCTGTGCTGCCATTCCGCTCGCTTATAAAGCGCAGGAACGATCTGATCGCTGTCTATCGTGTACTTGCGTGCGTACAGCTCATAGATCCGGTCTTGCAAATCGTAGGCTTGTTCGAATTCGCCAATATGGATATAGATTTCGGCAAGTGATTCGATGATGGCGACCTGATCAAGATTGTGTGGTCCCTCATTTACATGACTGACGTGCTGCGCCCTGCCAAATGAATCAAGTGCAAGGTCAGGCCTGCCGGCCGCCATCTGCGCGGCGCCTAATCCCCGTAACGGATTTATAAGGGCTGCATTCAACCGGTCTTCAACGCGCTCTATGATTCCGATGGCCGCCTCGTAATTCTGTTGAGCTGTTTCATAATCCTTATTTCGGTGCTGAACGATTGCAAGATTTGTCAGTGCCTTCGCCGTGTCGCTGCTCTCGAAGCCGTTCTCGCGAATCGAAAGCTCAACGATTCGTTTCGCGACGACGTCGGCTTCGGCCGTCATGCCGTTCTCCAGCAGGTTCTTATAAAGAGCGAAGTCTTCAGCGAGTTGCTGCTGGGCAGCGATTGCGGCTTCCAGCTCAGGATCCGAAGTACTGTCCGTGTCCAGCGATTCCGATTCGTTCATCGGATCAACCGGCGGATAGATTTCATTTTGTGCATGCGAGGCCGTTCCGCCAATCAGCAAAAGAGCGCTCGCAGTGAGCAGGGGCGGATAAGGGGATCTTTTAATCAGTGCCTCCATCGGGAATTCAGACTGTGGCCGGAAAGATAAGTTCTTTGGGACGGTTATCGGCCTGAGATACTGTGTATCAACTATACAATCTCATCAATCTTCAGGATAGCGGAATCCCCGCAATCAATAAAATTCAAGCGCCAGCTGCTTTTGGCCCGGGCGGCTGAACTGACTGCAATCCAGCCTGTTCTTGTATTTGCCCGCTTCCAGGCCATGTTTTCGGCATGCTGCCTTGAATCGTTTCTGGATCAGTTCCGCATAGGGACCACGCCCACGCTGTCGCACGCCGAATCTGTTGTCATAATCCCTTCCTCCGCTGGCCTGGCGGACCAGGCTCATCACATGCGCGGCCCGATCCGGCATATGCGTTTCCAGCCATTCGACGAAGATATCCCTGACCTCGTGCGGCAGCCTAAGGAAAATGTATGTTGCATGATTGATACCGCGGCGGGCAGCTTCGGCAACAATGGTTTCGATTTCCCGGTCATTCACTGCAGGAATAATTGGCGCCATCAAAAGACTTGTTGGCACGCCGGCACCGGCCAGTTGTTCGATGAGCTTCATTCGAATCTCTGCCGACGGGACTCTCGGCTCCAACAGTCTCTTCAAAGACCGATCCATCGTCGGGACGCTGATTGCCACCGAGCAAAGATTTCGCGACGCAAGCTCTTCAATCAGGTCCAGGTCGCGGCTCATAAGGCCGCCCTTGCTGATCAGGCTGACCGGATGCCTGTGCTGGAGGAATGCCTCAAGCAAGCGCCGAGTGATGCCGAGTTTCTTTTCCGCCGGCTGATACGGGTCTGTGTTCGCACCTATGGTAATCGGCCTGCACTCGTAGCCCGGCTTTTCCCACTCCTCAATCAACCGCTCTACGGCGTTCGGCTTGTAGAAGATCCTGGTTTCGAAATCCAGGCCGGGCGACAGGTCGAGGTAGCTGTGACTGGGTCTCGCGTAACAATACACACAGCCGTGCTCGCAGCCCTGGTACGGATTTATCGAACGGTCAAAAGGAACATCCGGCGACGTATTCTTACTGATGATTCTGCCGGCCTGCATCGCCCGAAGCTCTGTAACGGGAGCCTGAGCTGCCCTGTCATGCGACTCTTCGTCCGACAGCTCGACAAGCGATTTTTCGAATCGACCGGCAATACGGGAAACAGCGCCACGGCCTTTGTGGGCTTCAGGGGGCATTAAAATTCCGAGATAACTGTATGGATATACAGTAATGGATCACGGACTCTCGTGCAATATTCGGGCTAGTTCAGGACACGGTATCCACGACCAACCATGCAGCGCTTGAAGACCTCACGCTTTTCCCAGTCGGCATCGAGTCCGGATTCCGTACCACCCCAGAGGGCGCCATAGCCGGCCCCTTCACCAGCGTCTCCACCGATCGCGCCTGCAATACCGCCGACAACAGCGCCGGTTGCGGCGCCTTTGGCCACGCCCTTGGCGATAACGACTTCCTCGGAATAGCCTTTGCAGTCAGACCAGTCCTGGGCGAACAGCCCTTCATCGACACCCTGCTTGTCGATGATCGGATCGGGATGGGCTGCGCAGCCTGTGAGGGCAATAATGGCCGCCGTACTGATTACACTCTTAATTGCGTTCATATGTATCCCATCCATTTCGAATCTTTGTCCGATTATCCGCCAGTCAACTGAATCGGGCCTGAATTGACCAACTCGCGCTTGGCTCCGCACGCAGTCGCAGTTAAGCTGCGATGCCCATATATTAGGACTAACGCGAGCAGCTTCGGTTCGTTGACACACATTCACAAGTAAATGGCATCTTCATCACATAGTTCCACGGCGAGGGCGATCCTTTACGCGTTCCTGGCCAATTCCGGCATTGCATTGGCCAAGACCTGGGCGGCCTGGCTGACCGGGTCCGGTAGCATGCTGGCCGAGGCCATTCACTCCTACGCGGATGCCGGCAATCAGGTCCTGCTGTTTCTCGGGCTGCGCCAGTCCACAAGGCCACCGGACCCCGAGCATCCCCTCGGATACGGAAAACTCAGTTATTTCTGGAGCTTCATCGTTGCCGTGCTCTTGTTCACCATGGGCGGACTGTTTTCAATTTATGAAGGCTTCCACAAGCTGCAGAATCCGGAGCCCCTGAATCAGGTCTGGGTCGCTCTGCTGGTACTTGTTTTTGCCATCGTATTGGAAGGATTTTCGCTGCTCGGTTGCCTGAAAGAGATCGCAAAGCTGCGCGGTGACCGGTCTTTCAAAGACTGGCTCAAACACACGCGTGCCTCCGAGCTTGTCGTCGTCCTCGGCGAAGATATTGCAGCGCTACTCGGCCTGGTGCTCGCACTCGGCTTCGTGTCCCTGGCGTCGTTGACGGACAACACCACCTACGACGCGATGGGCTCGATCTGCATTGGCATCGTGTTGCTGGTCGTTTCGGTGTTCGTGGCCGTAAGGGTGCAGTCCCTGCTGGTCGGGCGATCGGCAGACCCCCTGATTCAGGAAGCGATCGAAAGGATCATCGGTCAGGAACCCGATATCGAGAAATTGCTCAATACGATCACGATGCAATTCGGCCCCGATACCATGCTCGCGGCGAAGATCAAAATGCGATCGGGCATGGACATCGAGGCTGCCGTTCAGAGCATCAATGCACTCGAGCGAAAGCTCAAGGAAGAAATTCCCAAGCTTGAATGGTGTTTTATCGAACCGGACGTCGTCGATTAATCGGGGACGGACTCGGAGTCCGTCCCCAATCCACTAGCGGATTCAGGCCCAGACCTGGAGTGCGGCCGTCCAGGAGAAAACCAGTATCGCGATTGCCGACGCACCGCAGACAAGCTGAAACCGTCGTCTGGATGGAATCTTCGGCATCAGTGTCAGCAGCATGCCGACGCCGAAGCCACAGACAAAGCCGGCCAGATGCGCGCCGATATCGGTGTTCGGTCCGCCTGTGCCTGTATAAGCGAGCAGTGCGATACCGCCGACGATCGGACCCAGCCGGTACGCCCACCTGTCTTGTGCCATCAGTTTCGCTCGCCATACAAAACCGGCAATGAGGCCCAGCGCCGCGAAAACAGCCGTCGATGCGCCAATCGCTTTGTGGCTGGAGACGAGCAACAACGTATTCAGGGTGTTTGCGAGTCCGCTCGCGATGAGCACGCACAACCAGGTCAGGCCGGAACCGAAAAGGCGGCCGGCGAGTATGCCGAACAAGGCGCCGAAGCCGGTATTCCCTGCAATGTGCCGCAAGTCGGAGTGTAGCGTGAGCGCGGTCAATGTTCGCCACCACTCTCCCTGGCGAACCAGTTCACCGTCGACGCGTCCGGCCGATACCCAATCCTTGTTGAATGCACTTTCCGCGGCAAGCCAGGCGACCAGCCAGATTATGACGACGTAAGCTACGACTCCCGGTACCGGGCTTTGAAATTTCGGTACCAACCTTGGCTTAACTTTGGGTACCGGTTGGTTCTCCTTGTCGTACTGCCAGATCTCGTACTTCGCTTTTTCGGAAACTTCGGTCGGTACCGCCAAGACGCATCGATTATCGTCGCTCAGAATTTCGTATGGAATCTTCAGAGATGTCAGAACGAGCGCCCGGTCGTTACAAGCCTGACGGTTTGCGCTGTCATATACGATGGACCAACCTTCGTCCATCAGGTAGTCAGCTCATCGACAAGTCGCGGCAGAATTTTGGCACAGTCGTTCGACAATTTTTCCACGGCGATATCATCGGCACGAGTTCGGCCGCGGTTGATGATGAATACAGGGATGTTCGCTGTGTGAGCGAGGCGCGCAAACCGATAGCCTGAAAATACCATCAACGATGAACCGACAACGAGCAAAGCATCGCTTCGCTCCAGCTTGGCAGTTGCGTCACTTACCCTTTCCGACGGTACGGGTTCGCCAAAGAAGACGACGTCCGGCTTTACGATACCACCGCAGGATGTGCAAGCAGGCACATCGAAACTCAGGTAATCCGAATTCGATATATCCGCATCACCATCGGGCGCATACGCCGAGACTTCCGCACTCCAGCCCGGATTGCATTTTTCGAGTGTCGCCTGCCAGTCGCTTCGTTTTCCTCTCCTGTTGCAGCGGAGGCATCGGGTCTTATGCAGCACACCGTGTAAATCGATCACGCGTCGGCTGCCCGCAATACGATGCAGGTTGTCGACGTTTTGTGTGATAAGCGAATCGACGTGGCCCGCATGTTCGAGCTTCGCCAAAGCAGCGTGTGCGGCATTCGGTTTCGCGGAGGATATCCGCTGCCAGCCGATGAAACTCCTGGCCCAGTAGCGCTTGCGAACATTGCCATTGCTTACAAAATCACTGTACTGCACCGGTTGTGCATTTTTCCAGTCACCCTTCTCATCACGATAGTCGGGTATGCCGGAAGCCGTGCTGCACCCGGCGCCGCTTAGCACCGTGACGTTCTTATGCTGGCGCAAGAACTCGACGAGCTTATAGATGTCACTCATACTCATAAGTCAACAATAATGCTGTGGGGAAGAATCTTATGACACAAAAATCAACACTGAAAGCGTTCACCGCCTCGCTGGTCGCCTGCCTGATGGTGACAAACGCGAACGCTGAGGTACTCGATTCAGCCCCCGGCGGCTTTACCATCAGTCACCAGACAAAGATATCTGCGGCCCGAATCGACGTTTACAATGCCGCCGTCAATAATATCGGTGACTGGTGGAGCGATGATCACACGCTTTCCGGTAATGCAGGCAACATGTACATTGCTGCCAGGACTCAGGGCTGCTTCTGCGAAAGACTGGGCAGCGCGGGCGGAGTTGTCCATTTAATCGTTACGTTCGTTAACCCCGGGGTGATCCTGAGGTTGACTGGTGGGCTCGGGCCGCTTGGCCTGCTGGGGGTCAGCGGAAACATGACCTGGGAGTTCGAAGACAGCGAAGATGGAACCATGATGACACTGAACTACGCCGTGGGCGGCTACTATGCCGGGGGTCTGGATTCGATCGCCGAGGCCGTCAATGGAGTTCTCATCGAGCAGATGACCGGCCTGAAAGCGTTCGCAGAAAATGGGCCCGAAGGCGGCTGATGGAGACCGACCTCGCTTCCGGCACGCTCTTGCAACTCGCGCCGGGCGTAAACCGCCTGATTGCGCCGAATCCGGGCATGATGACGGGGCCCGGTACCAATACTTATATATTAGGTGAGAAAGAAGTCGCTGTTATCGACCCGGGACCGGCGATCGACGGCCATATCGACCTGATCTGTGAATTGGCGCCCGGGCCGATCAAATGGATCCTGGTCACTCACACTCACCCCGACCATTCGCCGGCCGTGGCTGCCCTCGCCGAGCGAACCGGCGCAGAGAGATTGGGGAGACCGGCACCCGACGGCCAGCACCAGGACAAAACTTTCGAGCCGGACCGGGTTCTCGCGAATGGGGAGATATTCAGGACCGCAGAGTTCAAGCTCGAGGTGATTCACACACCCGGACACGCGTCCAACCATCTCTGCTACTTCAACGATGAGATCGGTTGGCTATTCACTGGTGACCATATCATCAGCGGCTCGACTGTCGTCATCGACCCGCCTGACGGCAATATGTCCGACTATCTCGACTCGCTTGAACGGTTGATGAACAAAATCCTGGCCGTGATTGCTCCGGGACACGGCGACCCGATGGACAGTCCTTACGAAGCGATAGACTGGATCATCAAGCACCGTCTGGAGCGCGAAGCCAAAGTCATCGCTGCGCTCGAAGAAAATCCGAATTCAACTTCGGCGGAACTCGTGCCGCATGCATACAACGATGTTGATGAAAGATTATATGAATTGGCGGAACGCTCCCTGCTCGCTCATCTTCTCAAGCTCGAGAACGACGGCAGAGCTGCTCAGGACGGCGATCGATGGTCGCTATCCATGACGGTTGGTATCTGATTAGATAACTGGTGTCAGACTGGATCGTACCGAATCGGCCTCGTTGGCCGAAGAGCATCCGATCGCCGAAGCGAAAACACCTGCGACTAAATGGCTGAGAACGGCCAGAAGCGGATATTCCTCAGATCCCCGAGAGTGCTACCAAGCGATTGCGTTGGTATTCTTCGAGTCCGTCCAAGAGAACGAGTAACTGGAGATGATCTATGCGCGGCTTGAAAGGCAAGAACGTGCTGGTGACCGGTGGAGCCAGTGGCATAGGCCAGGCCACCGCAATGCGTTTTCTGGAAGAAGGTTGCGCCGTCTGCATCCTGGATCGCAGTGAAGAGGCTCGGACTCGGGTTGCCGAAGAGTTGCCGGGATTAGCCGGTGTGATCGACGCCGACGTATCTAACCTTAAGCAAGTACAGGTGGCATTTGCTGAGGCACTTGATCGCATGGGATCAGTCGACGTGCTGGTCAACAACGCCGGCATCAGCATCCGCCACGACTT
>Ga0255047_10002075_pt1 | contig 13634 bp, 18 predicted proteins | sample JV7_2_1_MG_FD_183640 | JGI IMG/M metagenome (GOLD analysis project Ga0255047, IMG submission 183640) | Seawater microbial communities from Jervis Inlet, British Columbia, Canada - JV7_2_1 | ecosystem: Environmental > Aquatic > Marine > Inlet | place: Canada: British Columbia | collected 2016-10-06
GAAACATGGGCCGTGCGCGTGCATCTGGTTTAGATAACCAGAAGGGATCAAACCCAGCGGCCCTACCAAAGGTAATTTGACAACCAAAGGCAGCCATGATATAATTGAAGTGAAAGATTGAAGATGCAGCGGGGTTGCTCCCGAATGCAGGGACGGCAGAGCAGAGATGCTCGTTCCAATTTGCCGTCCCACAACCTAAATTGGAGGGTTGGCGAAATGACTGGATATGTATATTTTATTCTGGATAGAACTTTGGAAGCGATCAAGATAGGTTATAGCAAACATCCAGAACGGCGGCTTGTTGCTCTACAAACTGGCAATCCAGGTGAGTTGGAATTAGTACATCAGGTCAGTGGAACAAAACGAGATGAGGCTATTTATCATGCTGAATTTGAGCATCTTCGATTACATGGTGAATGGTTCAGATGCGAAGAGAATTTGGCAGAATTGCTTGAGCGACACGATCCCGACGCTATCCTAGATAATGACCGATATAATGAGAAGCAGATACGGAAATATTTCAGAGCATTAAGCGATGGCGGTTATGAGGTATCATTCGGGAAACATTATGGCGAAAGGCTCGCGGATGTTATCAAAACTGATTATGATTATATTGATTGGATAATCTGGAAGTCCGACTTTGACGAATCCGTAAAAGAATTCATAGCTGAACAAATGGAAACATAGTTTGCTTAATTCTGAAACCTATGATCGATATTCTTGAGACTGACCGCATAACCTGGGAGCAGATAACCAGACACGTCAAGGTGATATGATGGCAAAGATAGGCTTGCATGAATGTGATCAACTAGAGGAAGCAATAGCGGCGATATTGCCGGGTGTAACTGTAGAACTGAAACCGTGGAAAAACGAGATGATTGTATTCGAGAATGGCGAAAGAATCTGTTCTGGAAACCTTGACTTTACTGATGTGCCGTTGGATCTGCTCTTGGCTAATACTAAAGAGTTGCTTGAGATAGGCAGGATGGGACACTAATGAGTCGGCTAACTAATGGGTGTATGGAATGGTTAAGGAAGGCCACGCACGTTTATTTTTAGACTATGACGGAGAACTCCGTTATGAATGTCGAGAAGTTAATGCGAAACAGTCTTCATGGGGACGCATAATTGATGCGGTAAGCAATGACCGTGAGTGGGAGTGCAATCAGATCAAGCCTTCATGGGCAATAAACGCAGGGACGGACTGATGGCTGTTGAACTCAAATTGAAATATTGCCCTGTATGCGGTTCATTGGTTAAGTTCAATTATGGGGAAGGTGTAACATACCAAACAGTCACTTGGCGATGTATCAAACGAAAGTGCCGAATGAGTAAAGAAGACAGACCGTTGCGCTATTGGAATATCAAGGCACGACCGAATATCAGGACACGAATAGCAGTATTTTATTATGAGTTTCTATGGCGTTGTCAAGCAATATGGTATAATCATAAATTCAAAGTAGGGGAAACTGATGCACGAACAAATTGAAGCACTGCTGGGAGAGATAGGCACGAAGATCCAAGACGCTGCTGTGAGCAAGTTCGACGGATATGTCTACCAATTGACCCTTCACTTGGAATCGTTTCGGTCAATTGGCGGCGAGGTGCCGGTTCAGTTTATGCTCCGGCCGGCATTTCATGATTTAGTCAGATCAGTTATTAAGGGACGACAACTCAAAGGGGAAGATCTGGAAACGAAACTGGCGAACCAGATAGCCGCCGATCAGGTTGGGTTTGCGATCCAGGACTACCGCAAGGATACCGAATAGGGATAAGTGACCAAAATGCCAAAAGTTGAGAAAGCCATACACCTTGATGCCTTCAAGCTCTACGTCGCAATGGGCGGCATGTCGCCGGAGTTTTTGGCGCAATTTGGCACAGAAATCGGCAAAAGTGCCAGAACCGCCAAAAGGTGGGAATCTGAACTCGACTGGCAGGAACGCGCAAAGCAACCAGCAGCGGCAGCGGTGGCAGAATTAGAACAAGCTGAAAAGCTGGATGCCCAAGAATTGATCTCCGGCTTCCTGGACCTCTGCGAGCATAGACTTGAATCCGTTGGCATACAAAAAACCTATATTGATGCCATATTCGCCACAGCATTCGCAAGGATACCAACGCCGGTAAAGCCGAATCCAGAGAACCCACTGGCAGTCAAGACCATAGAGGACATGGACAAGCTGGTGAATATGCAGGTAAAATACATGCGGGAAGAGCAAGCCTGGACCAAACTAGCATTACTCCTGGTAGGTGAGCCTGACAGCAGGAACGAGACGACGATACGCATTATAGATGTACTCAGAGAAGGCAGGGCAAAGAATGACGGCAGTTGAGGAAGGACTACAACTCTATACCGACCGATATGGCGATGGCTCCAATGGTGGGGCTGTGCTATGGGGGCAGGAAGTGCTCAAGTCACATTATTGGTCTAAGCAGATAGAGATCATAGATGCCATCTTTGAGCATCAACGAGTGTCTGTTAAAGCATGTCATAGTTCAACCAAGACATTCACGGCGTCTGATATAGCACTGGCATTTCTGTTGTTGCGCTATCCTGCGAAGGTGATCACCACTGCTCCCACATTCCACCAGGTACACAACCTGCTATGGTCCGAGATCCGCTCTAAGTGGAACAGGTATCTTGCTGATGAAATGGGAGACGTTGAATGTCTTCAGACCCGGATCGAGATTGACCCGGACTGGTTTATGGTTGGTATATCTCCACGATTGGCGGTAAACTTTACAGGATTCCATCAGGCCAATGTCTTGATTATCATGGATGAAGCGCCCGGCGTATCAGAGGAGATAGTAGAAGGCGCAGAGACGCTCATGGCGTCCGGTAACGCTCACATGCTCAAGATAGGCAACCCAGTAGACTCAAGCGGTCATTTCTACGAAGATTTTAGAAGCTCACGCACCCACAGGATAAGCATCGGTTATAAAGATACCCCGAATTTTACCGACCTCCAACCTGATCTCGACCCGATAGATGTCAACCTCCCCGAACATATCAAGAGCGAACTTATACAGCCTGAGTGGGTAGAGAATAGGAAGGAAGTCTGGGGTGAAGATTCTCCGTTATTCCAGTCTCGATGTAATGGTGACTTCCCCGACTACGATGGTGGTATTATACCATTGCGGCTATGCGAGGAATCGATAGCCCGTGAAGTGACGCCGACAGGGCAGATGGTGTTGGGGGTAGATGTAGGAGCAGGCGGCGACCTGACGGCATTTGCAAGGCGACAGGGGCAAGTTATACATGATGTGACTACAATGGCTACACCAGAGCCTGCCCAAGTAACTCAGCGCATTTTACAGATGCACGAAAGAGACGACTATAGAATGGTATTCATTGATGCTGGTGGTATAGGATGGTTTGTGGAAAGCAGGCTGCGAGAGCTCGGTGTTCCTGCTACCGGGATTAACGTCAGCACAGGAGCGAATGATAAAGAGCATTTTGTCTTGAGGCGTGATGAGCTATGGCATGGAATGCTTGATTGGCTCAAAGAAGGTGGAAAGTTGCCTGATGACATGGAACTTGTAGCAGACCTGGTAGCTCCTAAATTCATCGGTGAATCTGCAAACAGACTCAAGGTTGAACCCAAAGCTGATACGAAAAAGCGATTGAAACGCAGTCCAGACAGAGGCGACGCTGCTAATCTGGCTGTGCAAAATACTATGGGTGGATTTTATGCGTATTGAGGTGAGTTATGTATCCAAATGAGGAAACCCGTTGCGGGAATTGCATGCGCTGGCGACAATATATAGACAAAATGAATGAGTATTGGGGACGGTGTTTGGTGTGGGACACGGCAACTCGCGATTTTTTCGGATGCGACAAAGGCCAACGCCGTGTTGCAAAGCCTCAATAAGGTTAATATGGATAGAGGCATACTAAATTACGCAGTAGATTTCTTCTGGCAAAAGAAGCAGAATGACGGTGTTGCTCTGGGGAGTATTCCTACAGGGCAGCTAGCGTTTAATGGCGAGGTGTTGTCGCCGGATAATGAAGCTGCTCAGATACGAGCATTTAAGGGCGTTGTTTACGCGTGTTCCGACCTTCGTGGGATAGGTGTAGCAGGAACACCATGGCGAGTATATAAGACGAAAACAAGCAAAGCTAAGAGCAATTTCAAGTATACTGTTACCAGAGAAGTACCATGCAAGCGTAAAGATGCAATATTCACAAAGGCAACGCCAGGCACACAGCTATCTATGGCGGTCGATATTGAGGAAGTCCTGAACGGGCCTTATGTAGATCTTCTTCGGAATGTAAATGACTTTACGAACTCATTTGACTTGAAGAAACTCACTAGCTTGTATCTGGATCTAACAGGGGATTGCTATTGGGCATTGATACGAAATAAACTAGGAATACCTGTGAATGTCTGGGTACTGCCGTCAGAGTACACGAAGCCAATTCCTGATAATGATATATGGGTGAAGGGATATAAATACAAACGAGGTACGACAGAGATAATCTATCCTAAAGAGGATGTTGTCCATTTCAGATATGCAACGCCATTGAGTCCGTTTATCGGGATGGCTCCTATAGCAGCGGTGACTGACGCCTGGAATTTACGACAGTATATGTTTAACTTTGAAGCGGCAATGTTTAAAACTGGTGGCAATCCTAAATTGATTCTCATTTCTAAGAATAATATGTCGAAGGCTGACGCAGACAAGGCCAAAGAGAGTTACAAACGCACAGAAGACGGTGGAATATCCGTCATGGGGGGTCAGGATTTCGAGTTCTTCCAGCCAGAGACGATCAATGCACGAGACATGGGGTACAGAGAAGGATTAGCGTTGACGCGTGACGAGATAGCGGCGGCGTATCATGTTCCCAAGAGCATGTTGACTGCTGACGATGTGAATCGTGCGACAGCAATAGCACAGGAGCATCACCTTGCAAAATACGCTACATGGCCACAGGTGACGCAGATAGATCAAAAAATGAACGAACAGTTATCGCCACAATTCAGCGAGGACACCTTTGTACTATTTGATGATCCTGTCCCAGAAAACAGAGAAGAAATGAGACTGGAACGCAAGGCTAATCTTGAGTTAGGTCTTACCACACGGGCGGAGGAACGGTCGCTCATGGGACTAGACCTTGTCGAAGGCACTGACGAGTTGCTTGTACCATCGAACTTGGTGTCTTTAGAAACGGCGTTAGCAGGACAAGGTTCGGAAGAGACTGACGATGCTATTGTGGCGAGGTTACAGCGAGTCATGGGGAGGTATAGGGAGCAACGAGGGGCGTGATGGGCATGACGGCCAAAGAAATAGTAAGGATAGCTTGGGAGCGCGATCTGGAAGTAACGCTGCTCTGTATTGATGGTACAACATGGACAGGTCATATCCAAAGCCCGGCCATAGGCTCTACTAATAATTTTCAATTGAAGCATTTGGGAAAACATCGTTCGTATAGCTATGATTTCATTAAAACCATTCGCTTTGTGGATGAGCCAGAGGACATAAAGAATCCAGACGAAGAGCATGATGAGTTATTCACGTTGCCGCGACGCAATGTGCGACAAGGTGTATTTGTGATCCAGGAAGATTACGATAAGCGCGAGCAAGAGTTATCAGAACTGAGGCAAACGATAACTGAGTTGAGAGCGCGTTTGACGGTGCTGGAGTCTGGGAGCGAACCGGCAGAACGAAAGCAGTGTAAGATATTTGATTGCTCTAGCTACACTGATTGTTGCTATATCCCGTATATGAACTGTTCAAAATATGAGCCAATTGATGATACAGAGGATGAACACGACATAGCTAAGGAGCGGTGGGGATGGCGTCCAGTTGGTACAGGTGAGGGGCTAGTCAGGTTGGATGAGCTATCATACCTTGATTCGCCATCGCAGAAAAAGCTACAAGCCGCCGCGCCTGAGTTGGCTGATAAGGCGAGAGCACTGTTGCGCGGCGTTGACCATTCTAAACGCCCTGGAGAAAATATATATCCAGATGGGTATCATGAGATGTTTGAACTTCTTGACAAACTTGGCATAAAGGAATTGCGAACACCCGGAGCTTCATGATGACAACTAACACCAACAGCTTAATAGTCACGATGGCAGCCGAGTTGCTTGCTGAAGAAGAGATAGATCTCGATGCTAAGTGGGATGCCTTCGACAAGCGAGCCAAGACGATAGAGGATAAGTTTATACCTGCACTCCAGAAGATGTTTACGAAGCAGGAAACGGCTGTGCTTGCAAAGTTGAGGCGGACGCCAGTACCGGAGATAAGGCCGTCAGAAAAAGTGGTGCATGTTGGTGATAAAGTGGTGTTCCCTTGGACTAGGCACAGTCTATATCCTGATGGATGCGGGGTCATCAAAGAGTTATTCTCTGGTTATGCGGTGGTGTCACTATACGAGAAACTCAATTACACGTTCCGTGTACCATTCGGCGATATAGTCCTACTCAAAGGTAGCGAAGAAGCTGAAGCGGCGTCTGAGGCTTACGTTGACGCTATATACACAGCATCCGCCTGGCAGAAGCCGTTCGAGGCTATGGCGTTGCCATTCGTGGCGCTGGCATACAAAGAAGCTGGCGCAGCGGCATATACAGAGATAGGATTCGGAGCATCGTTTAACGTAACGAATCCACGAGCAAGGAAGTTCCTGAAAGATAAGGTATTTAAGTTTTCAGAGGAAGTGAACGCCACCACGCGGGAAAAGATACGGAAAGCTCTTGTAAAGGGATTGGATGGTGGAGAGAGCGTCAGGGATATATCCCAGCGAATAGCCGATGTGTATGATATAAATCGAGGGACCCGGACTGACATGATCGCACAGACAGAGATAGTGGGTGCAAGCAATAACGGGACCCACGCCGGCTATGTGGAATCTGAAATAGTATTGACCAAGATATGGATCGACAGCCGGGATGACAGGGTGAGGGATTCTCACAGGATAGATGGGCAGGAACGGAAGCTGAATGAACGGTATAGCAACGGGCTGTTACATCCCCATGATCCAGATGGGCCGCCGGAAGAAGTTATCAGGTGCAGATGCACGGAGGCTGCTGGGAAGCTCAAGGAGGCGGTGTGATATGATAGACAACAAATTGAGTTACGTGGCTAAGGATTTGATGTTAGCTGACGGGCTTACTGGTGCGCTTGCTGAATGCTATGATAGATTGGCATCTATTTTGAAAGAGGTGCAAGCATTACTGCCGGAACCACCCGAAGTTGATTGGTCTAAATCATATGCTGAGATGGCGAAAGTCTTTAGAGATGGACAAGCACAGAGTCGCGCAGACACATTTCCGGCTTTAGCCGAATATGAGCAGATCAAAGAGTTTCTTGAGAATAACGAGTTATGCACAACTTGGATGCCAAAATGAGGGGATCGGCGTGAGACGAGCAATATTAGAGGTTAGCCCACAATTTTATGCACGATTGGCAAAACAGTTGGAGGTGCATGTTACCATAGAAAAGGGATTGCCGGATGACGCCAAATTGATAAACACCCGTTATGATTTTGATAGGGATATGATTCAATTTGTATTTGAGAGTGAAACGTTTGAGGATGTTGCAGAAGGTGGCAAGATGCCGACACTCCCAGAAGTATGGTTTACAGAGGTGGCATGATGAAGACAATGCTCAAGAGAAGAAGAAGGATGTTAAAAGGGGATTACGTTTAGTATAACAGTACTCAAGGAGGCCGCGTGAACAGGGAACTGGCATTGGAGAAGATAGAAAGGCGCAAAGAATTGCGAGATAAGTTAGCCAACACGCAGACGGATGATCTAGTAGCTATTCTGACTTATTTGCACAGAGATGTGATGATTGATTTAATAATGAAATGCGATGTTGAGAAAATAGGATACGCCTTGACGAACAAATTGGAGACGGAATGATATGATAGACAAAGCGAAACAGTTCAATGTTCTTGACTATGGCGCCTGTTTCGCTTCGACTTCTCAAGACAATTCCTAACGTTGATGCAATAGAAGAGAATAGATTGCATATTTTGTTTGCCATGTATAGGCGAAAAGGCGAATGGTTTGAGGTAGTAGGTGACCTTGCCGTATATCTTAAAGAGTATATTCACATTAAGCAGGTGGCCATGTAAAAGGTTACTCGAAAAATCTAATCGAATATAAAATAACCGGCGTAACAGGACAAGTTTTTTCCTTCGCCGGTTTTTCTTTTTCCTGTTACGCCGGTTATCCACATGAAGATACACTAGAGGTGATATGATGGCTGAGGTAAATAAGATCTTCCAGGTGGCTTATGTAGCCAAAAAAAGAGACGGGAGTCGTGCCGTAGACGCAAAAGAACGCACAGTCGAGGGATGGGCGTCAAAGCCTATTATTGACCGGGATGATGAGCTAATCGAGTGGAACGCCTGGGAATTGGAGAACTTTAACAACAATCCGGTGTTCATGCCGTTCCACGATTACAGCAAGAACCCGGTCGGGCGTGTGCTATGGACGAAGACGACCGAGGACGGGCTACTGTTCAAGACGAAGTTTGCTGACAAAGGAACGTCTGAACTTGCTGATGAAATGTTCTCGCTCTATGACCAGGGCATTATGAATGCCTTTAGTGTAGGATTCCGACCTATGAAATGGGTTGACGCTAAAGATGCAGGAGAACCAAAGCGCCGATATACCCAGGCGGAACTATTGGAAATCTCTGGAGTCGGGTTGCCTTCTTGCACTACTGCGTTGGTGGCAGCATACGAGAACGGCGGCATAAAGGAAACGCAGCTCCAAGAGCATATTCGCTCTGACGCCATTATAAAGGGTATGCTAACCAAAAAAGAGGAGCGTTTGGAAGATGGCGCCATGGAAGACGAGATGGTCATTGAGCGCAGAGATTTCGAGGATGACCTAGAACTAAAAGAAGGGCGCGTAATATCTGCTAAAACACGGAAGCAGTTGACTACTACACGCAATGCAACAAGCACGGCGACAGAACTAATCGACGCCTTACTGGAAGAACCGGCTGTCACCACCGAAGACGCTGAGACAGACAAGGCCATGACCAAAGCAACTGGCATGTGGAATAAAACACTTCCCAAGTCTTTTGACATTGCCGAGTATGATCAGGCTAACACAGTATTCCGATATGAACTATTCACAAAATTCCTTGAGTGCCAGGTTAAGGAGATATACGTCAATAGTTATGATATACCATCGCCGCTCGTGGGTACTTATCTGGAATCTATCAGTGTAGTCACAGCCGGGATGAATATAGACGACACTCGACGATTCTCATATGATGGTAAGGAATCGCCGCCAAGAAGGGACTACATACAGCTTAATTCTGAGAAACGCAAACGATTCCTGACCAATGGTAGCGAATATTGTCATGATGGCGAAATGGCTCTGGTGAAAGATTTCTCTCCTGGATGGCGTGGTTTGGAATTCGCCATAGTAACCAGCACAGAGAATGAAGAAAAGAGTGACGAAATCATGAACGCTATCCATGCCGAAGCCGATACCAACCACATGCTCAAAGGCGAGAAGTTTGCTCTGTCTGGGGAGTTCCTGCCAGATACAGACGACTCATGGGATGATCTGGTAATTGCCACCAAAGATAGGCAAGCCATACAGAAGTCCATGAAGATTACACGGGATGCTGATGGTAAAAGCCGGGGGTTGATGTTTGTCGGTCCACCAGGGACGGGCAAGACGAAGGCGGGCCGGACTATCATGAACGATACTGAAAGTACTTTTATTTGGGTATCCGCCAGAGACTTCATGTATGGTTGGCCTGATCAGATTCTCGCACTTGCTTTCGATATGTCCAGGAAGCTGGCTCCTACAGTGTTGTTCATGGAAGACGTAGACACATCCTTGGATAAGGATCTGCTCAAGACTGAGTTGGATGGACTCAAACAGAACAAAGGCATAATGACCATATTGACCACGAACCATCCTGATAGATTGCCGAAAGCTCTCATTGATCGGCCAGGTAGATTCCATCATATTCTATTGTTTGATCTTCCAGATGCCGGCCAGCGCAAAGAGATGTTCAAGTTGTGGGCTGGCGATATAGAGGCGAAGATCCTTGATGTTTTGGTGGATTCCACAGACGGCTTCTCTGGAGCGCACATCTATCACTTGGTCGAGTATTCGCAAGACATAGCAGAAGCTGAGGAACTGACTATAGGCAAGGCATTGCTTGAGAGCCTGCTTAGAATGACTGACCAGATAGAGCTTGTGGAAGGATTAAGCACTACGCAGACAAAAGAACTATTTAACGAAAAGGATTTGAGGCAATCTGCGGATGATGAAGTAGAGATTACGCCAGAACTTGCTCAATGGCTACTGGAGCAAGATGATCAAGAAAAACAGGCTGCTGAAGATGGGGCGCCATTGACAGCGGCAGAGAAATTGCTGATCGCTACCAATCACTATGTATAGATCAGCTATAAGCCCGTAGAGATACCAGGTGACGATGCTGGAGGTATCAGTCCTTAGCGGGATGGAGATGCCAGGCGAAGGAACTGGAGGTATTAGCGAGCGTTGGGAACGAAACAATAACAACGTAACTAATACGAGGTGAATATAATGGCACTCAAGTTGAGTAAAGAACAGAAGGAACAGCTACTGAAGATAGTGGGGACAAGCGAAAAAGCTATCCCGAAAATAGACGAAGCGATTGAGACGGTCGAAACGGAAGTGCCGGAAGGCGACTATCAAGCTGAGACGGTCAAAAAGCTGGAAGCGGAAAAAGCAGAATTAGAAGGAACCGTCACATCACTTATGAAATATCTGGAACAGCCAGAGAAGCCGCCAATAGAAGTTGGCGAACCACAGCCTGACGGTGTATTGGAACATGATTTCCGCTCTATGGGTGACTTTATGCTGAAGCTTGCGACAGAAGGGCCTAACAGAGAGGCGACCGCTCCAGAGTTGATCCGTTGGCGGGAGACTCTCAAGGCTAATCAGGCGGCTGGCGACCCGGCAACTGGCGGAACGCTTATTCCTACCGAGTACGTCGCACAGATTATGGAGCGTGCTAGGCAAGAGAACCCCATCATGGCTAACGCCACTATCATTCCGATGGAGACCGGGAAAGCTGCGATCCCATTTATTGACGGATTTGACGAGTCTCAAGGTAAGACTATGGGAAATGGCCAGTTCTACTGGGAAGGGGAATCCGAACAATTCACTGAGACTAACGCTCTATTCGGCACTACCGAATTGAATCTCAGGAAGCTGGCCGCACAGGTACGTGTTACTTGGGAATTAAAAAAATTCTCCGCTATTAGCATAGAGCCTATTCTTGCGAGAATGTTTGATCAAGGTCTGAACACTGCATTATCTCGCGGCTTCATTCGTGGAACTGGAGTGAAGCAGCCGAAGGGGATTCTGCAATCTGGTGGACATAAGATTGACACACCAAAGGCTCAGGGCCAGATCGCTAATACTTACGTCTATGATAACATTTTAGACCAAGTGGCACGTCATTATTCCGCTACCGGCGATATTGGCGATGGGTCATTTATCGCTAATAAAACGGTATTGCCACAGCTTGGTAAATTGTCTGTTGTCGTAGGTGCAGGCGGATCAGGTATATTCTTGGTCAATAACCAAATACAGGGCAAGCCGGTATTTTCTCTGCTGGGGTTGCCTGTTAAATTCAATGGTCAGATGCCTATCGTGGGCGATGTTGGTGACGTTACTCTCGCCGACTGGCGCGGCGGGTATCTGGTAGGCGAACCAGTTGGCGGCGGCGGTTTAGAGACTGAGCAGTCAATTCACCTATACTTTGATTATGGTGATACGGCGTTTAGAGCGATAACGGCGATGGACGGCCAACCCTGGTGGCCATCTGAGTTCAAACCAGCGTTTGGCGATTCTCAGGCTCCTTTTGTAACTGTCGCAGCCAGAGACTAAACCAGGTCAGAACCTGATTAGATATGGAGGAAATAAAAAATGGAATTCGGCATTAACAATCTATTGACTCCCTCGGTGCAGTGCATTGGGCCTGAGGATATTAACACGGGGGCGAATACATCTCCCTGGATCTCGCTGGCTGATCACAGGCTGGCTGTATTTCACATTAAAATTGGTGACGTTGCCGGCGGAACCAGCGCGGTGACGCTAAAGCAGGCCACCGATAACAGCGGCACAGGATCAAAGGCTCTGGCTTTTGATAACCATTTCCAATATGGTCAGAAGCTGGCTTTTACTGGCAGGAGTGCTGCTAATTTCAGTCTTGAAGAAACTATAACAGGCGGCACATCTGGCAATACCGCTATAGTTAAAGAAATCAGTTCGGATCTTCTTTGGATAGCGACGCTCACTGGATCGACAACATGGACTGATACAGAGACTATTACAGGTGGCACTTCCGGAGCAACCGCTGCGGCAGATGGCACAGGTTCAGATGAGGACGTACCGCTAAAGATGACTACTACGTCTGATACATTCAACACGCTGGCGATTACTTTCAAGCATTATGCGATCATGGTAGATGACACCATGCTTGATGGTGATAACGACTTTGATCATGTCCAACTTCTGTTAGCTCAGGCAGGTGTGGGACCAACCGAAGGCGATGCACAGTGCGATTTGTTTCAGCCGCGAATCCGGGTATATCCTGCTATCAGTACTCTGGGGACGCAGAAAACTGATTAACGCGTAATTCTGAAACAGTTATATCAGGCCAATATCCATCAGCGTATGCTACCACAAACCTGGTGGATATTGGCTTAAAAACGAAGGGGGATATGATGCAAGTTAGATTTTTGAAAGAATGGCAAGGCTCGCAACCTGGGGAGATAGGAGAATTCGTCCCCTTTCTTACGGAAGATCTACTTAGCCGAAAGATTGTTGAGCCTTACATAGATGAAAGCAAGAAAGACGCTGAAATCGCAGAGCTAAAGCGAGAAATGGCTAAATTGAAGCGTCAACTTGCTAAAAGCATAGACTCAGCGCCAGTTGATAAGCAACTCAAGCGCGCGGGCCAAAAGAAATAAATGTTCCGGCGTAGAGTGATCTGCGCCGGACTCCTCACACAGGTTTAAACCCTGAATGGAGATATAATATGCCAGGCGTAGGAAATGACACACCACTATTTTGGAGAAATCAACCCGGTGGCCCTGCCACAATAATCAATAAACCTGAATCAGGGACGGGGAAATTCTATTACGTTGACTCTGCCGCGGGAGAGCAGGCATCAAACAGCACTGGTTCAGATCAGGCTCCTTGCTTGACCATCGAAGCGGCTATAGTATTGGCGGCTGCGGAACTATCGACGAATAGTACTGTTAGTCACACGATACTTCTCAAAGAAGGTCATGCTCAATCACTGACCGCTGCCATAGCTCTAAGCACCGCAGGGATCAAGATCGTCGCTCTTGGTAATCTTGGGCAGCGCGCAACGCTTACCATGATAACCAATGCAACCGCTGCCTTTACTGTGACAGGTGCGAATTGCAAGATCCAGGGCATCAACTTCGTTTGTAATATAGCTGATACCACTGAATTTATTGACGTTGCCGCCGATGATTTGGAAATATGCGATTGTACACTCAAGGAAGGCTCTGCCGTAACGCTTTCAATGATCACGGCAGATACGACAGATGCCGTGGGCGACAATCTGTATATCCATCACAACTATTTCTCACAGCCCAGTGCTGGCAATGGTAATCAGGCGATTGAACT
>Ga0255047_10002076_pt1 | contig 13630 bp, 17 predicted proteins | sample JV7_2_1_MG_FD_183640 | JGI IMG/M metagenome (GOLD analysis project Ga0255047, IMG submission 183640) | Seawater microbial communities from Jervis Inlet, British Columbia, Canada - JV7_2_1 | ecosystem: Environmental > Aquatic > Marine > Inlet | place: Canada: British Columbia | collected 2016-10-06
GGTTAAAGAAGATAGCGAAGCCGTTCCTCGGCAAGAGCTAGAAGCAGACGAAGATAAAGAACGTGATGTTATTCGCCAACGACGAAGGCGCGAAAAAACAGAACGCAAGGAACGCCGTGACGCTGCTATTAAACGTGACAAAACTGAACTGGACTTTTTAAGAGGTAGAAATGAAAATCTCGAAAGAAGGCTAACAGCTCAAGAAAAAAAATCGCAGCAAGGGGAATTAAACGCAATTGACTATGCTATTCAACAAGCAGGTCAAGAAGCGGAAATGGCTGACCAAGTCATAGCTAAAGCAGTGGAAAACGGTAATGGCGAAGATGTAACACAAGCCATGCGTTACCGAGATGAAGCGATTGCCAAGGTTAATCAGTTACAATACAACAAGCAACGCGCCACAGCCCAGTCACGACAGGCTGCAGCCCCTCAAGTTGATGATCGCACTATGTATCACGCGCAGCAGTTTATAGAAGAAAACCCTTGGTATGATGCCCAAGGAAGGGACGAAGATTCAGCAATAGTAATGGCTATTGATAAGTCTCTAGCTAAAGATGGGTATAACCCTCAGACTGAGGAATACTGGGATGAATTAAAAGTAAGGGCATCTCGTAGACTCCCTGAAAGGTTTGATGAGGATAATTCTTCTCAGAAAAAAACTTCACGCAAGCCACGAGGCGGCCCTGCGATGGGGTCAGGACGGGAACATGCACCTACTTCTACGCGTAAAGAAATTTACATTAGCCCTGAAAGAAAACAAGCTTTAGTAGAGGCAGGGGTATGGGATGATCCTGTACTGCGGAATCGCTATGTAAAAAGTTACGCTCAATATGATAAAGAAAATGTATAATGGCAAAAGATACTAGCAAAAATAAAAGTTTAGCAAAGGCAAAGAAAAGGGCGCGTACTGCTGCAGGAAAATTTAAGGCAGATAACCCTAAAACACCTAATGTAAATGAAGCTTATGAAAGTCCTTCTTTCTTAGAAAAAAACTGGAAAGGACTACTAGGCGCAGTGCTTATTGTTGTAATTGGCTTTCTCATTGGGAGCTATAATCAGTAAAAACAACTTTACATTTTAAATAAACAAAGTTTATATTTAATCCAATCGCTGAAAGGAGCGATAACATGACAGACGAACGCTTAAAAAAATCTTCTAGTAAAGACCGCACAAGCCGCGCAATGACAGATCGTGCGATAAGCGAAAATAGAGAAATAACAGAAGATGAGCGAGTAGAAATGTTCCGTCAAAATTTATTTCAGTCCTCATTGCCTGATTTACCTGACATCGATGGCTGGCACATGTGCTGGCTAACTACAACTAACCCTCGTGATTCAATCCAGCAACGTATTAGATTGGGTTATGAGCCTGTGAAGCCAGAAGATGTTCCTGGCTGGGATTATGCAACAATCAAAACAGGCGACTGGGAAGGTTTTATTGGGGTTAACGAGATGTTAGCTTTTAAACTTCCTGTTTCTTTATTTGAGAAATATATGATGGAAGCCCACCATGACGCTCCCTTACGTGAAGAAGGTAAGCTGACGGATACGGCAGAATTTTTGGAAGAACAAGCACGAGCATCTAAAAGTAGAATTACCCAAGGTGACGGTAATCTGGAATTAGGACAAGATCGGGAAGCTTCTTTTGAACATTAAAAAGATAGAGGCTTCCTTGGCAAACAATCTATTAACCAGAGGAGCAGCTTATGTCATCGACAAGCGCACCATTTGGTTTTCGTCCGAGTTACCACAATAGTGGTCGTATAACGGCGAAAGCCTATGTTATTACTTCGGGATATGCTCAAAACATATTCTCAGGTGATCCAGTCAAATTGACTGATGATGGTGTTATTCAGCTAGGAACATCAGACGGAACCCGTTCAGGTACCGTTGATGGAATTACTCTACTTGGCACTTTTGCAGGTGTTCAGTATGATGATTCTACTGGAAAACCATCTTTATCACCTTTTTGGCCAGCATCAACTTCTGGCACAAATATAATTGCTTGGGTTTATGATGATCCTGAGATTATATTTGATGTTCAGTATGATAATCCAGCTTCAGGAACTACGGTACAAACCGCAGTTGGTGAAGAATGTGATTGGTCAGTTGCATCCCCAGGCGGTTCTACCCAAGTAGGGCTTTCTACAACCAAGTTAACTGCAATTCAGGCTACTTCTGGACAATTCCAGATCACTGGCTTTTCGGGAAATGTAGATGACGCATTAACAGACGCTTATATAGTTGCTACTGTTCGTATTAACGAGCACGCCTATAAAGCTGCTGTTAATTCAGTATAAGGAGGTTTGAGCTATGGCTACTCCTATGCGAAGTACCGACTTTCGATCAGTTGTTGAGCCAATACTCAACGAAGTATTTGACGGAGTCTATGATTTACGTGCTGACGAATGGAAACAAGTTTTCCGTGAGCAGCAGGGTATTCCACGTAACTATCATGAAGAACCAGTTCTTTATGGTTTTGGCGCGGCACCTGAACTACCCGATGGTATGGCAGTAACATATCAATCAGGCGGTATTCTCTTTGTGCAGCGTTATCTTTACAATGTTTACGGTCTAGCATTTAGCTTGACTAAAGTATTGGTAGAAGATGGCGATCACATTAGAATTGGTCAGGTTTATGCCAAACATTTAGCACAATCTTTAATTGAAACTAAAGAAACACTTTGTGCTAATATACTTAATCGTGCGTTTAACGCAGCTTATACAGGCGGTGATGGTGTTTCTCTTGTAAACACAGCCCATCCTCTGGCAACTGGTACATTTAGCAACCAGTTAACAACAGCTGCTAACTTATCGCAGACACCTCTTGAGCAAATGCTTATTCAGATCCGTAATGCAGTTGACAATAACGGCAAACGAATTCGATTAACGCCTACTCAAATTGTTGCTGGCCCAGCCAATGTGTTCCAAGCAGAAGTATTACTAAAATCTGTTTTGAAAACAGGCACAGCCGACAATGACATTAACCCTGTGAAATCAATGGGGTTACTAGCAGACGGTCAAGCTAACCTTTCACGTATTACATCTAATACGGCTTGGTGGGTTCAAACTGATGCACCTGAAGGAATGAAATTACTAAATCGTCGTGGTTTAGAAAAATCAATGGAAGGTGACTTTGCAACCGACTCAATGCGTTACAAAGCAACAGAAAGATACACCGTAGGCTGGACAGATCCTCGTGCTATATGGGGAACTGCTGGCGTTTAATTATTAGTATTTAATCCCCTCAAGGAAACTTGGGGGGGTTACTTGGATTACATAGGTATATTAGACAGGCCAAGCTGACTGCATGTAGACTAATATACTCAACTCACATGCGAGGAATTTAAAATGGGAACGACGACATTTTCAGGGCCAGTTTTAGCTGGTACAATCTCTGCAACCACAGGAACTTCCCTTGGTTCAGACATAAAAAATACTGGCCAAGTTGTAATGGCACAGACATTTTCAACGGGAACTACTCTTGCGAGCGGAGCTTCCGCTGCAAATACCACGACTGTAGTTATTCCAGCTAACTCACAAATTATTGACATAGTGCTTGATAAGCCCACTGTAATGGCAGGTGCTACATGTGTTTTCAGTATTGGAGATACAGTTGGTGGCAACGCTACTTTTATTAACGCCTATTCAGTTACAATTGCTTCTGGAGTTGGACGAGCATATCCAACAACTGAAGCAGGTGGAGCACTTTCTTGGGCTGACACAGGAACGGCAGATGTGAAACTGACATGGACTAGCGCAGGTGCTACTTCTGCTGGTGAAATTAGAGCAACAGTCTTGTATCAGCAAAACAATAATCTGTCATAAGGAACTAAATTATGGCTAATGTACTAAGTACAGAAGTTATTTTAGATGGGGAGCGTTTGTATGTTGCAAAATTTACAAACATTGCTGATACCGATGAAGCGAAAGCCACTAAAATTGACGTATCAGCATTAAATCCCAATTCATTTAATTTAGCGTGTGATGGTTTAGCTATTGATAAAATATGGGTGCAGACCCAAGGGCTTGCAGTTTACCTATATTTTCAAGGTGATGCAACAGATCCAACAACTGACACACTAGCAATGACTATCCCTGCTGATCAACTCTATGACATTAGTTATGATGATATAGGCGGCATTAAAAGTTTTAATACTGATGCAGCTAAAACTAATGATCTTTTGTTAAGTACAGTAGGAGCCGCTGCTGGTGATAGCTATACACTAGTTATACAGTGTATTAAAACTTATGCACCTTCTCAAGCTGGAGATAGAGGATGACTATTAAATACGTAAAAGACTTTGAATTCCCTGCCAAAGCGGGTTACACCAAATCAGCTGCAAGAAAACCTGCGAAAATGGCCGCAGGTGGTCGTGTAACAGATGCAGAGCTACGAGTATCAGATGCAGAGCTACGAGCTGCACAAAAAGCAATGGGGGCAAGCGGTCGTGTAACAGATGCAGAGCTACGAGCCTTAAAAAGAGCAATGGGGGCAAGTAAACCTGAATCCATTACTATTCGAGAAGTTACGGAAACAATTGGTCGTCCTGATCGCCGTACTGATGGAGAAAGAAAGCGGCGGCTTACTGATCGAGAACAGAGGGAAAGAATGGGTTCTTCTATTACTCTTGAAGAAATAGAAGCAATGGCTATTGCAGACGCTTTGCGAGATCAAGAGGAGCAAAATTACCTACAAGAACTTATAGTTGAAGAGCTTATAGGTGATAGAGTAGAGGGAGCTGCCCGTTTAACTGATGCAGAGATACGAGCTCTTGAACGTCTAACTGATGCAGAGCTACGGGCTCTTGATGATAATGAAAGAGTTGACTTTAATGAAGGAGGTTCTTTGCCTAAGATTTGGGACTATGAAATGTACCAACCTGGCGGCTCTCAAGGCCCAGATTCAACAGACAAACGGAGGATGCTAGCAGCGGAAAGAGAGAGAATGGCTGCTGCACAAGCAAGTTCTCCTGCGTATAATCATGATCGTTGGGCAGAAACACGAGCGCGTAATTTTGATGATTTTCTTTCTCATCCCGCAAACAGACGAAAACCAGAAGGAATGATGGCTGGTGCACAGCGAGGATTAGGTGAAGATCGTGGGTATATGGATGCTCGAATGGCTGCTGCACAGCGAGGATCAGGCGCAGATCGCGGGCAACGTAGACTAGATCAATTAGCCCAAAGAGGAGCTGCGGGGATGCCGCAACGACAATATGATCAGTTAGGCACACTGCCTGAGCAACCTGATCCTGGAGGGTATGATGCTGGCGGGTATGATTCAAACTCTTATGACAATTATGAAGATGAAGGGTACGCCAAAGGCGGCCCTAACTGGATTAAAGGTGCAATTAAGAAACCAGGGGCTTTACGTAAAACCCTTAAAGTTAAAAAGGGTGAATCTATTCCTAAAGGCGAGCTAAAGAAAGCCGCTAAAGGGGAAAAGATCGATGGTAAAAAGCCAAGTAAAAAAACCCAGCAACGTGCAAGACTAGCTGAAACTTTAGGCAAAATGAACACTAAGAAAGCCGCCAAAGGAGGTAGCATGAGAAAGCAAGGATATGACGATCAGTTAGACGAGTCATTAGGTTCGCGTAATGGCAGTAATTCTCAACCTATGAAATCCCGAAGAAATGAAAGTAAAGGGATGGAAAAATCTATGGGAAAAAGAGCTTATTCTGCTGTTGATACAATGGATATGGCTAAAGGTGGTTCTACTAATAAGCTTGCTGCTGTTAATAGATCAACGGCTCTTAAAGGCTTTAAACAAATGGGCGTTATGAAGCGCGGATAAGTAATTCATATGTAAAAAGGGGTATGCTGTATCAGCAACCATTCATTTAGTATGACGGTAGAGATATGGCCTATTCTGATAATGTAAGTGTAACTACGTTTAATGCTTTAAAAGTAATTGATCACGCCTACAGACGGTGTCGATTGCCCGCGCAATCCATCACATCTGAAATGCAGTCTTATGGCATGGATTCTTTGGCGTTCATGCTCGATGAACTAGCTAATATAAAAACTCCTAGCTGGTGTATTCAAGAACAAATTTTACCCCTTTATGAAAACAATCAGATTGTAACTTTGCCTAAAGGTACAGTTGATGTGCTCAATCTTAATCTTAATATCTTGCAAGAGTTAAGTGGGACAGTTACTGCAGTAGCTACCTCTTACTTGGTTAATTTTACTACGGATACTATTGTTAATTTTATTGGGATTAAATGGTCGGCTACTGCTATTCCCGTAACATTTCAGACTAGTCCTAATAATGTCACATGGACAACGGTAGGAACTTCGGCAAGCACAGATTTATCTACAGCTGCTATAGCAGCCTCTGGATCTATCACATGGAGTCAAATAACAGGTGCGTTAGCAGCTCAGTATTTTAGAATTATACCTACTGATGGTGTATCAACTATTTCTTACACCTCGGTAACTTTAGGAAATATGCCACAAGCAATTCCTTTAGGAATACTAAGCAGAGACAATTATGTTAATCAAAGTAATCTAGTGTTTTCTGGCAGACCAAGCAGTTTTTATTATCAACGTAATTTACCACAACCAGTTGTTAATTTATGGCCCGCGCCTAATGCTGCTTCAGAAGCATATCAACTTGTTTTATGGCGACATAGACAGATAATGGATACGGATACTTTACAACAAGAAATTGAAATTCCTAATAGATGGTTAGAAGCAATTATCAATGGATTGGCTTCACGAGTAGCTTCTGAAACTCCTGTAGTAGACGCTTCTTTAATTCCTATGCTTGAACAACGCGCTGCAATTTCTGTGCAACGTGCATGGGATGGGGATAATGATGGTTCGCCTATTCAAATAAATCCAGGTATTGGAGTATATACTTCATCATGAGTATTTATTTAGATCCCCAAGGACAACCCACTTTTGGAATAGCTATATGTGCTAGATGTTCTAGAAAGTTTCTTTTAGCTGAATTATCTCCTGACCCTAACTTTCCTGGTCTTATGGTTTGTGAGGCTGATAAAGATGAATATGATCCTTATCTCTTACCGCCTCGTAGACCTGATCAAATTGTATTACCGTTTAATCGTCCCGACATTGACATAGCAACAAGAATGTCAGGAGTAATACAAGAGGCTGGAGAAGAGTTTATTATCACCGAAGATGGTGAAGAATATCTGGAGATGGAATAATGGTTAATGTACCAACCAATCTGATACCTAGTAAGGTAACGTCCCTCCCAACTGCCCCAGTCGCTAGTGAAGATGGTTTGCTTTTGTTTACTTATGAAGGAGTAAGCTATCAGATTAGGGCTGGGGATCTTTTATCTGTTTCAGGTGTTCCAACTACACGACAGGTAATTGCTGGAACTGGAATGACAGGTGGAGGTGCATTAAGCACGAACGTCACTCTTAGTATTGCCAATGGTGGGGTAGGTAGCGCACAACTTGCAGCCAGTGGAGTATCATCTGGAACATTTGGTGACACAGCTAATATCCCTGTTGTTACCGTTGATTCTACAGGACGTATAACCGCTATCAGCACTGTAGCAGCTACTATTACTGGGTATGTGCCAATTACTACTCAAGTAATAGCAGGTGCGGGATTAGAAGGAGGGGGTGCTTTAAGTGGAAACATTACCCTTACTGTAGATTTTGAAGATAATGTCCCTCTTGTAACTACAACAGGTGGTGCAGCTGGTAGTTTAACTGAGCTTTCTAGAGGAGATCATCAACATCCTCCAGTTGATTTGTCAGTGGCAGATCAAATAAATGGAATTCTACCTATCGATCAAGGGGGAACAAGTAAAAGTAACACCTCAACTCCTGGTGGTATAGCTTATGGGGGAGGTGGTGATATAAGCCTAAGCCCTGCTGGTGCGTCAGGGCAAGTTTTAGTTTCTGGTGGAACAGGTGTACCTACATGGGGTTCAGCCATTATAGTTTCTGATCAAGCAGCTAATGTAGTCTATGCAGGGCCAGCATCTGGTGTAGCAGCCCCAAGTGCATTTAGAGCTCTGGTAAACGATGATTTTCCAACATCAGGAGTAACGGCTGGAACTTATGGATCATCAAGTTTAATTCCAGTTGTAACTGTTGATAATAAAGGGGTTATAACTACAGTAACAACAGCTTCTTCTACTACAGGTCTGAGCTATCAAGGAACATGGAACGCTTCAACAAATACCCCAACCCTAGCTTCAGGTACAGGCTCAGCTAATTATTACTACATTGTAAATGTTGCAGGTACGACTACTCTTGATGGAATTAGTGACTGGGAAATTGGCGACTGGGCTATTTTTAATGGAACTGTTTGGCAAAAAATAGACCAAAGTAATACAGTTACCTCTGTTAATAGTATGGTAGGTGCTGTCACATTAACTTATTCAGATGTAAATGCTCCTAAAACAGACGGTACAGATGCTACGGGTACATGGGGTATAGATATAACAGGAACAGCCGCTGGCTTATCAGGTGGGGCTGTTGCAAGCTTCAATGCAGGTACAACAGGCTTATCTCCCAGTACAGCCACCACAGGCGCAGTGACGCTCTCAGGCACTCTTAATGCTGTAAATGGGGGAACAGGCTTTGCTACATACTCCACAGGAGATATTCTCTATGCGAGTGCAGCAAATACTATAAGCAAACTAGCAGCAGGATCTGATGGTGATACATTAACATTGGCTAGTGGTGCTCCTGGTTGGTCAACACCTGCAGCTGGCGTAACTCTTGATGATGTTGTTGCTCTGGCAGTGGCATTAGGTTAAGGAAATAAAATGGCAAATACTTTTACAAGAAAAGTTTCAGCAAACGTAGGAACCGCATTAACTGCAATAGGGTCTTATACGGTGGCTGCTTCAACCCAGACCACTGTAATAGGGTTAACTGTTGCTAATACAAGCGCATCTACAGTTAATATAGACGTAACATTATACGATGGGAGTACCGACTACTATATAGTTAAAGATGCACCTATACCTACTGGCGGTGCGTTAGTACCAATTGGAGGCAATCAAAAGATTGTCATGGTAACTGGAGACTCTATAAGGGTTAACTCAGACGCTGCTAGTTCTATTGATGCCGTTCTATCTATTTTGGAGATAACATAATGTCGAATCCTTATATTGGTAATGCACCCACCGATATTCCATTAACAACTGATCAATTAGCAGATGGGATTGTCACCACTGCAAAGCTAGCTTCACCTATTGCCCCTACAATTGTAGGAGGAACAATAGATAATGCCCCTATTGGAGCTACAACAGCTAATACAGGAAAGTTTACCACTCTAACAGCCACTAGTGGTATTTCAGGAGGAACCTTTACGTAATGGTTTTTAATTTAATAGAAGGAGTCAGACATGGCTGAAACAGGCTACACGCCAATACAACTTTATCGGTCTACGACAGCCAGTGCCGTACCTACTGCTGGAAATTTGGCTGATGGAGAATTAGCAATTAATACCCTTGATGGGAAATTATATTATAAAAACAGCGCAGGAACAGTTACTGTTATGGCTGAAGGATCTGTTACAGCTGGCATTTCTGCGGGTAAATCTATTGCTTTAGCAATGATTTTTGGATTTTAGGAGAAAAACATGGCAAAACCGAATATTGTATCTGTAACAAGTATTTACGGAAAGACAACGTATTTAACACCAGCTGGAACATCTGCAGTTGTTTTGTTACAAAACGCCAGTTCTAGCGGCACAGTAATGAAAATAAACCAAATTGTAGCTGCCAATGTAGATGGAGCTGTTGCAATTAATACTTCAGTTGATTTGTATTCTAACGGCGGTGTTGCACAAGGCGCAGCCCCATCAGGAGGTACAGCTTATCCAATTGCAAGTACGATTTCTGTACCAGCAGACGCTAGTCTAGTGGTTGTAGATAAAACGACTGCAATTTATTTAGAAGAAAATTCTTCAATTAGTGTAACTAGTGGTACGGCATCAAAAATCACGTATTCTATTAGTTATGAATTAATAGCTTCTTAGTAATCTGAGGTAAGAGTATGGCGTTAAAATGGCCAGGAGGCTTAATAACCAAAACTAAAGTCACGCCCGCTGGCCCGTATGAAGGGGGTGCTGCATCGGGTGTTTGGACTCTTGCTGAAGCCTTGCAGTGGTCAGGCAAAGAGCTATGGCCTCTTGCTGGAAATGCGTTTACACCACTTATTTTTATAGGCGGGTATTCAACAACTAATACTACGAAAATACAGCAAGTAAATCCTTCCACAACAGGAGATGCTGTAAATTGGGCTGATCTAAGCGCGGCAGTTAATAACTCTTCGGGGTGCGGTAGTGCTACAAGAGCAGTTTGGTCGCCTATGTTTGGAGACACAAATAGAATAGAGTATATTGACTATGCTAGTGGGGGTACATCTTCTACGTTTGGTGACGTGTTTCAATCAGATAGCATAGGTGTTGGGGCTTTATCCAGCTCAACTAGAGGCTGTTTTGCTGGAGGCGATGCTACCGCTGCACGAGATGTGATTTCCTACATCACACTAAATTCTACTGGAAATGCTTCCGATTTCGGAGATTTGACAATAGCGCGGTATTACATAGTTGGCATGGCTTCTGCCACTCGCGGTCTTTGGTGTGGGGGAGAGGCAAGCAATCAAGCAACAACTCGTGTTGATTATATAACCATTGCCAGTACGGGCAACGCTATTGATTTCGGGGGGGTTAATACTAGTGGGGTTCCAGGGGGAGCGTATATCGGTGCAGGAGGAGCTAATACCGTAACTGGAATTTATGGAGGCGGTAGTAATAACGGTACTTCCAGTGCAATGAATATAATTGAAGAACGAAGCATTGCTTCACTAGGTAATTTTTCCGATTTTGGTGACCTTTCAACCACTAGGATAAATTTTGCTGCCAGTAGTAGCTCAACACGAGTTCTATTTGGAGGAGGAAGAAATGCGAGCACTGTTTCAACAGATGAAATTCAATATGTCACTATCGCCTCGGCAGGTAACGCAGTCGATTTTGGAAATTTAACAGCCGCTATGTATACTTTAGCCGCCGCATCAGCCGTACAGGGGAACTTATAAAATGTCAGAACAATTTCCTGGGGGTTTAATTACAAAAACACCTGTTACCCCATCAGGGCCATACGAGAATAGTACAGCCTCTGGGGTCTGGACGCTAGAAGAAGCTTATCAGTGGCAAGGTGATGGGGTATGGCCTACGGCTGGTAATGTAGCTTCTTACTACACACTTTTTGGTATTATGTCAGATCAGGGTTTTATAGGGGGATCTGTTATTACGGATAGCTCTAGCAACACTTATTTGGGAACAACTTTAAGTGCTGGTTCAATGGGGCCAACTTACCCTGACGATGATATTGTATGGGTTTCAAAATGGGCTGCGGGTGGTGCATCTCCTACATGGCAGCGTTCCGCTCAAGACACCAGCTTAAATGCTACTACAGTTAAATTTGTTCTGGTTGATAGCACTGGTGATGTACTTGCCCTGCTAGGGGGATACGATAGCAGTAATGACTTTGCTACTGTTCTTAAATGGGATACGGACGGAGTGTTCCAGTGGGGACGGTACTTTGGCACAACAGGCGCAAATGCAACTGGGTCAGGTTTTGCTTTAGATAGTAGTGATAATATTTATGTACTTACAAAAGGTACTACGGGTACTGGACAGATAGCAAAATGGAACAGTGCTGGAGTTATTCAATCCCAATATAACTGGACAGGATATGGAGCTTCTTTAACTGCGGCGAATGGTCAGTTAGCTATTGATAGTAGTGGCTATCTGGTAGTTGGTGTTAAAGCACAAGACTCTGGCGGCGGTGCTACAGATGTTGGTAATTTAGGGCGCATTACATCGGCTGGTGTTCTTGATTGGTCGGTTGAAATAACACAGCTTCAGAATGGGGTAAAGGCTGTAGCTACTGATAGTTCTGATAACATCTACGCGTCTGGTGACAGTACAAGCACTTTTGTACCATATATTTCTAAATTTAACAGCTCTGGGACAAGGCAATGGGCTAGAAAAATAGAGGGAAGTGCGTCAGGAACCGTGTGGACATACGGCTACCCCGAGGCAATGGTTGTGGATAGCTCTGACGCTTACCTCTATGTACTAGGGAAGGCTGATGTAAATAACACGGGTAGCGGCGGTGTTAGTAACCAAGCACTCGTAGTCTTTAAATATAGTTCTGCGGGTGTATTACAATGGTCGCGGTATATTCAATCAAATCAACGTGGTCTTAGTAGTGACAGATATGCAATTTCTCTTGAGGGTGATAATTACGTTGTTTCTTCAACGGCCGTAGCGCAAAACCATGGTGATAAAGGGAGTTCCTTTTTTATTAACTTACCCACTGATGGTTCAAAAACAGGGACTTACACTAATACGGGCTATACCCCAAACTTTCTTATATACTACTATGGTCTTGATGTGGCCGAATCTGCAGATACAACTTCTGCAGTAAGTACATACAGTTGGACGATTGCTGCGACTAGCATTACGGAAGGGGCTACTGGAATGACTTCAGCTACAGGAACTCTTACGTGGGATAATGAAACTCTATAAAGGCTAGAAACATGACTGCTTATATTAAATTAGCTACTAGAGAATTTCCTCTACATCAAGGGGATATAAGATTAGAACACCCTGAAATCGGAGAAGAATTTATTTGTCCAGATACGTATGCCGAAGTGGAATGGACGGAACCACCAGAATATGACCCTATCACCATGAGAAGGGGCTATGATGCTCCAATTAAAGTGGATAATAAGTGGTTTGCCTCATGGTTAGTTCGGGAAGCAACCCCCGAAGAAATAGAGCAGGGAGTAAAAGCTAGGGAAGAAAATGACCTATGAAGGATTTAATTCTAAGTGATTTAGGCAATTCGTTAACGAGCCAACCTGCGGAATACAAGTCAATGCTTAAAAACATTGATGCTAAGATGCCCGCAGTAGAGCAGGGTATTACTAACTTTAACAAGTCTCATTCGCAGTTTATGGGGGTAATGTTGGACGTAACCCCTCTTACGCCTATTAGAAGTATAAAACATACTCTAGCTGAGATTAATAATACTAAAGACGCATTACAGGCAACTTTTATAAGTCTAAAGAAGTCTGACATAGAATACCGTAAAAAAGAACACGAATTGACTACCGTTAAAGACCCTTTTGATAAAGAGCTATTAGAAGTAGAAATGCTGGAGTTAAGGTCAGACAGAGAAAAAACACAAGGCGTTGTTAATGCTGCGTTACGGAAGCTTAACTTTTTTATGAACCAGCATGATTTACTTATGAAAAAGATAGGCAAGACAGAATTAACAGAGGAAGATTACGAGCGCGAAGAATGTAGATACCACATTATGACAGCTATGAAGCAAGGTTTAAACGCTGCTAGATCACGGCAAGGTGTTATAGATGAAGGCAACATGATCTACATTTTTGACTTAGGGATTAATGCGGCAGATGCTCAAGCTGAAGTCTTATCGTATTTAAATCTGGAAAATAAAATCGTTAGTGAAGGTAACATGCCGACACATGCAATGAGCTTACAATGGCTAGAGCATTGTGCGGATAAATGGGCGCATTGTCCGACAGATTTTGCTTCGCATCGAGGGTTTGAAACAATGGATTCTACATCTTTAGCAAACCCCACTTTGT
>Ga0255047_10002077_pt1 | contig 13625 bp, 5 predicted proteins | sample JV7_2_1_MG_FD_183640 | JGI IMG/M metagenome (GOLD analysis project Ga0255047, IMG submission 183640) | Seawater microbial communities from Jervis Inlet, British Columbia, Canada - JV7_2_1 | ecosystem: Environmental > Aquatic > Marine > Inlet | place: Canada: British Columbia | collected 2016-10-06
CCGGGGAGATGACTTCCCAACTGCGCAAGGAGTGCCAGACTGCCGGGATGGCGGTCGTAGCCTGATTGCCTGTCAGCGGCGTACCCATGTAATTCTCGGTCCCGGCGCTGCCGTTGAAGGCATACACCGCGACATGATACGTGACCTCTGGCGTCAGCCCAGTGATCGCTACACTGGCCCCAGTCGAATTGTACACAACGTAGTTCCCGCTGCCGATCTGAGTGCCGCTGCCGAACGTGGTGTCTGCCGTGTAGGTGGTAGTGTCAACCGGGTCAGAGTCCACGGCACTGGTGGCCTTGACCACTACGATGTCATTCGTGCCGTTCCCGGTTGTCCAGCTTATGGTCATGCCTGAAGAGGTAACGCTGGAGAATACGAGGCTGGTCGCCTGCACTGTCGGTTCGTCAGCAAGCCCTGCCTCTAGTTCGGCCCAGGTGACTCGTCTGGGATCTCCTGTCTCGGCAACGCCCCAAAGGATCGAGTCAGGGTTGGAAAACTCCATGTCCGCCCATGTGCTGGAAAGGTAGAAGATGGTCGCGGCGGCCACTGCGCCAGTGGCATCTGCGGCCATGTAGTTCTCGGTGCCTGGGCCGGTAGTGTTGAAAGTCGTCAGGAAAGCAACATAAGGCACGCCGGCCACAAGGTTGGTGACCTGGACAGACGTGCCAGTACCAACATAGACGATGTGGCCGCCTGCGTATGCGTCCCCACTGCCCATGACGGTGTTCGCCGTGAAGGTAGTGCCATCAACGAGTGCCGCAGACGAGACTGTGTACTCAGCCAGCATGACCAGCGTGTTCGAACCGTTACCTGCCGTCCAGTTGATCGTAGCGGTCGATTCGGTGATAGGGGCGAAGGTTATACTCGACACCTCGACGGTGGGCGTAGGGCCAGGGCCAGGGACTGCACCACTCTGCATAGCCCGGTTACCGATGTGGATATTCGATCCGAGGAACTTCTGGCCACGCATAAGCTTAACTCCAGCCGAGGAACTTCGTCGCTGTGGTGCCGGTGCCCTGCACAGAGTCGCAGCGGAAAGGGTATATCACTCCCTGCGCCATGTACTTGGTGCGCGTTGCCCAGACCGGGGATGCTGCTGTGCCTGTGTTCCATGCCAGGACTACGTCACCGGCAGCGTCCTCAGCGGAGAGGCCGATCTGTTCGTTGATCTGGGTGTCGTCGATCGCGGTGATATCTTGCGGGGGGCCGGAGTATGCGATTCCATCACTGTGCTGCTTTCTGCCTTCCATAGTCTGTCTCCTCTGTTGCTTAAAGTTGCCGTGTCAAGGCGTATTTGTCAAGTATAATGCCATTATATATTTCTAACGCTCGTCCTCCTCCCACAACTTCTCCAGGTACTTCCAAACACGGTGCGCTGGGACGCCGGTCCAGTACGACACCAGTGAGATAGTGGACCCTACCGCTTGCTGGAACCTGCCCTCCTCGCCACCGTCGCGTACCCACTTGCGCAGGTTGTCCACAAAGCGGTCGGTGGTGAACACTGCGGACTCTGCGGGAGTGGTGAGTCTGGCGCGGCCACCGCGCAGCTTACCCAAGGCGAAGCGACCGATGTCCCTGAAGACGGGGTATCCGGCGAAGGGGTACAGCGCCGTGTCAGACATCAGCTTCAGCACTGCCTCTTTCTCGTCCTTGTCGTCATCATCTGTGAGCAGCGCGGTGATTATGCCCCAGGCGTTCATCAGAGCGATGGGTGCCAGCCACTCCATCATACCGCGCTTCACCAAGTCAGGGGCGGATATCTGTCCCTGTTGGTAGGCGTTCACAGCCATGCGGCTGCGCTGGCCGAACCTGATGGTGAAGCTGAAGAACATGGTCCACATACGATTCCAGCCCTGCTCGGTGATCTGTATAGCGGCCAGGTCCACTTTACGGTTAGCGGGCTGGCTTGCCGCTATCGCGTCATCCGCTGTACGGATGGCCAGGATGTCATCGCCGCCGGACTCTTCCAGCGTCTTCTCATACACGCCCAGCCACATGGGTGTGACGGTGAGTATGTCAACCAGCTTCAAGGGGAAGAAGGCGAGACTCTGCACGCGCTCGATTGTCTCCTTCGCCCAGTTCTGCTTCGCACCGAAGTTGGCTATCTGGCTTGTGATGTCCTCGTCTACGAGGTTGCCGCGCTGCTCCATGAAGGGGGAGAGCCGCCGCATCTTCTCACGGTTCAGCGGGTCAGTTGCCGCACGCACCCCGCGCAAGTAAGTAGCTGCGTCGAAGTCGTTTATGAAACCGAATATCGAGAGGAACTGCTTACTGGATGTAGAGAGGTTCCAACCCAGCGCGTACAACGTGGAGAGTTTGCGCACCCGGTTGGCCAACAGATCCCCGAAGGTGTAGGACTTGATATTGCCACGCGCCATATTGGAGAGGATGGTTTTGATGTCCTCGAAGGCGGTGCTCCCAAACTTCGCGTCCAGCGTGTCATGGTAGTCGCTGCTGCTGATGACCCTGTACGCATCCCGCACGGGGATGGTCATGGTGACGTAGTCCAGGATGGTGCGGACGTGCTGAGGTATGACCGTGGACGCAGACAGCAGCAGGTTCCTGCCGCCCGTGCCGGTGCGTTGGATGGTGGCCCCCTTCTTGGTAGAAGTGGACTTCGTCAGCGTCTTGGTGATCTCCACCAAGTCAAGCTGGGTGTTATCCACGCTGCCGGATCTGGTCGAGGGATCAAACACCACCGGGAAGTACCCGCCTTCCAGCCTCTCCCCCGTGGGTGTGGTGAACGGCTCGGCCTGCACTTTGGTAGCCTCGTAGTAGTTCAGCTTGAAGAACGTATCTGCCACCATGGGCCAGACACTGTTCACCGCTTTCCAGATGTCTTGTACCGCAGCCCACTCTTGCGGTCCCAGTGTGGCCGTCAGAAGCGCGTCCACCGTCTGCGGTGTCAAGTCCGGGTATCCGCTGTACAGGGCGTTGCGGTTGTAGCTGTTACCCAGGTTCAGCGCAATGGAGACAGCGTGGTCGAAGGTCCAGTACTGATCACCCCTCTTCTTGAGCAGTGCGGGGAACGGCAGCTGCGGTGCCACAGAGTCGGCCATCTGTCGGCGGCGGGCGTCAAGGACGTTCATTGGTCCCTTCAGCGCGCTCTCCACCACTCCCTGCAGCAGAAGCCTGCGGCTCTGCGCGTCCGCCAAGGAGTCATAGATGTACCGCATGTTCGGACCCCGAGCACTCTCCGGGCGTAGGTTGTAGTTGTCCATGGCGACCATGAACTCGCGTAGGTTCCGCAAACTGTTGAGGTACTTCTGCTTCAGAGCGACGATGACCTGGGACGTGGTGCGCCCCTCGCGGGGCACGTTGGTTATGTCCGGCAACTCCAGCGCGGGCTGGATGGCCTCGTCCACAATGCGCTCCACGCTCAGCCGGGTGTAGGCGTTGCGCGCCTGCACAGCTGCACGGCCCCTGCCGATCAGTGCGTCGATGAGGTGGATCACTTCTGTGGCATCCGCGACATCTAACTCGCGATAGTCCTTGGCGATGTTCTCGTCCAGCAGGAAGTCAGACCACTCAGGTCGAGCGTCCACCAGGCTCACGCCCTCTTCATCGAACCGCTGGCCCAGGACATTCGTGAGAGACATCTTCTCCGCGAACACAGGTGGCTTCTTGGTCAAGCCGAAGCGCCACGCCAGCTGCCAGGCGTTCTTCAGGTGCTCCTGCTCGATCTGGCCGGGGCGAGAGCCGAGCGCCTTGGGCAGCTTCCGGGTGAGCAGCTTGGTGAACTTCTCACGTAGACGCTGGGACTGGCGTACACGCTCAAACTGCTTGCGCATGTTGGACGTGATCTTAATCGCGTCTTCCAGCCCAGTGTCCCCTTCGCGGCCTTTCTCCCCCAGCATCGCCCGGTCTTTCTCACGGGCCATCCGCTTCAACTCGCCAAGGTACGCACTGGTGTGCAGCGCGTCCTTCACAGGCGTGGCGTTCATCTCATTCTGTACGTGAACCTTGATGGCCTGGCGCTCAGCTATGCCCACCTTGCGGCCCACTGCTTTGCGCAGCGACTTCTCCAGCTTCTCCAGATACTCGAGTATGCTGGTGAGTTCCGCAGCTTCATCGTCTATAGCGGCCTCACTCTCGAACTCTGCAGCCTTGATGTCCACCAGCTGCTGTACACGCTCTTCCTTGGTGGGTGATTCCAGCAGATCGTTCACCATCTCCCCAACAGAGTCGTACCCATTCTGGGCGGCGACAGCTGCGGGGAACCTGCCTTGACTCTCTCTTGTCAGACCTCTGCGCTTCGCCTTTATCTGATTGGCTATAGCTACTCCAAACTCTTCTTCCAGTTCGTTGAACTGTATACCGCCGTTCTCCACCAGATCGTCTCTGAGCAGGTACACGCGCTCATGCTCCACCTGATCTTGTGCGGCCTTGCGCCAGACTTTCTCCAGCCGGGTCCGCAACTTGGCCCGGCGCGTATGCACGCGCTCCTTCCAGGCCCGCTTGGCCTTGGCGGCGAGGCGGGCCAGCGCGTTCTTATCCTCCTGCGCCACACCCACCAGGCTACCCTCATCGACGGGCATGATGTCCTCAAGAAGCTGGGATGTCTCGATGTCGCGCTCGGTCGCCAGCATCCGGTCGAAGATGCTGCGGACATCGTCGTCCAGTTCAATGGACCTGTCACCCCTGGCGATGTCCTGGATGTTTGTGTAGATGTTCATCAACCATGAGCGGAAAGCGCCGAAGACTTCTCTGAGCGCAGCGGATGGCGCAGGCGTTGCCTTGGTGTTCTCGCCACGCAGGTACGCCTCGAAGTGCTCTGCGAACTTCTCCTGCTGCTCACGGGTCAGCGCGGTCTGCCCTGGCTGGATGTCGAGCCACTCGGATATGTCCGCCCACAGGGAGAGAAACCGCTCGTCACCGCTGATCTGCGACAGCTGGAACATCTCCTCCAGGAAGATGTGCCCCGTCTCATGCAGGATCGTGGACAGGTCCGCCTTGTGGAACAGGCGCATCAGGTACTCCTGCTTGGTGATGGTCAGCGCGCCCTTGGGGAGCGGCGGCTTCGCTGCTTCACCCTCTTCCTGAAATAGCGCCAGGTCCGCATTAAATGTCGTGAAGTCTAACGTCTCCAGCGTTTCGCCTTCTCTGGTTGTCACCACCCCATCATGCCCGGCTGCGATAATAGCCTGCGACAAGGGGGTGCCTGTGAGCCCCCCGAAAGCTTTCGACAGTCTTCGCTTCCAGTTTGTGGCTTGATCGTACTGCCCCCCGAACTCTATCACTAGTGGGTTCTGGAAAGTGATCTCACCGCTCGTCTGCGTATCAGCAAGCTGAGCGGGTACGCCCGCCAAGGGGGTGACAAAGCGCCCTGCTGGCTCGAACCCACGGGCGAAAGGCGCTTCCAAGTCAGGGACACCAAAGAAGGACGTAGCTGACTCCTCGTTCCGCACAAAGCTGAATGTGACGGGCTGGCCCGTCTTGAACTCTGACGCCCCTTCTTTGGCAGTGGATTCGCGCAACTCAGAGGGCGTATCCTCCAAAGCGTCCAGTACTTCTATGGGGCTTTCCCCCTGCAGCAGCGTTATCGCCTCGTCCGCCTGGAACAGTGTCTGCGCCTCGCCCACCGTCAGGGACACCGCGTCAGGCAGGAACTGCCAAGCCCGGTACGCCACGGGTGCTTGTATCTCGCCGCCAGGCAGGTAGAACGTGCCCTCTTTGGCCCGCTGCTTCGCACCGTTGTACAGATCTATCTGCTGCGCGGTTATGGCGGTCAGCTGCTTCTCTGTGCGGTACATGAGGGACGGGCTCTCCACCAAGTCCGCTTTCGTCAGCTTGGGGTTACGCGCCAGGTACTCCGCGATGTCCACGACACGCATCTCGGAATCCTCGTACCGGATGTCTTTGAAGGTGACACCTGCTGCACCGCGCTTGCTGTTCGCTCGGATCTTCTTCTGTAGACCGGGACTGAATTTGTCGAAGATCTTCCCGCTGATGTCTATCGACTTCCCCGCCTGCGCCTTCTTCCACCGTGCTGCACTGAGTCCCGCTTTAAGTTCCGCAGCCCACTTCTTGTTCTTGGTGAGGTTCACCCCCACTGTAGTGATGCGCTCGGTGTACTTGCGAAAGTTCAGATTGATGAGACTGATGCTCTGCTGGATAATGTCCTGGGTGATCTTGGAGTAGAACGCTGCTTTGGTCGTGCTGCCTTTGGGAATCTTCACGTCCGAGAAGAAGTCCAGGAACGCCTTACCTTCCGGCGGCATCTCGGATATGAGGTACACCCCGCCCTTCTCATCATATCCCTTGTCAGCGAACATCATAAAGCACGCCTGGTTACCCAGCAGGCACTGCCTGCACGAACCTGTGTGGTGACGCTCCCCCGCGTCACAGGGGCACGATGAGCGTCTCAGCTGCTGCGGCAAGCCTGCGTGCAGTTCCGGCTTCGCGGAGAGGATGAGGCCCAGCGCACCAGGCTCCAGCACATTGCCTGCCTCGTCCTTCTTCTCACGGGCCAGGTCGAGGATCGCACCCAACTCTCGCACGTCAGTGTACAGCCAGGCGTTGTTGATCCCGCGCTTCAGCAGGTTCTCACGCAGGTACTCCGGGCCGAATGTATCATTGTAGTATTTGTACAGATCGATGTCCACCGAGCCCATCTTCAGGAACGGTGCCACCTTGGTGCCCTGCAGCTTGGCGAGATGCTCATGGTGCCTGCTGAAGATGTGTATGGGCCGATCCGCGTGTTCCGCTATGGCGTTGAAAGCGTCCACTGTCTCTGAACTGGTGATATCCCCGGAGCCCAGCAGCCGGATGAACGGCATACTCAGCTTACTCTTACGCCGGGCCTCTTCCGCCACCAGCTTTCCGAACCCTTCCGGGTCCAGCAGGATATGGGTAGTGGTGCGTATGGCCTTGCGCACGTTGGACATGCGTATCATGGACTTGGCCGCGTAGCACTCCCGGCAGGGGGTGGTAGGCTGACAGGTCGCCAGCAGGATGTCCACACTCCCGCCCGCTTTACTGTTGTCCGCGAGTATCCCACGGTCTGGATTGAACTTCTTGTCGAAAATGGACCCGGCGCGGAGCGACCGGACCTCTTCCTTGAAGGCTGTGCGCTCTTTACCCTTCAGTTCCAACTCGTCCGCCAAGGTGTTCACATCGTCCACCACCAGGCGCTTGAGCCACCCACTCTCCTTCGCCGCGTGCAGCGCTTCCAGCAGATCCCTGGCGAAGATGCTGCGCTTCTGCACCGGCTGGCCTTTCTGGTCCTTGACAGAGACGAGGTCCAGCGCGCCCTTGATCGGACCCAGCAGGCGCTCCAGCACCTCCAACTCCTTGGAGAGCCGGTTGTTTACGGCGCGGAAGATCTCCAGCTTCTGGTCCACGGTCCACGTCTCCGGGTACGCCTGGAAGAACGTCTGGTCCGCCTCAGTCTCTGGCTCGATCCGCAGCTGTGCGATGGGCGTCGAATCTTCCTGAAACCGGATGTCCGCCTGCTCCGGGTTGAACCGCTCGGACAGCGGGATGACTGTGCCGTCTTTGCGGAAGGTGACGGGGTCAGCGAGTTTGATCTGGTTGGGGTTGAAGACTGCGTACTCTATGATCTCTCCTGACTCCACGTCCTTGTTTATCGTTCCTGTCACACCTCTAGCCCGAAGCTTGTTCACACTCTCCTCTGTGCTGTCCTTGAGTACAGGATTCTCTACCTTCAAGAAAGCTTGGATGACGAAAGGTTGCGTGCCTTCTGCAGAAGCTTGGAACTCCGCGAACTGCTGTGCCCAAGACTCATTTGGCGAGAAGAACACCGCAGGGCGGCTCTCGCTTTGTGTCAAACGACCACCTTTTCTCGGCTCAAACACCGTGAAATCTATAGCCCCTGTGAGGGACTGCCCTCCATGGTAAGCTTTAATCGTATACCCAGCCCGCTTCGCCGCCGCAGTGACCATCTTCGTAGCCGTCTCCAGGTCGCCCGCCTTGACAGCGTCCTGGTACTGCGCGTCCTGCTCCAGTGATACGAAGACTTCCTGGTCCAGTATCTGCTCACCGTCTTTCACCCGAGCCAGCAACTCCCTGGCCACCTCGGGGTCTTGCTCCACCTGGATATTGATGCGCTCCACGTATTCCGGGTTCAACCCCGCGTCGATCCAGTTGCGGGTGAACTCGCGGAACAGCTTCGATATCGCTCGGACAGACAGGTCGGAAATGGGCACGCCTTTAAGCTTGCCCCGCAGGCCCGTCAGTCCCTTCTGTAGACTGTCGAGCGCCAGTTCCAGTTTGGCTGCAGTCTCACCCTGCTCTGTGAACCTGTCCACATACTTCGACACGTCCGCCGCACCCATCGTGCCCAACTCCTGCAGCGACACCGCGCCAGGGTCCATGCGCGAGACATCAGCGATACGCTCAAATACTTCCGGCGACAACGTCTGCAGCTTCGCCTCGGATATCCAGATGTCCCTGTCCGCAGCCGCCGCTTCTTCTGCTTCCGCGATGGGGATCACGTTCTGCAGTTCCTCTGCGATTGTCTCATCCTGCAGCAACTCCATGGCTGCGGCTCCCGGCACGAAGGTGGTGGACTGTCCCATCCTGGTGGTGAGCAGCACCTCCTCCAGCGCCTCGGGCGATTCCTTAGCGGTGACAGTGTCATGTGCTTTGCGGTTAACTTCCTTGCGGATAACGTCCGTAGCCTGCACGCGCTTCTGATTACGGACAGTCAGTGGGATGTTGTAGCCAAGAGGGAGAGCCGACAGCAGTATGATGCCGGGGCCAAAGTCACGGTTGATGGCTTTGATCTGCTCACCGGCCTGCCGCAGATGCGCTGCCACAGAGGGGTTGAACTCAGTACTGTACGCTGCGTCAGTAGTCTCCTGTGCAGCGAGGTCCATCGCCACTGCCACCACTTCCTGCATGTCCTCAGTGATCAACTCCCCCGCTGCGCCTACCGCAGACTCCCCCAGCGTTCGGAGAACAGCCTGCCGCACCGTCTTGCTGGCGATAGCCTTCGTCACGCCCCGCGCTGTCACCGCCTGCACTGCCTTGCTCAAGCCGGGAATGTTCTTAACTGCCGGGCCGAGCGTGCCCAGGAACGCCGCTTCCAGGAAGCCGTTCACAGCACCGCCCACGTTGGCGTAGAAGTTCCGCACCGGGACAGGGATGGGCTTACCATTCTCGTCCTTGAGCCGGGCTAGGGCGCTGATGATACCTCCGCTTTCTACCTCTGCGGTGGAGACTCCAATGCCGAACCGGAGCGCAAGACCGGGGGAGACGGGGACGCCGAACGCTCGAAGTGACAAGGCCGCTGCCGCTGGCCCCGCGATACTGGGGATGGAGTGTATCTGCTGACCGAGAATCTTGGCAGCACCGGGTACAGCAGAGCCCGTCAGGCTCATGTCCCCTTGCGAAGTCCGGAGGGCGTCCAGCTGCGCGTTCAACATCTGCACGCTCTGCACGCGGTTGGGGTCCACAAGACTGCGCAGACTCCTCTCCAGACGGCCCACCTTGTCTTCGAGCCAGCCTATCTCGAAGCCAACGGCTGTGCGAGAAAGGAAGTCCAGCTTCTCCAGGTCATCGCGTGAGATCGCCGCGTTATTGGGATCTCGCGTAAGGTACTTCACCAAGTTGGGACTGGTGCGGATGTACTGGGAGGGGTCATTGACAACGGACTTCAGCTGGGCATCAGACAGCCCGGCGAAGAAGTTGTGCCCGCCCGGCATCCCGGTGGAAGCAGCCCGCTTCTGCAGTGCCGCCCTGGCTGGCATCACAGGTGCCATGAGGCGCAGGTAGTCCTTGGCCAGGCGCTCCCGGTGCTGCGGTGGGTTCTGCCCCAGTAGCTGCTGGTAACCACGCTCTACGAGCGGATTCGCTCGGGGATCTCCGGGTATGGGCATCAGTCGCTCCTCCCGAAAGGATCAACACCGGAGGTATCTCTGAAGCCCTCGATCCGCTGCGGCACCGGAGGCTCCATCAGCAGCCCGTTGAACTCCCCAGCGGCGGGCTCTACGGGGTCAAACAGACCCAGCAACCGTGAGTACCATGGCGTGGTGTACGACTCAAGCTGCTGCTCCAGTTCGAGCAGCGTGTAATCCGGCCCGAAGTACGCATTGAAAGAAGCGAGTTGTTTGCGCACGTCCACCTCGCGGGGCGACATGGGCGCGAAAGCTGCGCGTTGTCCAGTCTGCGCGAGTTGGTCAACAGGGGGCGTGGGGGCTGGGGTGATGTCGTTCGGGATAGTGTTCACCCGTGCAGACAACTCCTCCGCAGCTTCGATCTGCTTTCTTCGTTCCGCAGCGGCCAGCCCAGGTACGAGGTTCTTTGTACGCAGTTCCTCCAGCTTCAGCATCTCCGGTGTTATGCTGTCGGGGCTGATGCCGGGATCTCTGTCGAGGATCTGCTGTCTGTAAAGCTGCTCCTCTTTCTCCGTTGTCTCTACGAACGGGAAGTACTGGCGCGGCTCATACGGGTCTTTTATCTTGTCGTCTACAAGCGCTTCCCCGATGCTGGTGCGCCCTCCGCTCCAGAAACCCAGGTTCTGTTCCAGGTACAGGTCGCCCACTACTTTCTCCAACTCCTGCTGCTTAACGTCCTTCTGGTTGCCGAGTATTCGCTGAGCCGCTTCGTACAGCTTTGGCACCTTAGACTCTGATATGTCCACCTGCAGGTTCTTCACTGCCGCCTGGAGCATGGACGCGGGGAACCCGGCGGGCTTCCGCATGAATTCATCGAGGAAGTCCTGGCTGTCTCTTGACAGTTGGTTGGCAGCAGCGGCCACCAGCTTCCGGTTCGGCGGCTGGCCGAAGTCACCATTCTCGATGCCCTGCATGACTTGGTTCAGCACGTCACCTTCCACGATGGGGTTAACGAACCTCGGGCCGTGGTACTCCACCTGCTTCTTTTCGGCGTACACGCGATTGTCCCCCTCCAGTGTGGAGACGAAGTCCGCGCTGGCTGTAGCGTCCAGGCCCACCATCGTTCTGTCAATAGCCGCCTGCTGTCGCCCGCGCTCACCTTCACGCGCTTTCTGCTGGTCGGAGTTCCGGGCTGTCCACATGGACCGCATGTTCTTCTGGTGGGCCGGGTCGTCTGTGACCTCCAGTACGCGCCGGTTGATCTCTTCTTCCGTAGCGGGGTCACCCCGGCGCTTGAACTCCTGCCAGGCGCGCTCCACCTGGCGCTCCACTTCGCCATCGTCGGCCCCGCTCTCCAGCGCCCGGCTCACGACACTCTCCTCTATCTTCTGCCACTCAGGGGAAGACAGCCGCACCTGTTCATAGGTGAAGTTGGTCAGCTTCTTGAAGTGGTCCGCTGAGGCAAACTGCTGCTGGCGTGCCAGTTCTGCCGGATCAAGCTTATACTTGCGCGCCACCAGGGCTGCGGCATCCGCTCGGAGTTCTGTAGTGTCCAGTGACCCTGCGGCTCTCGCGTCTGCGGCAGGATCGCTGCTGGGCTCAACAACGCGCAGGAATGCCTCCCATCCGCGCTGGTGCTTCTCCACCGAGATGCCCTTCGACCACTTGCGCAAGTAGTCCAATTGCTGGGGGTCGGCTGTGATGCTCTCGAACGTGTCCATCAGTTCGTCAAACCCAAAGTGCGGAGCCATCTCCTGCACGTAGTCAAACATGTTATCAGCGATCTCAAAGTCGCGGACCTTGTCGATCTCAGAGGCAATCTCCCGGCGGTCCTCGAAGTGCATGTCATGCATGTTCTGCTGCATGAAGTCTTCAGCACCTTGGTAGTTGCGTCTCCCAAACTCATCTTGTTCGTGCAGCAGCGTACGGGTGGCTGCGGCCAGGGGCACGGTGGTCGCGTCCTTCTGTATGATCTCAAGCGCGGCCTGCCCCACGCCGGGGTTCAGTGCGTTCACATGCCGCTTCACGCCATCGAGGTGCTTCTGCACCAGCGCGGGGTCTGCTCGGTCTATCACCACCTCTCTGGAATCGCGCACCAGCATCTGCTGGCTCTGGAAGTTACGAGCCTGCGCCAGCTGCTTCACCTCTCGCAGAGACACGCGCTCCATCGTCCTCAACGCGGAGGGCTCCCACTCCTGGGAGAACATCTCCCGCTGCTGGGGTGACAAGTCCTCTGTGAACTCGCTGCGGATATCAGTCATCTGCTGCTGTGCTTCATCCGCGATGCCGCTGGCCTGTGCGCCTTCTCTCAGCAAAAGACCCGGTTTGCCGTCCCTGCCGTTGAGGAAATCCTGCAAGGAGCCCTGCGCTTTCAGCAGCGCGTCATTGGTGACCAGGATGTCTTGCTCCTGCTTCGCCCTGTTGAACAGGTTCTCCCGTATCTTCTCATCTGCGTCCTGCTGGCGCTCGACGTTGACAGCGGTGCGGAAGGCTGACGAGCCGAGTTGCTGCAGCCCGCGCCCCACTGCTGCACCGGACTGCTCAGCGGTAAAGCCCTGCTCGGGCACAACGCGGATGGGTTGGCGCTGCACTCTGGGGCCGGATATCTCTGGGATTCTAGGCATCGTTCGACCTCATCGTCTTGTTGGAATGGGTACACCCGGTCGGTTCAGCAGCTTGGCGGCAGTGGGCTTCTTACCAAACAGATTGCCGAAGTCCACTTCACTGCCCGTCTCCAGCAGCGTGCCCGCAGCGCCCAGGAACCCAGCGTTACGAGCCGACTTCGCCTGGCGCTCGAACCCACTCGCCTGGCCCAGCAGGATGTTGGACTTGGAGATGAACGCATTGGACTCGGACGCGATGTTCTGCGACAGGGTCTTGTCGTCCTCCGCTGCCGTGCGCTGTATCTGGTTCTGGAAGTCAGCAGGGGCACCTCCTGCGCCAAGAGCCACGTTACCCGCAGCGAAACCCACCCGGCCCGTAGCGAGGGCTGCAGCGGCGTCCAGCTGCGACCGGCGGCGAGCGAACACACCACGCGCCCGGACATCTGCGGCCTGCTGCTGGGCCAGGAGGGCGTTCGCCTGTGCGGCTGCGGCCTGCGACTCTGCTGCTTCGCTGGCCGCTCTGCCTTGCTGTATCTGACCAAAAGCGGATGTAGCACCCGCTGCTAATTGTACAAACTCTGTGAATGCTCCCATCAGGTCAACCTCACTTCGTAGCGTTGAATGTGCATCTCGAACTTATGGAACGGCACCCCAATCGGCCCCCACGGTTCTGGGTCCAAGACGTTGAACCCCAACCACTTGAGCCACTTCACAGCTGTAGTGTGGCGAGAATCCACGTAGTTAAACACGTAGGAGAATGGACTGCATACCCCCAGGAAAAGCTTCTTGCTGGTCTTGCCCAGCCACACTGGGTAGTCATGCGCCCGCTTCGTGGTCAGCATCCAGGGGTGTCCCACCGGGGCGATTGAACTCACCGCCGCTGCTCCAAAGATCAGGATCGGCTCGTCGTCCACCATAGCGGTCATGGGTTCGATAGAGTTAATCAAGCTGAAGATCAGGCTCTCATGTGCCGACTTGGTGGAAGACGCCTGCAGTTCCGCACGGTCGGCGTCACACAGGTTCTCTGCCACGAAGTGCGCGTGGTCCATTGTCGCTGGTACAATCTTAGGTGTCATCTACAATCAACTCCGATGCTATGGCTGCTACGGTGATGGGCAGTGGCTCGTCCTGGCGTATCAGCAGCCGCCCCTGCTTGCCCCAGCGCCGGTTCACAGGCGTGTCCACTGCTGTGGTGACCATCCCGGTCGTGGCGTCTGTGTCG
>Ga0255047_10002078_pt1 | contig 13622 bp, 19 predicted proteins | sample JV7_2_1_MG_FD_183640 | JGI IMG/M metagenome (GOLD analysis project Ga0255047, IMG submission 183640) | Seawater microbial communities from Jervis Inlet, British Columbia, Canada - JV7_2_1 | ecosystem: Environmental > Aquatic > Marine > Inlet | place: Canada: British Columbia | collected 2016-10-06
AATATCTAACTTACGTGAGTTGCGATTCTCTAAAGCTGTTGACTCAAGCGTTCCTATTACATTTAGCAACCCTTGTATGGGAGTTGCTGCATCCTCGTATTTTGTAAGATCTTTATCCACGTTCTGCTAACCTTTCATTTAATTGTTCTACCTCTAAAATTATGTCATCACTCCAGCCTGTAGCTGTAAAGTATGGTGTGTTGCGTGCAGGGCGCTTTAGTCTACCCTCTAGCGTTACGTTAGTATTCTGCGGTTCTTCTGTTATTTCGTTTAACTTGTACTGAACAATATCGCGTGATATAGCGCGTTGGGGCAATATGCCACGGTAGTCAGAAAAAGCAAGCACAAAAGCATCAGCACGGTCAGGCGACTCATGACCCTTTGCTTTCGCTTGTCGCTTACTCTCAAGTTGTATCTTGTTCGCAGGAGTTATTGTGTAGTATCGTGATGCTAACTGCTTACGTAACGTAGTATCTTGCGGTATTATGATTTCGTAATTCTCTATGTGATGCTTGATGCTGTACCATAGCTCTGCACCTCTGTTAAGATATGCTAGTTTATTGTAAGGAGCAGCTTGGTTTAATATGTACTTGACAGGCCAGCCATCGCGATACAGTTGATCCAGTATAGGCTTACCAAGACCACCAGCATCACCATATATCACACTACTATTGTTATCTAAATCATATTTGTAAAAAACTTCTGCGAGCTTCTCCAGCAAAATTGTTGTATCTTGAAAGCGAAACGCTTCTACACCTATGATCTTGTTGCCGTTACGAATTACGACAACTTGCTCATCACCACCGGCTGAAAGATCAAGTCCCGCTATGTTATAAGATTCGCTTACGTGTTCAATGTCATATGAATCTGCCTCGGCGATTGTTGAGAAGTTTATGACAACTTGTTCCTCAAGGCCACCAAAGTCTGCAAGTACCATAGAGCGATACAACGCAGAACTTTCACCATACATATCACGTACGTCATCTATGTAATCTTCGCTCAGGTGCGGACAATCAAACGCTGTTACGTGATGCTGTTTCCATTTACCACCAACACATGAGTTGTAGAAATGCCCTGACGGTAGACCGGGACTTGAGACATCTACGCGTTTAGTGAAGCCCGTGCAACGAGCAAGTGCTGTAAAGATGTCATCATGTATTGATTTAGCCTCACTTACAAGTATAGCCATCTGACCGTTAGGAACTGGCGGATGCCAACCCTCAGCTCGTCCTGCTTCATCCGTGACAAACAACTCTATTGTTGAACCATTAACAGTGTTCTCGTAACGTCTGTAGTTTTGTTTCCAAATAGGAGCGCCGAACAGCTTGTTTTGTGCAGTTGTTAATTGTTTTATATACTTATCTGTTTGGCGATCTAGCTGATTACCTGACGCAGAAGTGATAACGCATAGGCTATTTTCGTAACGTAACGATAACCAGACAGCACACGGAGCAACGATAAAATTATCCTTACCACTACCGTTAGCTGCACGAACAACAGCACGGTAAGGACTATCAGCAGACGAGGGTTGCGCGAACTCTTTAAGTATCTTTATCTGCCACGGATGTAACTTAACATGACCATCTAACAACGTGTCATCACACACGAGAAGCATCTCATGCGGATCAGCAAACTTGATGACGTTTGTTTCGTGGGTTAACATTAACCTACTTTCTGTGAAGGTAAACCAACAGCAGGTTTGCCGTTAATAACATCTTGCGCTCGTTGCAGACGCTCCGTAAAATCCGAGAAGTTAATGTTATGCTTGGTTTTTTCTTTGTCATACTGTAAACCTGCGAGAAATTTTGCAGCGTCATTACGCACACGCTCAGTCTCACCTGTTTCCATAATCTCAAGAAGTACATTCATGGCTCTGTCGCCAATGTCATCCAGTTTGTTTATTGCTTGTTGCGCTGACGGAGAGTCAGGGGCTACGAGATCAACAATATCTTTATCATAACGTAAGTCAACAGCAACTTCTTCGTTAGAAAAGCCCATCTTTTTTAGTTGGAATATCTGTTCGTTAGCTGCGCTCATTCTTGCTTGCTAGTAGCCCATTCCCATAGCGTTTTAAGTACCCCTCCTCCACCACCGCTTCCAGTACCACTAACTTTACCGTTGTTCCATTCACCCATAGTAACAGGTTGACCATTTGTTGTTATTGCATAGGCATTACCATCTCTAACACCATAGGCTTGGTTATTTGGCCCTAGTATAATATCACTTGTTCTGGAGTCAATGTTTGTATTATGTACATTTACAGAATTTCCAAAAGAATCTGTAAACACAGCAACACGCTGGCCAGAAAGATTCAAAACGTTACCGCTTTCAAAGCCATCTAATAGCCAGTTCTTTGCTTGATCTGCTGCATCTCTGTCTGGATCAGATATGAAGAAATCACCAGACAGTAAAACGTCAAGTTTGTTATTAGGGTTATATGTGTTTGTGTCTTCTTCTCCTGCTTCCACATTCATTATACGTTCCCATTCATTCACAGCATCCTTTTTATCTGTGTCACTAAGTTTCTCGGTATCTCCACTAAGTAACTGTTTGAATGTTCCTTTGATTCTTGACGTAAATGGTTTTAAGATACCTCCCATAACTTTACCTACAGCAACAGCAGTTAATCCTGTCACGCCACCCGCAGCAATCATTATAATATCAAGAGGCTTAATACCAACTTCTGTTGTTGATATAGCATCAAGTGGTGTATTTAGCCATTTGAAAAAACCAGGATCTTTAACATCTGAATCAGATATACCTAACCCATCAGTAACAAATGTTAACAAGTTTTCTGCTGCATCAGCAAGACCTTTAACTGGTGACAATAGTGTTTCTACGAAACCTTTAGTAGTGTCAACACCCGTAAATGTGTTAGCAGTAAACTCATGAGTTTTTAATCTGTTAAAATTAGTTATTGCTATATTTAACGATGCTGAGTCAACATTATCAGCACTACTTAAAAATTCATTAAAAGGTGTACGACCTTCACCTCCGCCACTTGTACCATAATTTTGGCGTAGATAGTCAACCTTCTGCCCTTCTGGAACAAACGATAACTCACCGCCACCAGATTTCAACCGATCCGCTTCCGATAAACGCGATGGGAATATATCACCCCCACCTACGTTAGATATGTAGTCAGCAGACGAAGCATCTTGCCCTTGTGATTTCCACGGAACCATTGCGCCTTCTGTTACTACTGGCCCTAGTCCACCACCAGTTAACATATTGCGTGTCCTAGCATAACCCCAGTTACCACTATCAGACCAACCTTTTGATGTTAACAGTTTGTTTGCTTGCGCAGTAACATTTGCGAGTTCAACCTTTGTGTTATCATCTAACCCTTCTGTAATTGCTCCAGCATCACGCAAATCATTTACTGCAGGATTAGATACGTCTCTATTAACTGCGTAATCACGCCTGTCTACTGTACGAGTAGTACCTCCCGGCGTTACAGTAGCGCCTACTCCGCTTATCATAGGAGGATTAAATGTACCAGTAGTCGCTTTGTCTTCTCGATCCCAAGTAATACCCCCAGGCCGGACTGCTGTATCAACTGCTCCGAGCGGGCCACCTGCTTTTGCAGCTTCCTCTGCTTCGTTTGCTATCTCACGCGCTTTTTCTGCTGCTGACGTATTTATAAACGGTGGGCTTGTGACAGTAGCGTTAAAAGTGCTAGGAACGTATGACTGAGTTTTGTCACGTTCATCTGCTTCGTAAGCTAAATGCTCACTAATATTGCCTTTATACTCTTTCCCGCCACTGTCATCGCCTATCTTGCCACCAAATACGTTACCTTTCCCAACGGGGTTTTGAAAACCTATACCTCCCCCACCATCTATATTTTTATAGACTGGCCCTTCCATCTTTGAAATGTTTCGCTGCACATTTATAATATCTGTAAGTGCAGGATACATTGCTTCATAAGAAGCAAGTAAGTTGGGATCAATAGTGTTGTCAGGTATAGAATTTTGTGCCATTATGTTTTACGTATTGCTGTTTGTACTAGCCTCGTCGTGCTACACATTGATAGTGTTTGCGTTGAAAAGTTTGCCGAAGGTTTTGTTTTCCCGCCACCAGCGAGCCACTTCGTTAACGAGAACTTTTGACTTTTATCTATGCTAGTCATAATGTTATTTAGCTTGCGTGTCAACCGGCTCCATCGCACTGGCGAGCATCTGTGTGAATCGGCTCATTCCTTCAGCGGGAGGGTTCTGTTGTGCCTGTACTTTAATATCGTACTTCGCACTGAAGTCTGTCGTGCGAGTGTTGCTTGACTTAGACGTAACTGTGCCTGTGTGCGTGTGTTCGTGTGATGCTTCAGCATGAACACTTACGCCCCAAAATGATGCGCTACCGCCACCAGACGCTTTATCGTCAGTTCCGTCAACCTGTTGATTGCCTTTCTCACTATGCTTCTCCGTGTGCGACTTCACTTCCATAGTGAAGTCAATCTCAACATCCTGTATAGAGAGGTTAGGAATTGTTACCATAGAGATAAGCGGCATCTTCAGCGTTTGCTTCAGCGGCGCAGACTTACCTTCAATGAGCCGTTCAATTTCTACGTCTACAGTTCTAGCTTTTAACTGTTTGGTATCTTTGTCTTCTTCAAAGCCAAACTCGTTAATAAAGTCTAACGTAACCATTGCTAGGTCGCGTTGGCCTTTAGCCGAACTTACTAGGGGGTCTATTATCAAAGACTGTATTGGCAGTCCTTGAAAATCCTTCAGTTGTGCATCATCTGCTCCAGCCATAATATTTTATAGTGTAGGTATTAGTTTTGTTAGGTTATCACCGATACGAGCCAGCCCCTCGGCTTTGTCTGTACCAGTAAATTTTATTTTTACGTTCGCCATCTTTCCGTCACGCACTTTACCAAGATCACCAACAGCTTCACTTTTGTCGTGATCGAGTGCAATTTCAAAATCTATTTCAACATCCGAAATCTTTAATCCGTTATGAGAGACAAGCGTGAACAACGGAACTTCAATCTTCTTGCCGGACAAAACCATAGCAACCATCTTGGGTGAACCGTTTTTGTTAAAATAGTCATCTCGAATTTTTGTTAAGTGATTACCTTCTACAGTCTTTTGTGCTGTCACTACAGCAGAATACAAACTATTAAATATATCTTGAACCGAGGATGCCATTATTTTGTATCCGCTTTTTCCGAAATCGCCGAGGTACGCTTTTTTGCCCCTCTATCTTATAAAAGCATTATCCGTGCCAAAACCTCTAGAAGTTATGAAAAAGTTCTAAAAGTTATGTGTGTATTTTTTAGAAGTTATGTAGTTTTTTAAGAGGTCATAATTTCAGAGAAGGTTATAGTTCTGTAGTGCAACTCATTCGGGGTGATAGCCCCGACACTATTCCTGCTAATCGTGCGAGACTTGCGAAGCAACAAACAAAAGAAATTTTTTTGGCCGTAGCATAAAAAAACCCTACGCTTGTCAGGCGTAGGGCTGTTACGTGTTCGGGTTATGTTACGCCTTCCCTCCAGTCATTGCGACTGACATTTGCGCGGTGATGCTTGCGATAGCTTCAACGTCTCCCGCCGCTTGCGCTTTGGTCAACTCCGTTACAAGTTCCTTCATGCTACCCATCACGCGCTTGTTAGCCGTTGCCTCGCTTTCCGCTACAGTAAACAGGACATCAATCCAATTGTCGAAGCGTACGCGCTTTTCCTCTAGCGTGAGCGTATCCTTTCGGGATGTCTCGCCCTTCACAACCGTTGTCTGAACGGTCTTGGCCTTCACATCAAATGCACGTACGATGATCGACAAATAGTCGCTCGCCTTTTCACGTAGCGTAGCAAGTTCGCCGAGTTCCTCTACAAGCGAAATTGGCACGTGATAGTATTCAATTGCCTCACCGCCTTCGCGTGGGTTTGTTGTCGTAGTTGTCGCGCCTTCCTTTAAGATGGTCGTGACGCTCTCGATCGCCGCTTGTGGCGATTCGCTTCCTTCTGGTTTATCTTTCGTTTTCATGATAACGGGCCGGAGTTTGCCGACCTGCAAAAAGTATGTCAAAGGCCGGACATATCGTCAAGCATTTTATTGAAAAAACTTTTTCTAATAATTACGAAACATCCCGACCCTATCGCATAACGTGTATAGTAGTTAAACGAACCACGGTAATCGTAGAAGGAAGGTGTTAACAAATAACAAACAGTTACAATACGCGTTAAATGACAGCAGCGATTTGTCCACGTGCGGTAGAGGGGAGAGTAGGGAAAGGTTCTTAATATAATAAAATATATATATGTATATATATATACATACTGTATAAAAAGAACCACTACCCTATAAAGCCTCCCTACACTTGGGCATCCTGCCGATGGCAATAAATGCATATAGCACCATCTTGTTATTTGTTAGCACCTCCCTGCCACCAACCCCACCGCTACCCTACAAAAATACTTCACTACGCTACACACTTTTTTCTTGACATACTACAAGAGGCATGGTAGGCTAGCGGAGGTCGTTGAGGAAGGTAACGTAACCATCCATGACCTGTACGTTATGAAAAAAGAACTACATACAATACATCGGCAAGCTACGATAGCGGCTATAGTATCGCTCGGCGCTTGGTTAATCATCATACTCACACTTATACTAGGATCCTAGATATGATTACACTACGTGAAGAACTATTCGCTAACATGGTAATTGGTATTAAGTCATACGTTATCGTAAACGAAGAAACAAAGTGCGCTATAGAGAATAGCGACTACGGTAGCGAACATATGGTATGTGAGAATAATCCCGATACCGTAGGATGGGCAGGGCCAGCACTCGGTGAAGTACGTAACGTAGGCCCAGGATTATACAGATTATGGAAGCGTAGCGAATGGAAACTCGTAGGCAATCTAGCGCAGGAACGTAGCGCAGAACGGGATCGCTTATGCGCTGAAGCTGACGCACGCAAAGCCGCAAAGGTAGCAGCAGATGCCAAGGCTATCGAAGATCTGAAAGATACGTTACGTGAGCAAGGTATCAAAGAAGAGATCATTGAAAACTTTTTCTCTAGCATGAAGCCAGATGAGATACGCAGTATGCTAGGACTAACATAACAAACAAGCAATATGATAACATCAGAAGAAACGAAAGTTGTTGACGATGCTATAAAAGATATAGCGTTTCAGCATGATGCAGCGAAGGAACTCGGCGCTTTGTTACTTCGTGAGCAAGGTGCGCTACTACAAGGCGGCACAGGTACAGGCAAGACATACATTACGTGTGAAATGCTACGTAACATACTGCCGAAACTAAAGCAGGATGCTAACATAGGTGGAGGGCCAATCCCTGTGCTATGGATTGCTCCTGCCGCTACCATACTTCAAACGAAACGTGTACTGCGTTCGTATGGTTTGGCAGCAGATGTGCTAGTTATGTCTTATAGCGCATTAACATCACCGAAGACTGGCGGCGTTATGTACTACGGTACGAAGACAGTCGTTGAGTTAGGCACAGAACACACAAAGCATACATGGTCAGACATTATGCTACCACGCCTCATTGTATTCGATGAGTGTCAAGCCTTAAAGAATGACGGCTCATCACGTACAAGTGTTGCACGGCAAATACCGAAGAAACGTGTGAAACGTTTGTTCATCTCCGCTACACCATACCAGCGTGTATGTGAAGCACGTACGGTACTCACGGGATGTGCGATAAAGAGTGAACATAACGTACTTCCGTTATGTGAAACAACTGTACCATCTGTGCTACGTTCACTCGCCACGTACGGCAACCCCGCATCGTATAGTCCGCGTGCTATGGAACGTGTCAAAGTTGTTATGAAACCGTATACCGTAGCACTCAAGAACGTACGCTTTAAGTACAAGGCGCGTACGGAACTTGTGTTAGTTGACTTTCGTAACGATAAGGAACGTGACGCATACAACGAAGCGTACGAAGAATACTTAAAGTATTTGTACGAATTACGTGGCCAACGTGGTCATGGTGTCGTAGCTGCGCGGCTCGTAGCGATGATGAAGTTCCGACAAAAAGCAGAGGAGCTACGCTCTCCACAAATAGCAGCACGTGCGCGTAATGCTGTGGTAGAGGGATCGCAGGTGATAATCGGGAGTAACTTCAAGAGTATGTTACGTGGCGTATGGCTTGCCCTTACGAAAACGTACAACATACCAGAAGAACGCATTGGGTTTATCACAGGTGGTCAAAGCGCGGATGAACGTCAACGTCACGTAGATGCGTTCCAGCGTGGAGAGAAAGACTATATGCTACTGACCGTAGCTGCCGGTGGTGTAGGTATTAGCTTGCATCACGAAGATATGTATGCTAACGCAAAGCCGAGGCATATCATACTACCACCAACATGGTCTGCGATAGATCTCATCCAATGTGTAGGACGATCACATCGCTTAACATCCTGTAGTAACACACTACAAGAAGTCATATGGTACAAAGGTACGATAGAAGAACGTGTTGCTGCTGTCGTAAAGAATAAGATAGCGTGCATTAACAAAGCTGTTACCGCAAAGGAGCAATGGTCTTCGCTATTCGCGCCTGACATTGACGATGACCTCGGTAGCGTAGACAAAGAGGATGATGAGGAAACAGATCACACGCTAGATGAAGGGATGTTTGAATAAAACAATCGTTGTCTCGTAAGCACTTTATTGTTGACAATAAAACGCGGATGTGCTAGTATGTTAGCAGTTCGTGAGGGTGGGGATAGTCTCCACCACGTACGATAGGAGTAAATCATGACACTAGAAACAGCAGTTAATAAATACGAAACGAAACATAACGTACGTATTGATTACGCCGTACCGCAAGGATGGTTCAATGCCGTAAACAATGCAGACGTTAGCATAAACCCACAGCATTACGTATGGGTTTACAAAAAGGATAGTGGTATCTTTGGCATACCGTTGCATCAAGATACCATTATGGCGGATAGCATAACCGAAGACTTTGATCTCGAACGTGCTACGTTATTGAAAGAAATTAGCACAATCAAATTACTTATCAAAGTCAATGAACAATAACGAACGAGAACTATGGGTACGTAACGACGAAGGACTATACGCTATGTGGCAAGACAGTAAGCTATCAATGCGTATATTTATTACGAAGAAGCGTATGACAATCGACAATTACATAGCATACATACTCAAAAGATGAACAACACATTTAAGCAAAGCGTATTCGGTAACGGATTCACAATGCTATTCGATAACGGATGGAGTGTTAGCGTACAATGGAGCAAGTTACATAAGTGCGATGGCGGCAAGACTACAGCAGAAGTTGCTGTGCTAGATCCAGAAGGCATATTCTGGACAGTCATCGACGATAGGTTAGAGAAAACAAATGACGTAATGCCATACACTACATCAGAGGAGTTAGTAAACATAATAAATATCACTACAACAAAATTATCCTTACCATGAGCAACGCAGTATCAAGTAGCGCAGCCCGCGCTTTCGTAATGGGCAAACGGTTAAGTAAATCTAACACCAGCGTTAGAGCAAATAGCGACGGTAGCGTAGAGATGAGGTTACATGATAACCTTATCGCACGACATACCGTAGAGGACGGTACAAAAGTAACAATGGCAGGATGGGGTACAATGACCACACGTGCAAGGCTCAACGCTATCGTCGATGAGTTAGGTATGCGTGGTGGATTCTGGCAACACAAAGGCGAACAGTTCTACGGTACGCCAGAATCTAATCGTATCATATCAACAAGAGAATGGATACAAATAACAAGATGAAATACAATGGAAAAGAATAACATAATAAAATTCCCTACGAAAGAAGAGAAACCTAGGGTTAAGATAGCGTTACTATCACCACGTACGCACGCACAACAACCATACGGCGAACGAACAGTTATCTTTACAGACGACGATGCGTACGTTAAAATTAAAACAAAAGAAGGTTGGGAGGCTATGCTACAAAGTCATTACATCGAACGAACACGCTTTGATGAAGGGCCACCACGTGTAGACTACAGTTGGGTACGTAAGATAACAGAACCTATCTACGCTAAAATGCGCCGCAGCCGTAAGAAATACTGATGACTACGCCACGCGAGATGAGTAGGTTAACGAAGCGGTTAGCTGCTTACAGTACAGTTGACCCAGATATGCGTAAGTTAACGCAAGATGCCATAACCTTATCGTTTCGTAGTGAACCTGTGTTCATTACAGGTGACACGGGTACAGGAAAGGAGGTAATAGCTACGATACTACACGGCACACGTGTAGATAACATTACAACAGTTAACACAACAGCCGTGACGGATACGCTATTTGAGAGTGAGTTATTCGGTCACGTTAAGGGATCATTCACCGGCGCTTACTGCGATAGAGAAGGCTTAATAGCAAGCGCCGGTGTTGGTACGCTATTCCTTGACGAGATAGGTGATATGCCTGTCACGTTACAAGCTAAGATACTACGCCTTATACAGTTCGGTACGTATCGTAGCGTTGGTAGTGACAAGATACGCACCGCAAGCTGTCGTATCATAGCAGCAACGTGCAAAAATGTACCGCAGTTGATAGATAAGAAGCTGTTTCGTGAGGATCTTTACTATCGTCTATCAACATTTACGCTACACCTCACACCGTTACACAGCAGACGGCATGACATACACCATTACCTAACAAACCATGAGTTATGGTTTGATATGACAGAAAATCATCGTAAACATTTCATAACTTACGCTGACAACGAACCAATTCACGGTAACTATCGTGAGTTAGAACAAATCATGTTACGATATGATGTTCTAAAAGAATTACCCAAGCTAACCTAGCATCTAAAAAATAAAGTTTTAGAAGTTAGCCAACTTGGCACGATTCCTGCTTTATATGTAGTATCTGGCCCCAATCAGGGGGTTTAGAAGTTAAGTAGAACCCTAGCATAAACTAAAACATAAGATATGGCACAACATATTGAACAAACATACAAGGACGGAGACTGGAAGGGATTCAAGTTTACCGTAAAGCAATTCGACAGTATCGTAGAAGCTGCCGAAGGTTTGGGTGAGGATAACGTACTCGCCCTCGTTAACCAACAGGTTGCATCACGCATACGCTCCAAGGTAAAGAATGGTTTACCGAAAGGGCTTGGCGGAGATGATCTTGCTAACGCACAGCAACGCCTCATGGATAAGCACCCCAACGCTGTATTGTTTACAGCCGACGATGCTGACGCATGGCGACCTGACCAACGTACCGAAACGCCTACCGCGCTGTTCAAGCAAGCAAAAGAAGCGTTCAAGGCTGGAGATAACTCCAAGGGTGCGGAACTGCTGACTCGAATGCAAGAGCTTCTGGCTGCTGCATAAAGATAAGCATATCGTAGAGAGGGGCGGCCCGTAAAAGCTGCCCCTCTCTTTTACTCATAACTGCTAACACCGTTATTACATTTTTTATATGGACGAAACTATAGATATTGTCGTAGGGAAATTAAAGAAACCACAGAATTTAGCTGCACCAAAGCACCACCGTTCATCGTATACCAAAGAAACAGCCACAATGGTGCAGCCTATCATGGACAAATTATTAGGTGACGGGAGCGATGTGTTTGTACCAGCAGCCAACACAGGCTATAGCTCTAACACATTGTACGGTAAGCTCAACGATGGCTTGCTATGGCTGATGCACAACGATACGACAGACAAGAATGAAGCGTATCGTATGTTACGTACGCAAGTCTCCATGCGTAAGATGGACGACGGCGTTTTGATATATTTTAAAGCTGCCGTACGTGACATCAAGCGTACGCCAAATAAACCGGCGCTTGAGGGTGTTACAGCCGATGGCGTAAAGTGGCGGCATGACCTACTCTCATGGCTGCAACGCGCACAGGAGGGTGAGATGTTTAAAGCTGATGTTACGACAGACGACGACGATCAACGTTGGGTGTATGATAACATAGCTACACACGCACCTAACGCAGAGGTTATATTCAGCGACGATAACATTAAACTAATACGCTAGTGGATTACATTGTACCGTTAGTGTATATAACACTATTCATTATAGTCTACTGTAAAGTAACTAAAAAATGACGATAGAAACCTTATTAGAATGTGAAGTCAGTATGCTAGAGAAGCTAACTGACGATGAACTACTCACACATTTCCAACCGTACCTTGTCGTATGCCAACCACCTGTTGACGAGCATAAGACAAAGGTAGTTAAGATAAAGCGTAAGTCAGCGAAGGTTTCTTCTGGTGTTAAACGTACGCTAGAAGAACAGATGAAAGAGTTAGCTGACTTACATAGCATAGACTTAGATGCCGAGAAAGCGAGAGACTTACTACCACCAAACCTTAGATGATTACGCTAGATAAAACCAAAGACGGTCGCTACATAGTTAAGATAGATGCGTCACTATACACACAGTCAGCTTGTCCACGTAGGATGTGGTACATGGGCGGGAGAGGCTTACGTTACGATGGTAAGTCACACAAGATGGAGTATGGTACAGCATTCCATAAAGCATTACAAGAATACTACACTACATTTAACACAACGAAAGCTGTTGCAGTTGCCGTAGAACATTACACGCAACCTGACATTCACATACCAGACAATGACTTCCGTGACATAGGACATCTCATTGCTACGTTACATCAATACTTTAAAGAGTATGAGACTATCGACGGCCTAAGACCTGTGATGGATGATGACGGCCCTTTGTTAGAACAACGATTTGCTATACCATACCTTACCGACGGCAACTTACTAGACGTTGTGCTGTGCGGTACGGTGGACATGATAGGTACATTCAACGGCATTAACGTAATCGTTGACCACAAGACAACCGCGCTTATGCAAGTCGAGAAGTACCTTGACTCATACCAAAACTCACCACAGATGATGTTCTACAGTATGATATACAAACAACTGTTTCCCGATGAAGAACGTGGCGTAGTTATCAACGGCATCTTTTTGTCACGTACTGGTAAGAATAAGTTCCAACGATCTACGATAATCACATTCCCGAAGCACGTATTAAATGAGTTTGCCTCACACCTGCATAACATAATCACAGATTTCGCAAACAGTTTATATGCTGTGATAGCAGAAGGTAAAGATCCAGAGGAGGAGTTCTTACCAAACTTCAACTGCTGTCAAACAAAGTTTGGTGAGTGTAACTTCTCACCTGTATGCACTACACCACGGCAAGACGATAGAGAAACTCTTGTAACATCCTTGTTCACTACAACTAACACATACGATCCCTTAAAATTCCAAGCATGACTGATAAAGAAATAAAAATACGTGCGCTAGCAGAGTTCACACGTGAAGCACCACGCAAATTTGACGTAGGTTCTGCGGAACATAATCCAAAGGGCGACAAAGGTTTGTGGCGTATGAGTACGGCGCAACTCGTTAAAGCACAAAAAGAAGAAGTAATAGATATGTGGCATTATACTGTCGCATTAGAACATAAGATAAAGGAGCAAGACGCTCTCATACTACAACTAAAACATACAATAGCAAACAAGCACAATGAGTAAAGCAATAATAGGTATCGTAGGTAGCAGTGGTACAGGTAAGTCCACGTCACTACGCAATCTACCAACCAACAAAACACATATCATAGACCTCGAACGTAAGGGTATGCCCTT
>Ga0255047_10002079_pt1 | contig 13620 bp, 30 predicted proteins | sample JV7_2_1_MG_FD_183640 | JGI IMG/M metagenome (GOLD analysis project Ga0255047, IMG submission 183640) | Seawater microbial communities from Jervis Inlet, British Columbia, Canada - JV7_2_1 | ecosystem: Environmental > Aquatic > Marine > Inlet | place: Canada: British Columbia | collected 2016-10-06
AAGAGCAACATTATATTGAAAACCTACAATGTGACCTACTTCTAAATCTTCAGTCACAACAACTTCACCCATCTTACATTCTTTTAATTTCATAATTCACCTTTTGTTGTAGTCCGAAATACGGACGATTGTTATTTATCAAATTCCCTGCCCTCTCTCACACCGTAGGGATGATTGAAAGGAACAAGGCACTGTATCAGACGATAGGTTTAATACAGCAGGGAGCACAGGGATTGACCGCCCTTATCGGCTTACAGTGGTTTAGAATGGAATATCATTTTGCTGAACTGGCTGACCATTAGTATCGACATACTGTTGTGGTTGCTGTACTGGTTGCGGTTGAACCTGCTGTGGTGCTTGGTACGGCTGAACGGGTGGAGCCATTGAAGGATCGACGCCTTGATTTTGTTGAATCTGCTGTGGTGCTTGTGGTTGCTGTATTTGCTGTGGCGGTACATATCCTGCTTGTCCCATTTGCGGTGCTTGGGCTTGCTGTGGTACTTCATTTCCTGCTGATTGAATGAATGAACCACGTAGGCTAGTAAAATATTTACCGTTCCATTCATTACAGTTAACGAATCCACCTGCTTTTACTGTTTGCCCTACTTGGTATCGCTCGGGGTCTTGCAACTTATCACCGGAGAACTCAACACACACAAGATTTTCATATTGCCCGCTTTCCTCTGATAGAATCAAGTTGCGTTTCTGAAAGCCTTTTGATCCCACTGTTTCAATCCCACCAATTTCTTTAATTACTGCCGTTACATCAAATTTCATCTTTCTAATTCTCCCGTTTTGGTATTACAATTATTTCTTTCCCACACGCATCAAGATACTTTTTAAACGTGTCCAGTCGGCAATTGTTGCCCTTTTCGATACTGATTATTGCAGGTTTACTAATCCCTGTCTCGTTGCTTATTTCTTGCTGTGTTTTATTTGTTCTGTGGTTCATTGTTTGGTCCGTTTAGTTGTTTACTAGTGTCTTGATTTCTCTTAAAGCTGTTTGTAAGTTGTCAGTATCACATAGTATCTCATCTGTATCAATGTCTATAATAAGGTATTTACCAGTCGAGGGGCCTTCTTCTCTTCTGTTCCCATCGGTGTGCAAAGCGTAAAGTCGAGCGTCTTTAATATCAACAAAGTAAAAAGTGTGGCTTACATCGTTCTTATAATAGCAATCAATTAATACATCGTTGTTTACTAGATCGCTGATCTCATTCGGTATTTCAATTGTCATATTCTCACCTTGGTTGGTTGTTTGTATTGTCTCGCAACATCCACCGCACTTATCACAGACGCTCGTTTCATTTAGAGCGTCACATTCAAAACATTGATACATACTTTTCCCCATTTATTTAGATTGTTATGTCGTCAAGAATTGAGCTTCTAACTGGTGCAACATATTTACTTGTACCCATTGCTTCACCCAATGCTTTTTTAAATTCTGCAACAGTGTCTTCTTTTATAATTGTGTTGTCGAAAATATTAAGAATATATTTATAGGCAATATTACTATCCATTGAAGCTTTGTAATCCCCTACTAATTCCAATAGCGTATCATTTTGTGCTAGTGACTTGCTTTTGAATACAATTAACACTTGTTCTTGTGCTGATAATGACATTTTCTCACCTTGGTTTGATTTGTTGTTGTTGTTTTGTGTATACCTCTAATATTACCCCATTATTAAACTAATACTACTACCCAAAGCAAGAAATGTTAAAGAAAGTTTATATTTGAGGTTGTTGGAGTTTTGCAGGGCGATCTGCTTTCGTGTAACCTGTCATCTCTACGAAGTCAACGGCAGGAACCCTTATGCCAAGATTAACACCGCTAAACTGCGATCCTAATCTTTGTTTCTCGTTGTAAAATTCAGTGTGTACCATTCCATCAACTACCTCTATCCCATCCTGCTTATATAGAAATGATATAATATGACCCTCTTGCTCCAGTGCTGAAGCTCCTTTAAGGTTGTTAAGATGTGGCTTTCCATTAATATCCCTGTTGAGCTGTGCAAGTAGAACACCTGCCACCCCATGCCGTTTATACATCGAGTTAAGACCTTCTGTATTATATTCTATTATCTCATGCTTTGGGGCGTTCTTCATCCATCGTGGAGCTTTCATGTTTTGAATATAATCAGTAATGTGAAAATCAATCACACCGTATTCATCAATTACATCTGCTGTTATCTCATCAATTTGTGATAAATCATGTATATAATCATCGCACCCGAAAAAATGTATATTCTCCCAAACCTTCCCGAATAGCTCATACGCTCTAATAACTCTCGCTTGAAGATTACTATTCAGCTCTTCCCAGTTGAATTTAAATTCATTGTAAGCAACACTTGTCTCTTGAGCTATCATCCTTTCAAATAATTCCTCTTTGCTTGATTCCTTGACGAAAAAGATGCATCGCTTTCCTGCTAGTATCGCATTTCTAACAACTGTTAATCCCATTGCTGTTTTACCGTGACCCGGCTTAGCTCCAATGATGTGCATTTGTCCACGCTCGTGCTGAATCCTGCTATCAATGAAATCAACATTATACTCAACTAAATTATCTTTGTTCGATCCTGTTCTAATTCCATTGATACTATTCTTCATCATATGCTTTGAGTTTTTACGTTTTCTCTTTTTGCCATATGTAAGAGAATTGGTTGTCTCTAATAAAAACTGCTCCGACTTACTTACAACATCCTCGCCACGACTCATGTCATTAATAAACTGAGTTGCTTTATTGATTGCCTCCCTGCGATACGCCAATAATTTCAAATCGTTAATCTTGTAGCTCATTTTCTGATTAGTTTCAAAGCGATACGTTAAAATATCAGTAAGGTCATTATCATGCACAAGGTTTTTAGTAATCAAGTGCATTGGACTTGCTAGTGTGTTTTGCTCTATACATGACTTAATCGCATTGAATACGTTATTTGTTTGAGTTGTGTGAAATAGTTCATCACTCATATCATCAATGAATTTTGCTTGAATCTCGAACTTTTCCAAATTAAGCAACTTGCCCAAAACCGTTTTCTCTAATTCTAAATTGCTTGGTAACATTATCTCACCTTTTTACTAAATATTGAATTTCGTTTAATTCGCTCATTACATCGCTGTAATTGTCTTTCGTGATTGAAACCTTGCATAAGGTACTAAGTCTATCCTTATGCCCCTCTATTAGCTTTCTAGCTATCTTTCTAGCCTGTGGAACCTTCCCCAGTTTGATAAATAGCTGTGCTGTGTAAATTAATTGGCTATCACTCTGCATAAGGGTTGCCGTTAAAATATCCCTGCGTTGCATAGTTCGCTAATAATCCACCAACTGAGAATGTATCACGTTCTTGAAATTTCAACTTTCCTTTTTTAGTTGGCTGTATCATGTCTAAATAAAACCATTCTAAATACTGCGGTGAATAACCTTTTGAATCCTTCTTAGCTTTATTGTCATTCGATTTTGTTATCTCTTCCCAAAGTCTATTGTTATCCCAGTTTGTGTATATGTCATCAATCTTATCTATAACTATATCCTTATCCTTATCTTGTACAGTTAGGTAACTGTTAGATAACCCTTTGATAACAGTTTTGTTTTCTTCATCAAAAAGATCAAATTCTTTGAGCCTATTTATGACAGACATCTGAGCTTTCACGTTGATATTCAAGCCTTTAGGGTATTGAAATTTAACAAACGAAGGCATGAAATAATAATTATCTCTAAGTGTTACTAAATGGTTACTAAACTCTTTAGCAACAGTTGGCCAACTGTTAGCTAACCCTTTGATTTTTGTTTTAAATTCAGCTAATTCAACGTTAAAATCAATAATACCTGCGTGATCGCAATTCGTTATAAAGTAAATAAAAACCAATTTTGTATTAGGTTTTAATTTCATAAACCATGAATCATCAAACATAGTTGTACTTATGAATCTTTTAGCCATTTGTTTTCTCCATTAAAAGGTCAATGTGATTTCTTAATCTAGCAATCTCTTTTGTTAGATTCTTGTTTATTTCAGTAACGTTTTTATTTGCTTCCTTAGAGTCACTCAACACAGATATTCTTCCATGTTCATATCCCTCTGCCCCATGACCAGTTGGGTCTGAATCTATGTAGCGTTTTATTATTTCACATTTGCACTTTTCTCTTGTATTTGCTTCGTTGCTTATCTCTTTGTTTATTAAAATATCATTTTCATGCATCCAGTCATGAACACTTCCGCAAACTAATATCAAGTTATCAATTGAATCATTATTCCAGTCACTAGCATACTGCCAATGATGAAGACACATGTAATCATCGTCGTCTTTATAAACAGTATTACCGCTTATCTCACATACATTATTAAAACCTTCGTAAGTGTTATAAAACTCATCTTTCAACGCTTTCCACTCTGATGATGCTAAATAATCTTGATAGTCCTTAAATTGCTTTTTCTTCTTAGCCATGCTACATTTTCCTTATCGTTTAGTTGTGTGCCTCTGTTAAAGCAGGGGCTTTTTTATTTCTGATTATACGATTGTTTTAATCTTCTGTTGATCTCTTGCGACAATGTTCTATCAGCTTTCTTTGCTGACTCTTCTAATTGCTTTTTGACCGACTGGTCAATTCGTGTTGTTACTGGCATTTTCATAGCATTCCCTCCTTTTGCTCTCTAATTTGCATTAAATGTATACAATTACAACATCATGTTTAAATAAAAAGGACTGAATTAACAGCCCTTTGTAATCCTTCTAAACAACCCAGTTAAAACCCTTTGATTCAAGAAACCGTTTAACTTTTGAAACGGTTTTAAAACATGGTTTTCTATTTGGTTTATTCAATGCATTTGATAGTGTGGCATCCGTTATTCCCGAACCTTTACATATTTCTGTTTGAGTCAAGTTTGAATCAATAAGAGCATTGGTTACATTTCTTATAAAACTCATTTTGCAACCCTCCTGTTTATTTCTCGTTTGTATGTACCTTTATGCATCATGTCAACAACCGTATATTCAACGGATTTTAATCGACCTTCAGTGATTCTTTTTATTCCGGAGTAGCAAAGTATTTTTGTTTTAACTTTCATTTTTAAGAGCCTTTTGTTTTTTCTTTTCGTTTCTTATATCAAGAAATTTACCATACGCTTCTGACTTGGGTTGAGTCTGACCTAATCCCTTGCACCAATAATCATTTCTAAGAAGAACTTTGCACATTCTACGCCATGATGGAACCCAACATTTATTCTCTAATTCAAGTGGTGCTTCTTGAGGTATACTTGAATAACCTCTATCTCTCCAAGAGTGTATAAACTTTTTAAATCTCTTGTGATAGTGATTTCTTGTTTTTTCCGGCATAGTAGATAAGAGCATATTGCAAAAGCTCTTCCAAGTGTGCTCATCCGGTTTACTTATTTTATGATACCCGCTTATATTTCCGTTCTCTTGGACATATAAAGATCCACTATTAACACCATTGACTCGATTAATCAATCTATACCAAGTGTCCGGCTCTAAGATATGATACAACCAAAGACCTCTACGTTGATCGTCACCGTATGGCTGACAAAGTCTCTGTTGACTCACCTTAACTCCGGCCATTGTCATTTTATCATAAATATGATTGTGTGATTTATCTTTATTAATAGCATGATAAGTCCATATGTCCTCTGTCTTCCAATCATAAATAGGGTAGACATTAAACAAGTCTTTGGATATTTTTGTAGTCCATTTGTAGTTATTGTACATTAAACCATCTTTTCTTGATGTGATAGCTCGATAACGATGAAGTGACTCATCAGAACGAATCCCAATAAAACCACCAGTTAATTCACCTTTGGCATACCACTTGCCAAACAAAACCATAAACTCTTCAAACTCCATTTTTGGGACGTAAAAATCATACTGAGATAGGTCACTAGCGTGTTTTGGCTTCTCTCTAACCCAGTCTTCTTTTCGCTCTTCATCCCAACAAGTCCACCTAGGCTGATAATTACTAACGGCATTTCTCATTAGTAATTCACCACAAAACCAATGAAGGTTTATGTGATCTTTGTATTCCTCAACCATGTCTTCTATGTGAGTTATTGTGTCATTATATTGAGCTTCTAGGTCTATTATTAATAGCCCTACTTTTCGCTTTCTTCTCTTCGCTTCATCCAAAACCAAGTGAGTCATTACTGAACTATCTTTACCACCGGAAAAAGAAATATAGACATTTTTAAAGTCATCAAAAATTCGTGAAATTCTTTTTCTTGAAGCGGTTAATACATCATCTTTTTTATATACTTTCTTGCTCATAATATCAACTCCTAGTAAATTGCCATCTGTCTACCAAGAGACAAACCTTCGTTGAGTGAAACTTCTTCGAGATCATTTTCTACAAGCCATTTATTTAGATATACCAAAGCTACTTCGTTTGCTGTATTTTGTTGCTCGTTTGTCAGTGAATTAAAACCACCACAGAACTTAGCAGGTATTTTGTATTTACGTGCAACTGATGCCTGTCCGAGCCACGCAATACGATTCATTGCTGTGTTAGTTAAGTACTGCTCACATGAATACTTCCATTCAGAAATAACAGTATTAAGAGTCTCGGCAAACAAATCACTGTCAGATAGAAAACTGGCATATTTATCTTCTAATTCACACTTCTTCATTCCATCAACTTTAGTTCCGTAGAAATTATATCCAACGCATTCCCATTTATCAAACGTATGGAATATTCTGTTTGGATCACTAGTGTTAACAGTACGGCCCTTTGCTTCATCATCTAAAAAATCATCTTCAAGAGGAATATATTCGGTTTCCTCTGAGTCCTCAGCCTCCCATGATGCAGAAAATTCACCATCACTAAATAGCCCTTCCAGTCCGGTTATCTGACAAAGCCTCAAAACTTCATCTTCATCCATTCCTAGTTCTTTTGATATTCGGGCATTCTTCCAGTTTCTGTTTTTAAGCTCTGTGACAATATCTGACATAGCTGTAACATTGTGTTTACCTCTAGCCCTATTATGTCGTATAGTGGAAGCCATACGGTCATTTTGGCTTGTACACTCATTCTGAACCGTAACAACCGGAAGATAACCATGAACACGAGCTTTAACATCATCAAGTTCTTTACAAACTCTCGTTCTGTGGAAGCCATCAATAACTTCACGCTGATTCTTTTCAGTTGAGTTCCATGTAACAACTGGCTGAGTATATCCATCGTGGTGAATTGACTTTCTTAAAAGCTCCATCTCCGGAGGGGCAACGCTGTTAGGGTTGTAATCATTGGCACAAACTGAATCAACCTTAACCCATATAACGCAATCTACAGGCTCTTTCTTAAATGGTGAATGCTCGTGCATTGCAAGTTTAACATTGTTCATAAACTCAACTCGATCATCAATATCCATGTTTTCTAGAAATGAAAAAGCATCCTTTATTTCATCCCCTGTCTTGGTTCTCATTAACTCTGCAAACTCAAATAAATTCATTCTCACCGCTCCTTTGTTAGGTTGTAAAGATTATAAACGTTATAAAACTATTTTCAAATAAAAAGGCTAAATTAATAACCTTTTAATTAACAGCCCTTTGTGATCCTGTTTTATTTAATCTTTCCCGTGATCTCTCTCATATAAAGCCTTTGCGATCATAACTGTTATTGTAAATCCTGTTGTAATACCTAAACACAATCCTATATAAAACTCGCTCATTGTCATTTCTCCCCCATCATAACACCAAGCACATTAACAGTTTCTTTTTTCGAGTCAATACAGTTCAAACAGGTTGCCTTTTCTTTATCATCGGTAAATATATGTCCCTTGCTAAATTCACCTTGAGGTTGCCCGCAAATCGCCTTATTTGCCTTTGTGGTGTGGATAATCATTTGTTTAATTCCTTTTTGAATAATTGATTTCTAATAAATATATTTAACGAGTCACGCATAGCCATAGCTTGGTTGAGATTTAAATCACACGCTGATTTATTTACTTGAACTTCGATTATTTCATCAGCTTGGATTATCTTTATCTTGTCACCATCTTCATCGGTCATTCTGAATAGATTCTTTTTCATTTTGTGAACTCCAGTGCTTGCCGTGATATCAGATAGCAATCATTACTCATTTCGTTGTGCGAGTCTTCATTTGATGAAAGTGATTTTTGCTTCACGATCTCCAACGCCTTCCTTAATTGTTCCTTATCCGCTTCCAGTTCTTTAACGTGGTCTTCCAAGTCACTAATTTGACTTTCGTAAAAATCACTCATTTTTCATTCTCCTTTAGTTTGAAAAGATCCGGATGATTATTTCTTGAATCAACAATCTTTTTATTTTTAATATCGGTCTTCAATAGCTCAATTGTTTTGTCAAATGATTCTAAGTTGTACACTCTTGAGTCGTAAAAATGATTTCCGAACTGGCGAAAGCTAATATCATTATCAGACATCATATCAGCCATCACCTCCATTAATTGAAAGCGGTTAACTTTCTTCATTGATAAACTTACCGGTAATGGCCCGACAAATTGAATCAGCGGATTTAAACAAATCCTTTTCGAGCGAGCCTTTGTTTTCGCAACGGTCGTAATATTTAAATGTATTGTACAACTGACACGCTTGGTCTAGGTTTATTTTCCCTTTTAGGTGGCCTAGAATCGTTTCAATCTTATCTACGGTTTGTATTCCGCCTGTTTTATAATGTGCGTTTAAAGGCTCGTCAAATGCCGGATGCTTTACTTTTGATGTATAGTCTGAGCATCTCCCGTTATCATCAAATTCTATTCGGCCCGTAATTTTACAATCTTCACCCATTGCATTATCGCAATTATCACAACTCGCAACTGTTACACGTTCCACGCTTTTAAAGTCTGCCATTGCCTCACCTTCTATTTCTTTAATTTCACTTACTTGTTTATCGAGTTCTATCATTGATTTATATTTTTCTGATCGTTTACAAGTTCCGCATGTAACCTCTTTTGGATCGAGTACGGTATATTTTTCTGTTTCCCAAGAGTTAATATATAAACCGCACATAACCACTGTGTAGTCCATGACGTCACTATGCCTATACAAATGCACCTTACTCACTTCGCCACCTCCATTTCGTCTTTATCAATTATCAATTCCATTGCATCAATTTTTACAGCTCGGTTTAATATTCGCTCGTCACTGTCGCGTATATCTATGCTTTGTTCAAGTCTCAATTTATTTAATTCAGCTTTGAACCATGCTATTTTTTTACCTTTCATTTTACCAACTCCCAGTGGTCGTTTGGTTATACATTGCTATTCCAATGAACATGCCTAGCAGTGTTACAAATGCCACTATCCACAATGCTACATCCATTAAATCATTTTTGATTGTTCTTTTATTCATTTCTAAAGCTCCTTTAAAGATATGGTAATTGGTCAATAACTAGTTCTTTATTAGAATCTGAAAGGTCGTCAATATTAAACGTGTTACCGTTCATTATCACGTTTACTTGCGACCAGTACTTTTGTTTAAATGTCCCGTGTTGCTCACAGTCAGCTTCCGCTTTAATCGTTATGTCGTTTCCGCTTATTGTGTGGCCTTCTAACTCGAATCTGCTTGTCATTTTCTCACCTCGTTAATTATTGTTTATCACTTGTTGATATTGGTATGTTAACGCTGTTTTGGGATTAATACAATAGCTAAACTAAAATATATGATAGTTTTATTAATTAATAACGAAATGGCAACATTCTTTTATTTTAATATTGCAATTATTCAATAACAGATATATCATACCTATATCGACATGCAATTAATAATAAATGAAGGATGAAAGATGAGCAAGAATTTAAAACTAAAGGGAGCTATCGTTGCAAGCGGTTTAACCTATGCTGAATTAGCTGTAAAAGTAGGTTGCACTACTCCGACAATACAAAGAGCGGTCAATCACGGCAGTATCGGGTTGATAGTTGCGGGGGATATAGCTTGTGCCTTGAACTGTACATTGAATGATGTTTTCGGTGATTATATGAACAAAAAAGAAGGTGAGTAGATGAAAGAAATACCACTAACTCAAGGTCAAGTTGCTTTGGTGGACGATGAGGACTATGAATGGCTGAATAAATATAAGTGGTGTGCCCGCTGGAACAAAGGTACAGGCTCTTTCTACGCATTAAGAAAAAATAAAGGAAAGTCCGAATCAATGCATAGGGATATAATGAAACCGAGTAAGGGTTTGGTTGTAGATCACATAAATCACAACACGCTAGACAACCGAAAGAGCGAACTAAGAATCGTAACACATCAGCAAAACATTATGAATAAATCAGTTCATAAAAACAACTCAAGTGGATTCGCTGGTGTTAAATGGCATAAGAAAAATAAATCTTGGATTTCAACTATAAGGTTTAATTATAAAGATATATATCTTGGTAGTTTTAAGTTAAAATGCCAAGCAATTAAAACTAGAAGAAATGCCGAAGAAAAATACTTCGGAGAATACGCATATAAAGGAGATCATCATGAGTAATTTAATTCAAAGTGTAAACGGTTATTTCAATAGCAATATTGACCGGATTCAAGAGGCATGTTCTGAGTCTAAAGTAAGTGAAGTTGTAATGGATGTTTGTCAGATCATTAGCAAGAACGCAAAACTTCAATCATGTTCCCCTGCTTCAATCGTGGGAGCCGTTATTACTGCAAGTCGACTCGGTGTATCGCTTGACCCAAATATCAAACACAGCTATCTAATACCGTATGGCAAAGAAGCTAAACTTGAAATCTCGTATATGGGATTGATTGATGTTATCTATCGCTCAACTGGTGCACTGCTTGAGGCTCATATGGTTTATAAGAATGATGAGTTTGATTATCGTCAAGGTTCAAATCCACATGTTGAGCATAAGCCTTGTGTGTTTGGTGACAAAGGTGCATTAATGGGATGTTATGCAATAAGCCGGATGCCAAGCGGTGACTTTTCGGTTGAGTTCTTGAGCGTTGAAGATATTGAAGCCTGTAGAAAGGTTTCAAAGAATCCAAACGGTGTATGGAAATTATGGTTTGCTGAAATGGCTAAAAAATCAGCTATCAGACGATTGTACAAGAGACTTCCGAAATCACCGCAATCAGCAATGGTTTCCAGTTATGATGAGAAGCAAGATATTGGAGCTGATACATCTGAGTTTTATGATATTGAAGGCGTGGAAATTCCACAAGAACAAACGGCATCAGAGAAGCTAAACGAACTAATAGATTAATATTAAACGGGGAGCAATCCCCACAATTTAAGGTGAGAACATGATTTACAAAAACATTACCCGTGAGGAATACGTTGCTCTTGAAGGCATCAACGCCAGTAGCTTGAAGGGTTACTTTGAATCGTCATTAAATGGGAATTATGAGAAAAATAAAAAATGGGCTACATCCAAAGCAATGGAATTTGGAACCGCCTGTCATTCTCTTATCTTGGAACCTGTCGAGTTTATCAAGTTGTATGATAAGATGCCATCAGCACCCACTAAAGACGATGGAACGCCAGTAAGTAAGCTCACCAAGATTTACAAAGAGTGGAAAGCTAATCTTCCGACTGATAAAATATATCTTGACGATGCCGAGTGGAGCTTATTAACAACCATTCAGAATAATTTAGACGAGAATGAAAATGCTCAGAAGATATTAAAAGCATGCCCAAACCGTGAAACCGCTATCACTTGGATTGACGAAAGAACGGGTCTTGCTTGTAAAGCTTTGATGGATTTCCTCGGTGATAAAATTGGCGGTGACTTAAAGACTACCCGTGACATTCCGGTTAGAGATTCAATTGAAGCAACAGCCACTTCTTTAAAATGGGAAATGATTAAAAATAGGAATGTATTGCAATTCGCCTTTTACTTTGATGGTTGCTTGCAGAACGATATTGACATTGAAAAGTTTGCTGTGATATTCGCCCGCAATAATGGCAATTGTGATACTGCCACCGCTTTCCTGTCAGATGATACTTTGCAAATCGGTCGTGATATGTATAATGTCGCTCTTGATAACTGGATTAATCGAGAAGAAAACACATCAGCGTTCGTTGAACTACTAGAAATATAAAACAATGTAGCCATATTGAATTAATATAATGTGGCTACAATTAAATAAGAGGTGAGAAGTGCTTAAACTTAGAACCACACAGCAATACAAGGACGCTATAAGCGAAGCAAGGCGAACATTTGGGCATGATGACAATAGTTGTACTCAGATTTCAAAACGTGCGTTGAGATGGTTTAAATCGCAACCTTTCGACATTCCTAAATTAAACGGAATCGGAATGGGGTCACCGACAACAATCAGACTTGAAACTGAATTGAATAACAAAGATTTTCAAATGGTCGTAATCATGTATGTTAATGAGCAGATTGAAAAGTATTCGAGTAGGATTAAACGACCGCTTCAACTAGATAAATGTATTAATTACGAAATTAAAGGGAATGAATAATGAAAGACTTAGTAAATGATGTAGTGAAATGGGCTGATTCAAAAGGAATACTCGAGAAGGCAACACTAAAAAGCCAGTTCAGCAAAATGAAAGAAGAGGTTGAGGAAGTTGAAGAGTGTATTGATATGCTGAATTCTGATGAAACCGTTCACCCTACAATTATAGAGCACTGGGATAATGAGTTAGTTCTCGAGATAGGTGATGTTATGGTCACGGCCATTATATTAGCCGAACTATCCGGCAATAGTGCTGAGGATTGTTTAAGACGAGCTTATGAAAAGATTAGTCAGCGAACGGGTAAAATGATTAACGGCACATTTGTTAAGGATAGATACTAAAATGAATACCTGCGGTTTATGCCAGTACTCGGAAATGAGAGCCACGGGCGAGGGTCTTTGTCACTGCATGGACTCCGACAAATATGCCGAGGAAGTAGACTACCACGACAAGAAATGTGATAGTTTTGAATCACTCAGTGAGTTGTTTGTTTCTGAGTTGTGGGATCGCAGATAATAAAAAGCCCGTTCAGTTAAGAACGGGCAAATTATTATTGATCCGGATGATTGCCTTTAGCTTTATCAATTGTCTTGCTAACTGCTGTCTTTAAATCATCTTGGAAGTCATTATCTTCGTCATCAATAACAAGCTGAATTACTTCAAGCACGATATCTGCGATATGATGCCACGGCATTAATTTAAGAATCCATGAAATACTCATTTTAAATCACCTCTTTTTATTAGTCATTGTCTCTAAATGCTGTTTTTAATAATCGTGAATCGACTTCATTTCTTTTTACATAGCGATAATCCATTGATTTGATATATTCTTTAATCTCAACGATATTTGTTGCCATAACCCTCTGCTCGGTTGTCGATTCCTTTCGGTCTTTCTTAAACTCATCGAATTGAATATATAGTCTGTAATTCTTATCCGTGTTACTTGAGATCGTTGACTCTTGACGAACACCCCAAATGATAACCATAACCAATGTTACCAGTACGGGCCAATGCTTCACCACCCAATCATCGTTTACCCTTCGTCCGTGATTCATTTCTTCTATGTCCTCAATGTCCAACTCGTTATCACTCATTTTGAAACCCTTTATATAGTATACTGTTTATTATTGAAAAAACTATTATTATAGACTTTTAAGATTTGTCATATAATCATCAAATATTGATTTGGCTTGGTCTTGTGCTGAGTCTAGCACTGAT
>Ga0255047_10002084_pt1 | contig 13590 bp, 17 predicted proteins | sample JV7_2_1_MG_FD_183640 | JGI IMG/M metagenome (GOLD analysis project Ga0255047, IMG submission 183640) | Seawater microbial communities from Jervis Inlet, British Columbia, Canada - JV7_2_1 | ecosystem: Environmental > Aquatic > Marine > Inlet | place: Canada: British Columbia | collected 2016-10-06
TAAGCCCCCATAATAGCAAAATAAGCTATAGCGAAGACCGTAATTTTAAAGCGTGTTTTCTTAGTGTCGTTTAACATGTTATAGTCCTTTATATTTAATTTGAAAGTGCGCCCCGTCTTTGCCCCAAAGATCATGGCCCCATTCTAAAGTTATGTCGTAATTGTCGGCCGCGTATTTCTTAAGGTGGTTAGCAATAGGGCGTAGATATTTTAAATTCCATGAAGCCTTGCCGTTTATATAAGCGTATATGTCGACCGCGTAGCCGAAGCCGTCCCCTTTTTCTAGGTGGTTACTGTTAAGGGTCCATGTAACGGGCTTTCTATGCTTTTGGGTTGTTCGGCCTATTGCATACATGGCCGCTTGGTCTTCTTCAGTCCTTCGGCCCCCGCCTTGTGGTATTCCAAAGTCATAAGGGCATGTCTTTATTCCTTCTTCGAATATCTCAACTAATACGGGTAAAACCCCGTCTAAGCGCCCTTTACTTCTTTTACTTAATCGGTTCATGTTATGATGCTTTTTTAAATACGGCCCCTTTAAGGTTTTCAATTTCGCTCTCATGTACCGCTGTTAAGGTGGTAATTTTCGAAAGGGTTTTATTTGTTTGGGTTAAAATTGTGTCGGTGCGGGTGGTGTTTGTTTTCCAAATATAGACTAAAAGCGAAGTTATTACAACAAAGGCCGCGCTAATAATGGGGTAAATGTATTTAATAACTATTAAAGTGTTTTCAAGTTCTTCTAATGTCATGCCTCTTATTTTTGATAAAGATAATAAATTATTTTTTAGACTTTTCTTTGTAAAACTCAACCCAAACTTTTTCTTGTTCTACTTTGAACATGTAATAGTCTGTTATAAAATTGATTTTTTCTTTTTGGTTTTCGTTGTATTTGCTCCAAAGGTCGTTTTGTTCGCTTTTTACTTGTTCAATTACCGGGTGCATGGTCTTTACTTCAGCCGACAAATTAATAAAACCGTAAAAAACGTAAGCCACTAAGGACCCCAATATAGTTACTACTATGCCCGCCATGATCGGTAAAGCTTTTTCTATTGTCATAATTTTTTATTTATTCGGGTAATAATAAACCATTCCAACCGCATGCAACTTCCCCGCCGGTAACATTAGCCCATGAACTTACTTTAACTATAGCTAAAGCCGGTAGTGCCTGGTGTAAGAAGTTGTTAACCCCTACCGTTTTGTTAAGGTAAAAGGTGTCTTTAAAGTTAAAAATACCGGTTAATATTACGCCTTCGTTGTCGGTGCTTCTTATTCTAATTGCTTGTCTTTTGCCCGTTGCTTCAGAAGCATGCCAACCTAAAAGGATTAATTTTTTACCTAAAGGAACCATGCGGTGTGGTAATAGTGACATGTTACCCCCTTGCGCTATCATACAATAAACTAAATTAACTGTCCCGGTTTTATATATTTTAATATGTCCGGCCGCTACCCCGCCCGTTCCTACTACGGTTGCATGCATATACTGAATAAATCTAATATTTGTAGCGGTAGTATTAACGCCCGTTGTACCGTTCATGGTTTTTAATTCGGTTTGCGGGTTCCCGTCCGCGTCTAAATAGTGAATTTCAACCTCTTGTATTCCGGTATTTAAAGATGTTCCATCTAACGCGCTTTCGCTTATTATTGTCATTTGTTCGCCGGCCGCCGCGGGTGTTGGTATTGAAGTATGCGAAGCGGGTGCGGGCGTTAGGTCGTTCATTCGCGTAATGTCTTCGCCGGCTGTTGTGGTCCCTACGTTTTCACGTTCCCCGAACGCTTCCATGATGCTGTAATTATCGACTTTGTTAGCCGCAACTTCAATTAAAAAATCTCTATTTAATATATTACTCATATTATTATTATTTTACTACGTAAACAGAAGTTAAGCCCTTAATTTGTGCGCTATCGAAGCGGCTTAACAGTTTTATATCTGTAGTTGAATTTATATTATTACCGTTCCCGCTTATTGTTACCGTTCCGCCCCCGCTTATATTATTAATTATTAAAAAGTCTTTAGCCAATTCAATAGTAGACGGTAGTGTAATAGTGCATGCGGCTGTTACTTCTATAGTGTGGTCGTTAACCGTTGCCGTATAGTTGGCGCTTTTAACTACAAAAGGATTTTTAACGCCCCCTTTATTAATACAAAGGACCTTATTAGCCGCGTTTAATACTTCCGCTACGGTGTTAACACTATCAAAAAAGCAAATTTCGCTTTCGCTAAAATATAAAAAGTCGTCTTCGTCCTGGTCCCAAATATGGCCCACTTTCGACATGTTAACCCCTTGGTTAATTTCGCCGCTTACCGGTTGTAATTTATAGATGTATTCAGTACTTACGTAAGTAACCACCGCAAAAGAAGCCGAAGCCAACGCAATATTAGACCCTATTAAGTCCCCTTCGTTTAGCGCGTGTTTTAAAGAAGCGTTAACCGTTACCCCGTTTCGTTGATCTATTAACGCTTGCACGTTTAAAGCGGTTAAACTATTACTAAGTATTTTAAACTCATTTAAGGCCATTAAAGCCCCGTTGTTACTACCGTCATAACCTAAGTATAAAACATTTGCACCCGCGGCCGCTATAGCCCCGGTTTGTCCGCTGTCGGTGTCGACCGCTGTAGCTGTATTTTGAGGACTTGACCCGGCCGAAGTTAGATATAAGGTTAAAACATTACTTGCCCATGTTAATCCAATGTCAAAATAGTTATCTTCAACCATGGCAAAACTTACCGAAGCGGTACCCGAAGCAACCACCAAAGAAGCGTTAATAGTTTTCGTTGCGTGGTTGTATTCAATATCAAAAACCCCGCTAATACTTGCTATTTTTAAGGTGCCGCTTCCCGCGCTATTAATTTTAGTTCTTAAGTGTATGGCCGCCAGGATTAAACCGTCCAACCCCGTAAAGTTACCCGCGTTTATTAGATCAGTATTAGCACTAAAAACCGCGTCTTTACCTACTGCGGGTATTGGGTCCCCGGCGTCTATTACGTTGTCTTGTATGGTTATAGAAGTAGAAGCCCCCGTATTGCCGTTAATGCTATAATCTTGTATTGTGGGCGTCCCGTCTGTTACGTCTATGTTATTATTGAAATTGTATAATAATTCTAAAGCCATTTTATAAAAAGTTATTTAAGTCTTTATTGTCTACATTTATATTAGACCCTTGCTTTACGATCATGGACTGTGTGGCCGTTCCTTCTTTTATTAAGTTGTTTTCTGTTGTTGTTTCTATTGTCCCGTCCGGGGTATTGTTTAGCGTCTTAATGTCGTTTACCGCTATAGTTGTTATAAATGACTCTAATTCTATTAAGAAGCCCGAATAAGTCCCCTTCGATAAGTTGTATTTAGTCCCGTTAAGCATGTACTTTGTTGTAGTTGCTCCAACCAAATAAGTAAGACAATTAAAAAAGTCAAATTCCCCGGTAAGGTCCCCTTTTATTTTCCTTATAAATTCCCCGCGCATGTCCCTATAGACTTCAACGGCTAACCTCATGATAGTTAAATTATCAGTAAGCCCCCTTCTATTCCATGAAGTCGTTAAAACGTTTGTACTTAGTCTAAAGGCGTTTTGCGCCAAAAAGCTATTACCGTCCGCATGTATAAAAGTGTCTTTTAATATTTCTTCGTCTTCATCAATAAAGCCGTTTACTTGTATGTCGTCTATACTAACGTTGCTTTGTGGTAAATAAGAACATGATAAATAACCATTATAAAAGCTTGTCATGCTAGCTGTTGAGGGTGTGCTATTGTCTTGGCCTAACCCTACAAAACTACTTACATTGTGCCATTGTCTATATATACGAAACTCAAAACGTTTTAAACCGGTTTCGGGTAGTGTTGGCGTGTCAAAAGTGGCGTAATGTCTTATATTTACCGCATAACTTAACGAACCCGAAATAGGCCCCGCCGGGTAGTAGCCCCAATCACTATGGTAGTATATAAAAACCCCCGCGGTAAGTTGCCAAACTGACCCGGTTAAGTTGTCCCCAACTAAGTAATAGTCGCCAACCTTAACCAAAAATTCATGGTTTGTTTCTATTGTTTGTATAAAGTCCCTAACGCGCCAACCTTCATGGCCCCATGCATTTTCAAAGGTGGCCTCACCTTCAAAATAAAAGCCAATTCTTAGGGTGTCGGTATTTACTAAAGGGGTTGAGGGTTGTATATATTGCAAATACAATAAGGCGTTTTCGCCGGTTGCTGTTGCTTGTTCGGTTGGTTCGAACCTAAAAAGGTGTTGCGTTGTTATGTCCGGCGGGTAAAACCCCGAAGTAACAAGACCCGAAGGGCTTTTAATAGCTGAATAAGCCGACATGTCAAGTCCTGGCCCTTGTTGCCAAAAAGCGGGGTAACCGCTATAAGTTGCACTTGCGGCCGCGTCAAAGTTTATATTTTTAAAGTCCCCATAAGGCAAAAGGTTGCCGCTTGCAAAGTCTAAAGCCGAAGTTTTAAAAGTTATTTCTACCCGGTTAAGTGGTTCTAACATTTCTTGATCTGCGTTAGCCCCCGCCCATGCAAGTTCGTTACTGTTGCCCTTGTCTACGCCCGTAATTGTGTAAGCCGTTGTATGGCTTCCGGTTGCGTCTATTGTTATAGTGCTTTCGTCCCCTTCCCTTGCATTAAACTCTCTATAATAAAGCGTTGTTGCGTCATACTCTTGTATTCTTATTATGTACCAATAGCCCCCATAGTTAAAAATGTGGGCCATGAAAGGTTTTAAAATAGCTTCTATTACCTTTTTACACTTCCAATATTCGAAAACTACTACCCCGTTTTTAGTCTTAGCGTCTTTATATACTTCAACATCAACAAAAACCTGGTTTAATAAACTGTCCGTTGTGGTGGTATTCATGCCAACGTCATAAACATTTATTATTTCGCGTATTGGTAACGGTGCGCCTAATTTATTTAAGCATAACCTAATAACTTCTAAGGCTGACTTTTGCCCGCTATAGGTTGGGTTAATTTTCCAATCTACAACCGAAGCCGCCCCTTGCGCTGTAGTAACTTTAAGTCTTACATAATTGGCCGTTATGTCGTCAGCCCTAAAGGACCCCGTGCCGGTTATGGTGTGGGCGCTATTAGCCCATACTATGTCGTCCGCGCTTGTTTGTAATGTTATTACATGGGTGCTATGGTTCCCGCTTACCGGAATAATGCGGGCCAATACTGTAGAGACTGAAGAAGGAACCGCAAAAGAAGCGCTAACCGTTGCTGTGTCGTTTGCATCTTTGGCGCTTTCTTCTATTTCGTTGTCTTCGTCTAAAAAAGGTTTGTAGTTAAGATGTGATAGCCCGCATGTCCATTTTACCGAAGAAGCGTAAGGTATAGCCGTGTAACTTTCTTGCCCTATTTCGCTTTGATTATACGCCACCCACTTAGTTAAGGGGGTGCCGTTTGGGTCTTGTATTATAACTATTTTATAGTCGCCGTAAGCGGCCGTTAAAAATTCAGAATAAAGACCTTCGCTTATATTCCATAAATTTAATATAATAGTGGTTTTTTTGATAGCTTCAAACATTTTAGCGCTACCATGATCAACTATTACCGGGTTGGCCCCTAAGTTTAATTCGTATTGAGTAGAAGCGTAGCCCTCTTTGTGTATTTCTATCCTAAATTCGTTTGTAAGTTGCTTTATTTCTTGAAAGAAATTACAATAATATTTTAAACCGTAAGCCATTTATTAAAACTTTTCAAATTTATTTTGCCTTTCTATAATTATATTCAAGTCGCGGCCACTTACTGAAGTCGAAGCAATAAACCCGCCCCCTTCGTTGCCGCCACCTGGCATGAAGCCGGCCAATTTATCTAAAGGCGCTATTACTTCCGGGTTACTTAATGAAGTCCCGCGGCCTTCCCCAACCATGGCAAGTGAAGCGCCAAAAGCAAGCCCCCCTTTTGCTAGTCCTTTAACTTCTTTACCGCCACCGCTAAGATGCGCTTGTATAGCTGTCGCGGCCGCTATTAAAGCAATACCCCCGCCAATGGCTAAAGGTGCGCCAAATGGACCGGCCGCCATTGAAGCGGCTAACTTTTCCATGGCTAGTCCTTGCGCTATCATTAAAACCCCTAACTGTTTCAACCAACCGGCCATGCTATTTAAAAAGCCTTTGCCTATTTCGGCCCCATCTAGTCCGGCTAATGCTTCACCTATTGCGGTTCCGAAGCTTTCAGCCAACACCATGCGGAAGTTTTCGAGGTGGTCCGCTACGGGTTGAAGTATTGCGGTTAGGTTGTCGCTTGCGTCTTGTGCGCTTACTTGCGCTTCTGTCATGACCTTCGCAAAAGTTCCGCCAAAACGTTTAACAGAAAAGGCCCAAACATCAAATTTTTCTATATCCTCGTCTTTTGGGTTTAATTGATCGAAGTCAATTTTTAACGCTTTTACTTTTTGTAATTCCTTAACTACTTCCCGGGTTGGGCTTAATATTTCTTTTAGGGTGCCTTGTAAATTCCAAAGTTTAGACTGTAAAACCTTAAAGGCCGCGCTACCCGCCGGCACTTCTTCAGTCATTTGTTGCGTAAGGCTTTTTATTTCGTTTTTTATACTCTTAACGGTGTTTATTATGTCGCCACCACTTCCGCCGCCTTCTACTTTTGGTATTAGGTCCCCGCCCGTGTTTCTTGAAATTGTTTTAAGTTTTACAACCGCCTTAGTATATTCTTCTAAACTTAAAGCCCCGTCTTCTAAAGCAATATTTAAGACGTTTAAATTCTTTTCGGTGTTAGCTTTTAGACTTGACATGTCGGCTGAAGACTTAACTAAAGTATTCATGTCGTTTTGTATAGTCGCTATGTTTTGCGCTACGGGGTTAGTTAATAAGGCTAATTGTTTCCACCATGATAGATCACTATTGTTTATTGCGGTAATTCCGTTTAACATTTCGGTTAATGAGTCAGAAACGCCAATAAAAGCTTTACTAATTACACCGCTTCCGCTGTCTAAACTTAACACAGCCTGGTCGTAACTGTCGCCTAAGTTGCTTATTTTACCTTCTAAGGTTTCACTAATGGCCGCCATGGCACCGCTTACCCCTTGCGCTTGTCCTAGTCCGGTTATATAGTCCGTTATACTTTTACTTGTAAAGTCTACTTGTTTTTTAACCCCCTTAAAAGTAAAGGTTACTTTGTCGCCTTCTTTTTGCGCTCTTATTCCAAACTCTTTTAACCTCTCAAATTCGCCGGTTTGGGCGTCTATTATACCTTCGGCTAATTGGTCAAAGCCTTTGCCCGTTGAACTTGCTAAATCTCCTAAACTTGTTAATTCGTCTTTAGTAGGTTTAAAGCCTTGGTTTGTTAGTTTAACGTAACTTTCTGTTAGTTCATCAACTGCAAAAGGTGTTTTGCTCGCGAAGTCCGTTATCATTTGCATGGACTTTTGCGCTTCGCTGCTACTTCCTAAAGTGTTGGTTAATACGGCCTCTAGTCTTTGAAATTTTCCTATAGTAGCAATTACGGACCTACCAAAAGCAACAACCGGGGCCAATACCATGGCCGCCGCTATTCCTTTTTGAAGGGTCCCCCAACTGTCGGCCCCCTTCTTAACGTTTTTGCCCATGCCGTTAAGTTCCGCCTTAACCTTCGCGAAGTCCGCTTTTAAGCCGCTTACTTCAGCCCCTACTTCTATTATTAGTTCGTCTATAGTCTGTTTTGCCATGCTACTCTAATTATTTTAAGTTCCTAAACGCCCCACATGGTCCCCTTTGCCGTTGTTTTGTGCTATTAATATAGCTTCCCTTAGTGTTATTTTTTCGCCGTCCGGGTTTGTTAAATATTTTTTATCTAAGCTATGCGGGTAAAAGTCTTTCAATTCTAATTGGTCTTCTTTCTTAACATTACAATTAAATTGTAGTAAATAATTTAATCTAAATTTTAAGAGTTTTTCCCATTCGTTAAACTCATGCCCTTTCTTAAAAATAAAAAACTCTAACCATGTCATGTTATAAAACACGGTTAGAGTAAAGCCCATTCTCGCGGCCATTAATACAAGATCATTAAACCCTAAAAAATTGGTCCCTATTTCTTCGCTGTTACCGCCTTTTTTTTTTCGTCCGGGTCCGCCTTCGGTAAGCTAGCAACAAGTAAAACTAAAAAGGCCGTTATGTCCTTTTTGCTTATGTCGTCCATGTGGTCGCCTACTTCGTAATTGTCGAACCCTTCCGGCATGTCTTCTTTATGCTTTCGGTAACCGTCTTTAATTGCGCAAAAAATTAAATCTCTAATAGTACCCGGGTTAGCCCCGCCCCTTTCGGGTTCCGCCATGTTTAAAATGTCGTTGTAATACTGTTGTAAAGTACAATTTCTTAGTTCGCAATAAAGGGCGGTCGTATTAATACCCATAAAAATAGGGTGTTTTACGCCGTTAAGCTTTAAAGTTTTCTTTTCTTCAAGTGCCATATTGTTAAAATTAAATTAAAAGGTTTATAATTATGCAATAACTTGTTGAGTAAGTGCGCCCGTTCCTTTTAAGCTTCCGCTATACTCTACCGCTTCTTCGTTGTTTGCTGTTACCGAAAGGCTTGAAGGGTCAACTGTCCCGGTCCATTCGTAATTAGTAGATGTTCCCGTAGTAAATAAAGCAGTAAAAGAAGTTCCGGCTATTAAAGCGGTTCCTAAATCTACTAACCCAACCGTTGAGGCAAAATCTAGCAAAGCGGTCACTTCTAAAGACCAACTTTTTAAGCCGTTGATATGTTCAGCCCATCCGGCACTATCTTTACATGTTGCGTCCGGTAGGTCTTGCTCTATTGATAAAGAACATGACTTAGCGCATGCTATTGTGTTGCCGTCTAGCTGTAATCTAAGGTTTTTTCCGTTAATTTTTGGCATGGTATAATGTTTTTTAGTTTGTTTTTAATTAATAACAAAGGTAAAGCAACTTTATTAATTAATAAAATTAGCTAAACTGCTTTAAAACCTTATTGCTTTTAAGTAGTTCTAGCACGTCCGCGCTTGTCAATTCCGCCCCGCTTTCGTTGGTAAAGTCAAAAGTGCGGCTATGATTAAAATTAGCCCCTTCTTCTTTGAAATGAATTTCAACTTTTACGGTGTTGTCTTGCCAACTGTAAGAAACACTATTAACTTCAGCCGTTGGGCTGTTTAACTCTAAGCCTTCTTCTATTTTTATTAGTCCTTTCTTTTTCATAATTTATGTATAATGATTTCTTATTCTTAAAGTAGATAAAGTTGAAGTTTTAGCTGTTGGGGTTATTACTCCCGCGTTTTGGCTTAGCATGTGAATTTGTGCGGTGTTACCTATTCTAGTTGAACTTGTTTCAATAGTAGTCCCAAAACTAAAAGGGGCATAATTTAAAACACTAGAAAAAGCACTATTATAGATACTCATAACTTCTTTTACATTAATCATGCGCCAATCTGTATAACCTAAACTAGTATCTACTACTATATTGTCTATGTTGGTATTCCATGTACCACTAGTTAAAGCATTATAAATACCTAACCCCGTTAAATGATCTATTATATAGCTATCACCGTAAACTTGTAACCCGTTAATATCTGTAAACCTATTTTTATTACCAAAGGCGTTATTATTAACTAGATTAAAATGAGGGTTTGCATGGGTAGTATCTAGTTGAGCAATATGCGTTGGGTTTGTTGGTGGTGTATAGTCATAGCTACCATTTACTAAGTGCCATGCGTCGTCCCCCGTTCTATATGATGTAGTAAGCCCCGATACGGGCGGGCGTTGGTAAGCTATACCACTTTGTTGTATTGCTACAAATACTTCTTGCGCCGGGGTGCTTACTGTTGAGCCGTCAGTATCTACATGATCAATGTCGGGCAAAACTAAAGTACTACCTTCTACTACCGTTTCGCTATAGCTTTCATTACTATTTTCAACCGTTGCCGTTTGTCCGGTAGTTACTGAAGCAGTATTAGACCATGCCGAACCGCCCGAAGCGTCAAAGGCTCTTACCCTATAATGATAAATAGTATTAGTAGTTAAGCCGGTGTCTTCGTAAGTTACTACGTCAGTTAAAACGGTAGTTAATAAAGACCATGTTATTAAATCGGTGCTTCGTTCTATTCTATAGCCCGTATTACCCGTTACATTTGACCATGCAAGGTCTAAGGTTGTTGTACTACTACCAACCGCCGCCAGGTCAGTTATACGGGTTAGGTTACCCCCTATTTGGTCTACGTAGTGTTCTAGTCTTATAGTTCGCGTTATAATTACCCCGGTAGGACTTGTGGCCCTTTTTGTGGTAAAGGTTGAGGCCAAACGGTTAGTAATTACTCTAAAGTTTGAAGTACCTAAATAAGTCGAACTATGTAAAAGCGTTAATATTTGGTTGGTTATGTCGTCACTATCTTTAGACCCGCCCTTAGCGTCAGTATATTTAGTAATTACACTAAGCCCCATGGTTACATTAAAGCCATGGCCGTCCTTACAACTTTCTTCAACCGCTTCGAAGTCTGCAAAATAAATATAAGGCGGGTTTGCACTTGCTTTTATAAAGTCGTAAACGTCAACAGTAACCGCGTTTAGTGTTATACTATCTTGTAAAGCGTCCCAATAGGCCGCCCTTAGTTCGTTGTTTGGGTCTTTCATGCCTTCTTATTATAATTTCTTAACTCTTTTATTACCGCCCTTTTATGTCGGGGCCTTACTTCACTTGCCGCCGGTCTTAAATACGGTTGGGCGTCCGTTCCTTTTTCTTCAATCTTATTAGCAACTAAAACCGCTACATGGTGCCTTTTGTTAGCCGGTGCTTTAAGCTTTTTACCTACCCAATCCATGAGGCTTGCAAATTCTATAGAGTCAAGGCCATGCGGCTTAGTTCCTTCTTCTATGTCTATTGCGTATTCAACGCCGCTACCTACTTCTAAAAATAGCCCCCCTTGCTTACGGTCCAAAATAGCAATAGAAGCCCGAAGCCTTCCCGTGTTGTCCGTATGGTTAGCCGCTAAATTCTTACGGGCCGTTTTTATTAGGTCCCTGGCTATTTGTGTATTTGCTTTATTTATTGGCTTAACTATATTATTAACATATAAATTTAAAGTCTTTTCAATACTCTTTTTACTGCTAGGCTTAACTTTAAATTTAAACATCTTGTTAAGTTGTGTCGTTTGAGCAAGTAATTAAAAGCCATTTATTAGCTTCGCCTTCGTTTTCTATGCTGTTTATTTTATATATTTTACTATTGTAAGTTAGTGTAAAACCGTCAACGCTTGTAATGTCGAAAACATTGTAACGGGTGCGAAATAATAAAACGTCTTCGGCAAAAGTCCGCCCTTCTTCGCTTTTCTGACCTACCATGACCCGTTGAACGCTTGCAAAATAAGTGCCTATTGTGGTGTTGGTTGCGCTACTATCGTAACCCCCGGCCCCGTCCGATGTTTCTTTGGTGCTTTTAATGGTTATTTGGTGGCGTGTCTTGCTTCGCATTGTTTATAGATCAACGTTTACGTAAGGGCTTAATAAGTCGCCCATGCCTATCATAAAATTATTAATAGCGGCCCCTATTACTACTTCGTCCCGGTGGTCGTATAGGTATAAAACCAAACGCGCAACGGCTTCTATAATTGGTTCGGGTATGTCTGTTGAGTCGTCCCCGTAACCCGCAACGTAAATAGTTTTTAATGAGTAGTTAGCCAATTTGTCCCTAACACTATGGCCCGCCGGTAAAACATAAGCCCCGCCAAACTCTATATATAAGTCGTTTAAGCCTTTTAAATAGTAGTCGCTATCATTTGTTAAAACCGTTTCGTTATTGTCCCGGCTTATTTGGGTTACACTTGTAACGCTTTGTATAGGTCCATTAGGGGGGTAAATTTCGGCCCCGTAACTACTATAGTAAGCCTCTAAAGTTTGAGTTATTAACGACCGGTTTAAGTAGGCTTCTATTTTCTTTGTTGCCGTTGTTACTAGGTTGTCTATTACGGTGTCGTCAGTAGTAAAAGAAGCGGCCAAACGCATAAACGCCTTAGCTTCTAAAGTAGTTAAAACCGGGTTAGCCGGTCCGGTGTTTACTCTAACCTCATGAAATTGGGTTCTACTATTCATGTTTATTTGGTTGTTTTAGGTCCTTTTTCTTCTTTGGTTTGCTTTCCTTTTGGCTTTTCTTCCTTCTGCTTCCCTTCTACTTTTTCCGCGCGCCCTTCAGCAATTAAATATTTTGCTTTGCTTTTCGGTAGTGTTACAACTTCCCCGGCTAAAGCCGTGCGCCCTTGTCCTACCATGACAAGATCAGTAATTAGTTTTACTTTTAACATATCTATAAATATTAATTAGTCTTCTTTTTCGTTTTTATAGTTCGGTTGAACTTTTAAAATAGCTTTAATTACGCCCGCTTCTTTCGCCTGGCTGTTTGGTGTTGCTCCAATTTCTAAAGCTATGGCTTTCAATTCGTCAAGGTCTAAAATAGCAAGGTTTACATGTTCCGCCTTGTTCTTTTCTTCTAAAGCTTTTGTAGAAATAGACTTATTTACCCCTTCGGCCATGTGGTCCGGCTTCGCTTCTCTTGCGTTCTTTTCCATGTATTTAGCTATTGCTTTGGCGTCTTCCCCTTTCTTCTTCATTTCTTTAGCCGCTATTAGCTTATCTCTACCTTCAACCTTTTCCGTGTCTAAAGTAATTTTTTTACCGTTCTTATAAGTGGTTAATTTATTTTTACCGCCAACTATAGCCCGTCTTTGCTTAATATAAACTTGCGCTAACTCGTAAGGTAACGTTATTATGTGACCGGGTAAAAGTCTTTGACTGTTTAACTTAGTTTCTTTTATAAAAGTTACTTCTAAGTTAGTAGGTGTTTTTTTATCTTTGCTCATGGCTTATAGTTATATTTATTTTTCTTCAAAGGTAACGCTTTTTATAAATTTGTCAAAGTTGAGTTTGTCGCGCTTTATTTGCTCCAACAAATAACCTTTTTGTTTTAATGTCCTTTCTTTATAATGTTCTAAATTGTTTAATATCCATTTTACCCCCATCACCCAACTAGCCACGCGGTCCCGAACGGGTACCGGTTCGCCGGCGTTGCCTACAACTTCTTCGTAAGCGGTGTTAGTAGATGAGTATAAAACCGGGACCCCGAACCCTATAGCTTCGGCCGCTGTCCTTCCGTAGCTTTCGTATTTTGAGGGGCAAATTAAAAGCGCTGTCTTATTGTAGACTTCGGCCATGTCTTCGGTTGGTTGTACTATTGTTACATTTTCCGGTTGATCTAAAAACTGTTTAGCATAACCACCAACAACCCCCATGAATTTAACTTCCGGTAGTTCTTCCGCTATTTGTCGAAGTAGTAACCCGCCTTTGTTTTCGTTAAGGTTTATTATAGTAACATATTTACCCTTACTATTACCGTTAGGCAAATTTAAAAGGGGCCTAATTAAAGCGCTTTTATTACCATTTATAAAAGCTTTGTCTTTGTTGTTTTTTAGTTGCCTTTGTGTAAAATATGAGTTATAAATTACGGCTATTTCTTGACGGCTACGGGCTAAAGCGCTACCGTTGTTATTATGCATGTAAATAATTAAAGGCGTTTTACTGTCCCGCGCGTAGTTGGTGGCCTTAAATTGTTTACCTAAATGAGTAAAGCAAACGTTAGCCCATTTATAATGATGCCTTATTGGTGCTT
>Ga0255047_10002085_pt1 | contig 13585 bp, 20 predicted proteins | sample JV7_2_1_MG_FD_183640 | JGI IMG/M metagenome (GOLD analysis project Ga0255047, IMG submission 183640) | Seawater microbial communities from Jervis Inlet, British Columbia, Canada - JV7_2_1 | ecosystem: Environmental > Aquatic > Marine > Inlet | place: Canada: British Columbia | collected 2016-10-06
GGCACAAACCCTAGACACTATCAGAGAGGAGTTCGACAACTTCTTGAGAGGTTGCGGATTCCATATAGAGGAGGAAGAATGATATCACTGTATATACTGGCGGCTATCTTGACACTGGTTCTAATGTCCATACAGGTATACAAGGCTGGCTACAATAGAGGTGGGTCTGTTTACGTGGGATTAGCTACAACCGTAATTCAAGAAGAGTCCGAGAACGCATACTCAAGAGGTGTATACGACACCAACAACTACTACTCGGATCTATACAAGGGTATGGTAGGAATACACCAAGACACATTCGAGGAGGTGTTTGGTGTGACTGTAGAGGAGTATATGAAACTGGGAGATAAGGAGGAGGCGCCCCCAGAACCTTCCTTGAAATTAGTCAAGGAGGAAGAGCCAGAAGATTAGGTATCTAGCCTACTTATCAGATAATTGATAGGTAGGCTAAAGTTTCGATACCTGTAGTCGAAAAGGTGTAGTATACAAGCCAACTAACTTAAGGAGCTTTGCTATGCATACTCGCACAGAACAGATTGAAGACCTTGACTTTACAGACCTACAGTCAATAGGGCAAGTACTCGCTAAGAAATGGGATGAGTCTAACGAGAAAGCTATGGGCCTCATACACGGTTATCATAAGAACGCACCCTCAGCAGCAGAACTAGACTACTACATCGAAGTTATGGAGTATGACCCCACACTATCAACTGCTGAGAAGGTTCTAATCCTTGTCACCATGGGCTATACCTATGACTATGTAGCCTATGAGTATGGGTATAAGTCTAAAATCTAAACCCTACCCCCACCATAAAAGTAGGTGTCTTCTCTAAGGAGACACCTCCTCCCACCTCAAACCCCCACCCTAAGCCATATGATCCGTACAACCACCTACGTAGTTCTGTATCTATACCTACCGAGATTAGAAGTTTCTTATTCTCTTTACGTACTTTTGTGACCTCCTCCCTCACCTTGGCAATCTCTTCCTCTATCTTCTCCTTGTATTCCTCCTGTACGCGCTGTCTGATATCAGTCTCAGACTTAGTATCTGACTCTGTGACCTCTTTAATGGTGCCGTCAGGGCTAACTATACGTACTTTCTTCACTTGCCTCTGGAGCCTCTTGTGGGACTCTGTGAGGGTATTTATGGTGGCCTCTTTCTGTGTGAGCTTACTTGATAGTTCAGATATACGTGTACGCCTCTCCTCTGATACTACATCATACATCTTGTATTGACCTAGACTCACGCCCACAAGTAGGGCTATACCTACCATGAGATATGTAAACCTAGGATGCCTTGTTATAAAGTCTCGCGCCATACTATCCTCCAAACACCTTGTATAGGCTAACACACGCCGCTAGGATAACCCCTGCCACACCTCCAGCCTTACCCACTCCAGCCCACATTGCTGCATTGGTTTCTAATGGCTCAAACCTATCCTCTAAGTTCTCAGTACGTCGCATGTGTTCTGATAAGTCCTCTTTTATGTGAGCTACCTCATTCAGTAGCACCTCTGTACTCTTATCGACGGAACATATATCCTCACTTAATTTATCTAGTTTGTCTAGTATTCTTTGCTCTAATTCCATATCACTATCCTTGTGAAAAATAACAGCCAATGGAGGTGAGGTAGAAAGTACCCCCACCGGCTGCCGAATTATTATACTGTACCTGCAACAAAAACGTGCAAGTCTTCTAACTGGTTCTCTTGCGCTGAAGTAACTTCAACAAATACATACTCACCTGAGGCTATCGCGCCACCGGCTGTAATGTTATTGATATTGGTAGTACCATCTGTATTGATATTCCACACAGAGGATAGTATCGAAGACCTAGCCCCGTTGTAGGTAGGTGCCTTCTTCACATCTATTGTTATATCACCTGTACTATTGGCACCAAACAAAGTAGATATCTGTATATTATTGAGTGTCATTGCATTGGCAACACGAGAGGTATAGTCCCTACTTACTTGGTAGGAGTGGTCTACTTTTATAAATGCATTCTCATGTGTAGTTATGGGTGAGGTCTCATTATCACCCGGTAGGCCAGAGGCACCTACATGCGAAGTTACGGCACCAGTGAAAGAGACTGAATTAGTACTTAAGTTGGATTCAGTATAACCTGATACTCTGATGGAACCTGTTTGAGGTGTGTTGTCTGCCCCGTTTCCCGTTGTACCTAACGCCCACCCCATAGGTGTGAACTCGATGTTGGTTGGTTGGTCAAACCATATCCTACCCGTACCGAAGTCATACTTAAGATGTGCTCTAGTTACACCCTCGTCTATTTCATGACTATGCCCCGCGCTAGCAAAGGTAGTTGTACCGGCTAGGGAAAATGTGTCACTATGACCGTGATCTATAGGGTGTGTGTGTGGCCCTGTCTTAGGGGCACTTAAAGTACCTAGTGACTCGTCCCCATCAGGATTAACACTACTACCCGAGCCTAACGCTCTCATACGTACATACCTACCCCTGAGGTCAGGTACACTTGTCCCATAGTAGTATAGACTAGCGTCAGAACCATCACACAGAAACCACCTACCTGAGGAGAAGGCAGTTTGTATATCGCTACCACCTACCCCACTACCTGTCTCAGCAATGTTCCCCCATAGTATAGTACCTACAGGTAAGTCATCTACAGGCTTAGGGGTGTGCTCATTAATAACAGATTGAGCGCCTAAGCTGACAGACAGACCGTTAATTCTACTCTCATGATCATCTAAGTTATCTTTGATTGTTGTCATTAGTTCAGACGTTACCGCCTTACCTACCGTTATATTCTCACTTGGTATTGATGTGTATGCCATTGTCTTACCTCTTAACTGATTACGTTTGTACCTATATCGCCTTCAGTCTCTACCATCCCAATAGAGTCTGTGATATACCCATAAAGTGCTTTATCTAAACTATCTGCCTCTGAGAAGTCTGGAGCAGTATCCGCAGCCACCTTACCTCCCCTAGCATAGATACCCCCTAGGTCTGATAGCCCTAAAGAGACTCTCTTACCATCTTTAGATATACTATTAACCATCACTAACCGTGTGTTGTCTGCTGCCTCGTTACCAAACCTACTGAAGCCATCGGTGGTTTTCAGTGCCAGAATATCCCATATATCTACATCCTCATACTTGATAGGTACAGATACACTATAGTCATTCCTTTGCCTCTCGTTCTGAAATCCGATTCTACGTATTACAATATCCGCATTATCAGTATCGAGTAACCAACTCTCAAAGGTCTGTCTCTTAGGTAAGGCGCCTAGTGATATACTGGGAGAGGTATACTCAATAGATTGGGAGTACTCCTCTACATCAGATAGGATATCATATTCCCGCCAGCCATATCTAAGTTCGGCTTGTGTGATTAAGTTAGTGTTACCAGCCTTGACCTTAACATCGGATAGAAGGTCATCGTCTTTAATCTCTAAAGGGGAGACAGGTACATCTGGGTTTATATGCTTGTATTTGATATTGAAGTTGTGGTCATAATAAACACTACCTAATACCGACTGGTTTACCTTACCTATAACCTCACTCATCTTGGGACTCTTATCACCGGATGACTCTGGGAGGCGTATACTAACCTTGTGAGGAAATCGTATACTCTCCTCAGCAAAACTGGCATCGTCTATATCGTCCGCTACCGTTGTCTCAAGAAATAGATCCTTAGCCACATCTGGAGCCGTAAGAACACTAGGCCCGGTAGCTAACCTATCTGTAGTCACACCGTAGCAATCTACTACTACCTTAGTTTCGTCACTAATGGCATCAAATATCATAGTATCAATCTGACGTGTCTGAAGTGTACCTATTGGCAGTGAGTTCTGATACAATGTATCTATCAAGATAACATCGTCAGATAGCTTCTCTAGTACCTCAAATGACTCATTTGTACCAAACAGCCTAATGAAGTCCCTGGCCCTAACCTCAGAGAACTTACCCTTTGAGTATACGGCTCTGGAACCCTCCATAAAAGTAACGTCACCCTTGCTTACTATATCCGCGTTGTCTCTCTCAGACATGGGGTGTAGCTTTACAATACCCCCATCGTCTGTATTGAATAGCCAGAAGTCGGAGTTCTCAATAAAAGTACCATTGCCAGATACCTGTATCTTCTGTACACCTAAACGGGTAAGTGGTTGTCCTACAATCATACCTATCAAGGCACCTGTAAAGCTGACAGACTTTGACTCAGCAGAGATATTCAGTATGTAGGTTTGTTGCCCTGCGTACTCTACAAGGTCACCAATATTGAGGTTAGCTACATCGTCCACTATAACAGATGTAACACCTAAGATGTCTGTGATAAGAGGAGCCGCCTCACTAATGTGGTGCTCTGATAATTGATAGTATCTATTCATACGCCTATAAGGTCTGTTTGGTGTACACTCTCCCTCTAATGTTATGAAGGAAGAAGCTATCTCACTGCTTAGAGTGACCTCATTGGGTAGTATGGACCTTACCAGAGATATCTCACCCTCTATAGGCTCAAAGTCAATGGATGTTATATCAATAGACAGGTCAAAGGTTATAAAGGGGGCGTCTATCACTGAAGTATCTACACTCAGTATTCTATGTAATCCTAGCAGATCCCCCGTGAAGGGTTGGCTGGCAAGTGCCGCCAGACCGGATAACCTAGATAGTGCCAATGTATCACCTACAGCAGGTACTCTATCAAAGTCACTATTGAAGGTCATAGTAGCCGTACCGCCAGTACTAACGATGGTAACGTCTGAGGTGGTATTGTCATTCACTAGAGTAACCATACCCGCTACTGTGTACCCGGTCTCACCAATCACCAATTTGTCACCCACAAGGACATCCGAATAGACGGCGGGGTCACTAACCCACACATCTGTCTGACCTGATAACCCAGTGAAAAGTAAGGGATTATCATAGTCCTTTTCAAGGTATGTGGTTTCTAAATTAGTTAGTAATTCCGTACACTTATATTTACTTAATACGTTACTAATACCAGTAGCTAGAAGTCCCTCTTGGTAGCCGTATAAGCGCCTCACAGGCTTCCCTTTAAGGGAGTCAGGTATTAGTATAGGCTGTGTAGCAGAGGTCTGAGGGTCCGTTCTAGAGGTCCTAGAGTACAGTGGTAAGCTAATCTCTGACCTTAGTTCATATACGAAGTTCTTGACTTTGAAGGATACTGTCTGCTTACCCCAAGAGGTGCTTGCTATCTTGCCTCTGAACAGAAGCCCTATCTCGCCTACATCTATACCGGGATTGTAGTCGTACATGGAGCACTTCTGATTAGACCAATAGAGCTTATCGTATATGGGAGACCAAAAAGCCAGATCCTTCATCAAGGTGACGTTTGAGTCTCCTTCCAATGAGATACCTGTATTGTCTTTATCTAGCTTAGAAGAGCCACCTGATATCTTACTGATATGGGGCAAGTACTGTACCAACTCACCTGCATCTAAGTCCCAAGGGAGCTTTACTGCATGGTTAGCAAAGAAGAACCTGTATACCAGAGATACCGCACCGGAGGAGGGATCAAAGGATATGGTGGTAGTACTAGTCTGAGGGTCATAGCTGAAGGGCTGTGAGAGGCCGCCTAAGAGCACGTCTACAACAAAGTAGTCAGATACCCTACTCCAAGTCCCCCCTAGGTCTGTCCATACAGGAGCCGCCTGAGAGGCCTCTAAGTGTACTAGCTGTATCTTCTGGCTAGATTGAGCACTTAGGAAGTCACTGCGATTATTTATAGTCATTACTACCTCATAGAAAGTTTTTTTATTATGCAACATTCGTGCCACATATAGATGTATTTTAATTCGCTGTTTTGTTTGTGCGTATATAGGAAGCATACCAGTATGTTAAAAGAAAGTTTTACTTTTATATAAATTTTATACCCTATGTACCGATAAGTTTATTGTTACAAGGGCAGGGCATTGACACTAACCACTAAGGAGCTTATCATGTACGGTATCACTAAAGAGAACATCGAAGAAATGACAGCACTTGAAACTGACCTTATTACTTGGATCAATACTGAGTACAGCGCCCGCATCGCAAGAGACCCTATCTTTGAGGCTCCCTCTACTGAGTACAAGGCCACTAAACGCTACTGGCTTGAACTTAGTGCTGCCATCAAGGACTACCATAGCCAGTTTGATTGCTTGGCATTCTTAGACTAACTGAAGGGGCTTCGGCCCCTCTCCCCTTAACAACGGAGTACAGCATGAGTGTATTATTACTAAACAAGGCCGCAGAAGAGGCATATAAAGATTACCTCAATACCCACAGAGGCATTGCTGACTCAGCCATGGGTGTCGCCACGAAGTACCTATTGCCTCTAGATACTGTGTTGAGCCAAGTCAGTAAGCTCTACCCTAATATGAGGACAACAATAGCATTACTAACTAACGGTAAGGTAGATCATACCATATAAAGGAGAAGAGCATGAAAGTTAACGTCGACCTATCGCCTAACCTACTCGTCTTTCTCTTACGCTTAGTGAGAGAGGGTGCGATAGGTGATATCAACTACAAGGTAACACATAACTACGAAATAGACACCATACTGGAGGTCGCCGCCCAATTAGAAGAGGTAGAGACCAAACTAAATGACTTAGGTATAAAAGTAGATTAGTTTGGCATGTATATTGCATTTAAAAAAAATACCAACAACTAAGGTACTGAAACAAATAGGCTTATAAGAAAGTTTAAGTATTGTGTCACACTTCCCGATAAGAGGTATGTAAGCAGCACAACACAACAACAATCACTAAGGAGGTCATCATGTTAGAATTTTTCCTGGTACTAACTTATGTATCAACACTCTGGAAGCTAGCGGACGTTTGGGCTGACAGGAGCGGTTTCTTACAGCTTAAGAAGTAACAACTAACAGGGGGCTTCGGCCCCACAACCACTAAGGAGAGTATCATGAGAAACTTAGTCATCCTACTAGCCTTAACGTTACCGGCATGTGGGGCCGAGAGCTATATAGACTCAGCCTTCATACCTTACCTTGAAGACTTCCCTGCTGAAGTTACCGTATCTATCCAATTTGTAGATAAGATAGATAACGGTGCCACTGCTAGCTGTATACACGCAGAAGGTGCCATTGTGGTATCTAGACTCCACTGGGACCACTACAGTGAAGTAGGTAAGAAAGCCCTACTTTGGCATGAGCTAGGTCACTGTGTCTTGGATATGCGGCACACAGACGACCGCGAGTCACTAATGTACTTTATCGTAGAGTATACCTCAGAAGACCACTTAGTCAGTGGGTCAGATGAGTTAACTAAGTTATTTCTAGAAACCACACACTAAGGAGCACATCATGAAAACAATTGACGAAAGATTCGACCTAGACGCTGAGTGGGCAAACTACGTACAACATGTTAACGAAACACAAGATAGCATGGAACATAAACAATTTATGATTGACAGCGATGACTGCTTCGAAGACTGGCTGGAAGAGAACGGGACCGAGATTGTATAACACCAATAACCGATACATTGGGTATCACTAACTAAGGAGCACGCTATGTATACAGTAACACCGCAGAACCTACAAGAGATGCTAACCCTCGAAGGAGAGCTAGAAAGCTGGCTTATGTTAGAATGGGACTCACGTAAGAGTATATTCCAACACCCATCTACCGAATACAAGGCCACCAAGAGATGTTGGATGGAATTACATGCTGCACTAATTGAGTACAGCGAAGACCTAGCATTCCCACCTCTGAGGTCAGTATGATGGAAATTAGCCTTGCCCTACATATCTTAGCGGTTGCCATAATGGTAGCCCTTGAAGCCAACTTTAATAACAAACTAACCGGAGAAGTATATGATAACGAAACGGACAACATCAGAGATTAACATGGAAGCCATTGACTACAAGCTAGGTTGCTACAGAAGGATGCTGAGAGAGCACTGCGCTAAGGCCAGCCATTCACAGCTAGACCTAGTGCATATCAGGGATCTTATAAACCGTATAGACCAACTGGAGTTTGTGCTAGCTGGCTGTGAGAACTAAGGTAGCTCGTGTAGCTTAGCATTCAATAGAACCTTAGTCTCTCCTACATTCCCCTCACCTTTGTTTAGCCTTACCTTAATCTGTAGCCCGGCCTCAATACGAGACGGGTACAGAGTATGGTTGTGGGAACCATCCCACAGTAACCAATTAGTAGCAAAGCCATCTAGCTTACCATCAACAGGGTGCCACAGTTCCAGGTCCATAGTATCACCCTCCTCAGATCCCTCTACATAGAAGGAGAGGCCGTCAAAGTAGTGATCTATATAAGAGTCCCATATGATCTCATCAGAGTCATTAGAGAGTATACCTAGGCCCTGTAGCCTAGCTCTGGCACCCTCAGGGTCTGACCATGCAGATACCTTGGCTTCAGATCTAAGTTTGTTGTGTACCTTCCTACCAGACAGCAGTGCTTCAGTAGCTATAGATACCTCACTAAGACTGTACTTCCTATACCCCTTGAAGCAATCCTCATTCTCAGAGGTGATAGATATAATCCTATAGTCATGTGCCGGAGTAGTACTATCACCCACAGGAGAGGGAACAGGGTTATCAAACCCCGTACACCCTAACATCTTGTTGGTTATATCTTCTACTCGTATTATTACAAAATACTTCATATTTACTCCGGTACATCTAAGACAAAGTTAGTATTGTCCATATTAAGCATATTACCATCATTACTACCAGCATGGTCTTTGAGAATAGGGGATGTGTCACCATCGCCCATTTTCCAGTAATGATCCAATGTGGCAGATGTTGCCAGCGTTGCTGGGTCTATTGGTACGCCTCCATTGTAGAGGTTGACTATATCAGTGCCGGTTAATGTTGAACCGCCCCACATGGTTACTTCATCAATGTGACCTAAAAAGTCCTCACTACCATTTGATAATGAACCGATGTAAAGATTGGCTGTCGATGTATGAATAGCTGACACACTTCCATCTGTACCTGTATAAGAGGCTTCAACTCCATCAACCCAAAGCTTAACTTGGTCAGTGAAATTGAAAGTGAAACCAATCAAATGCCAGCCGTTATTCTCTACATTCTCACCAGTGGTGTCGAGGCTTTTGGTGTCTGATGTTCCATTAGAACTCATCCTCAAACGTAAGTTTCCATTGGCGAGGACCCCCAAAGACCAAGCACGTTGACCAATACCAGAATGATAGTTAGCCATTACTGTACGGGTCGATGCGTTGGTAGGTAATTGTACCCACGCAAACGCCGATAAGTTATCAACCTCTTGCGATGATTCAGGGGTGCAGTTTATGTTCTCATTAACACCATTGAATGAGGTCGAGAACTCATTTATAAACTCACTAACACTAAACATAGTAAAGGGGAATGTAAACATTATTGAAAATCCCCCACTAGATTGCAGTAGATACTTGTACCATCACTGACACCACTTAAGATATCTACTGAACCGGCTGCTGTGGACAGTACAGGTGTATCACCTCCGGGGAACTTAAACTCAGATCCGTAAGTAAGTAACCTAGTACCTGTAACGTCCTGTGTTATGATCCATAGATAAGTAGCACCTGGTTTAAGGTTAGATGGGTTATCTAACACCCTATCTCCTGCTAAGATCACCTCATGTACGTTACCTTCTGAACAGTCTGTACTGATGTTAGCACCATCTACAAGTGTGTTCATATCACTATAGGCTTGAGTCTCTGTCTTAAGTGCTCCCACCTCTACACTCAAATAGTCCTTATCTCCTGCGTTGTTCTGTACTTCTAACAGAGGGGACCCAATAGGTGTAGCTGCATCTCTATATTGTATACCTCCTGTACCTACATCAAGTATAACCTGAGGAGCCACTGAAGTATCATAAGACTGTTGCATTGTGGTGTGTACTGTAGGTGTACCTCCTGCTGCGGCCACTCCAGAGGGTATAATCCTAACCTCTGTACCATCTAAGGTGTCGGAAGAGTCCTTCCTCATAACTATTCTAGCTAGTAGTATAGCTGACTCCAATATAGAAGGTACTGTAAACACCTCTGAACCAGCAGCGTCAATAGCCTGTGATAAGTTCTCGAAGTACTCTTGTCCTTTGAGTATACCTATTGTACCATCAGCAAATAGGTATATATATTGGATTGTAGCATCATTATTAGCAGGTACGGTAGTTATTACACCGGCGTTATCATATGTAGTAGGGTCTAATAGAGTATCTGTACCTATAACTACATTGTCCTGCTTAACCTCAAAGAAGTCAACCGGGTTCTGTAACGGTAGATCCACTGTATTAGGGTCTTGAGGGTTACTCATTATATTGATACCAGCGGAAAAGCCTGTACCAGCTTCCTTCTGTATACTTAAAGTACCTGTAACACCTGATACCTCATTACCACTCGTTATGAAGAAACCTAAGGCTCCCATAAGGTCACTCAGTTGAGCGTGGATATCATATCCTGGAACCCAGGTAGTGACTACACTAACGATTGTGGCAAAGTCAGAGTGAATTAAGGAGCCTACATCAAACGTATTACGTCTCTGAGTAGGTGTACCACCCGCAGCCCTTTGAACTATATTACCTGACACGTCTATAGCTATTGATGTAGAGGGTTGAGAACCTATGTTGCCTATAGTAACCCCTACTTGAGCCTCTACAGATACGGGTGTTACGATGGGTTGTCCTGGGAAGGTGGTATTATCTACATGGATACCTACACCCGCAGCCATATCAAACTTAGAGTTGTCTCCTGCATTAACAGTTAGCTCACACCCGCTTAGAAGGGATGTACTTAGAGGCATAGCTAGGGCCGGATCTACACCAATATCTGGACTCAACTCAGTCCAATTGGCTAGGTCAGATAGTAATGAGGCACCACTTGTATGAGATACGGCACACCTATATATCTTTTGAATGGTATTGTCTGCGGCTAAGCTATAAATTACGTCACCTATGACATACTCAGTAGCGGTTACCCACTCCTGCATAGATGGGCCTACTGGACCCTCTGGACCTGTGCCGCCTAGCTCCGATAGGTCTCTATACTCTAATGTACCTGTGTTATTCTTGATAAGTGCTGTATCATTATCGGCCTCTACAAACCCTTTAGGTGTATGTATCTCGGCCTGATCCGTTATACCGCTGTGTATTTTTGGCATCTTATATCCTTAAGAGGTTGTAGGGGAGAATATTATCTCACCTGAGTTATCTGTTATTATATCATACTCATTATTAGATGTTAACATATTGTCAGTAGATAGCCCTAATAATTTGATCGTGTCTAGTTCGGCCATTGTGTGTGAGCTAGGTGAGTCCTTAAAAGGTGCAATGTACTCAAAGATTCCTGTGAAGATGTTGTATTTGTGGTCTCTAAGCTCGTCCCCATTGAACACAGGGAAGCTATTGATAGAATATTCTATTACTACCCTTGCTACCTCTACACCATCTCTGAAGTATATCACCAAGGATGGGTCACCTAGGCTATTATAAGTAACTGTCATGTCGTCATAACGTAACTTATGATTAAACACATTGATAGGACTACCCCCTTCATTAGGCCAACTTGTATCACTCATGAGCGGTCTCCTTTCGACCCTATACGTACCTCGAAGGCATCTCCTCCTGAGGCTATGGTAACAAACCTAAGCCTCAGCCATTGAAAGGGATTGTGTTGCATTGTAACGGTGCCTACCGGGTTATCTGGCCCTACAGTGGTTAGAGTATTCCCTAACTTAGACCACGTTACATTATCTACAGATACCTCTATAACAAATGACATCGAGGAGGTTACTCCCTGACTGATAACAAAGAAACCTAATTGCTTTAGTAACTGCCCATTGACAGCATCGGTTATACCTCCCTCAGCAGGTATGCCTGTGAATATTTGTTGCTCTCTGTACATTCTTATTAGTCCCTAAATTATGGAAAGTCGATTGATGCATAGTGTGTGGAGGCTATCTATATAACTAGCCATTACTTCCCTTTCTCTATTTCCTCTGCTTTACGTTTCTCTTCTTGAGCTTCCATGTGCTCATCCCAATCAGCGCCTACCCTTATCTGTAAGCCATCGGAGGGTATCTCAATACCGCCTACTTCCATCTTGATGAATAACCTAGATGGGGGTAAGCCTTTACCTATTGAGATGTATTGGTGCCAGAGTACTCGCTTAGCTTTCTTCCAACCTGTGTGATCTAAGTTATATTCTAATGTATACATATCTACCTCTTGTTGTTATCTATTCTTATAGTTCAGCGTCAGCCGACCATTTGAATCTGTAATATCCTGTACCTGAAGCGCTGGCAACACCAGCAGCCCTAAAGCCCTCTACACTAGATGAGACTGTGGCTATGCTAGCATTAAAGTTAGCTAAATTTTCTCCGTCGTTAGTTACCGTGGGGGTAACTCTTTTTGTGACTTTATAGGATTGAAAAATATAATATGTCTGTCCTGATCCTACTTCACCACTCCACCATGGTGCAGCATCAAAATTAGTTTGCTGCTCATAGTATCTCAAACAATCAAGCAGCTCTTCTGCTACAGTCTTCTTTATAGGCTCTACGTTGGTTCCACTCTCTACAATAGAGACTTTAGAGATATCAAAAGTACCTGTCTGCAACCCAAGTGAATCTGTCCTAGCATTGAAGTCTGTACCCGCGCTCATCCAAATTGATAGTTGTAAGTAATGATCCCCATTTGTGCCGATAGTCTTACCTGACAATGAAGGTACTGTCAGTGTGGTAGTGAACTTCTGCCAAGAGGTTGTTAAGTTGAATTTAGTAGCTCCGAAGTTAACAAAGGCTGAAGGAGATCCCCCTGTACCAAAGTAATGTTCAAACTCGGCGGTTATATCCTTAGCGGCATCTGCCTTAGCGTAGAAAGTTAATGTAATCTCTTTATTCTCTAAGGTACGTACATCCTCTATCTTCTGGTCCTTGATTACTGCACCCGATGTGGTTGTACTACTAGTGATTACTGTGCGACTATAGTAAGAACCTGCATTAGGGACATCTTGCTGACCATCTGCAAACGATTGTCTTGAGTGGGTCTTTGCGGAACTATTGTGTCCATTAGCCCACCTATCATCACTAAATACACCGGAAGCAGTCTGACTTGTGCTACGTTGCCATATATCAAAGTGACTATTGATTATATGGTTCTCGTTAAGAGTTACCGGTGGGAGTTCCCAAGATACATCCGTGCCATCCGAAGTAAGTACCTCATTAGCGGCACCTAGAACGAGCCTCTCAGCACTACCTCCAGAGTCACCCCTAATCACATCACCCCTAGTAGTAATGGGGCTTGCGGCCTCTGCTTGCCATGATGGGGTTGTACCATCAGACTTTAATATATAGTTGTTAGTACCTATAGGTAACCTAGCAGGGTCCCCACTAACGTCTGCAATTACTATGTCACCTTGAGTAGTAATTACATCATCTTGTTTCGTATCTATAGCTGCCTGCTGAAGGGTACTAACAGGCTTATCCACGTCACTAGTATCGTCTACACTACCTAGCCCTACCTGAGTGGCTGTAACCACGTGAGGGTTAGCTACGTCAGCCTCATGAGTAGTCAGTAAAGCATCAACATCTATATCAGGTACGTTACCCAAACCGACCTGCGTCTTTGTGAC
>Ga0255047_10002086_pt1 | contig 13576 bp, 24 predicted proteins | sample JV7_2_1_MG_FD_183640 | JGI IMG/M metagenome (GOLD analysis project Ga0255047, IMG submission 183640) | Seawater microbial communities from Jervis Inlet, British Columbia, Canada - JV7_2_1 | ecosystem: Environmental > Aquatic > Marine > Inlet | place: Canada: British Columbia | collected 2016-10-06
AAAGAAAATCTATCGAAAGGAAGATGTCCTTGCTTTGGAAGAAAAAGTAGTTAACGCAGGATGGGGACCAAGAGGCGCAGACACCTACAATGTTTGGTTTTATAAAGGCGGCGGTAATTGCCATCATTTCTGGATGCGCAAGACATACCGTGCTAAAGGCGTTAATCCTGATGTTGGCAATCCTAATGCTGAAGTAAGCGTGAATCAAGCTAAGAAAGACGGATTTAAACCGGAGGTAAACGACAAGAAAGTCGCTACCCGACCTGTTGATATGCCAAATAACGGATTTTTACCTAAGAAATGACAGCACTATTCATAACCCGCACCGACCTTGTTCGCAATTCCATATTGGATGGAAATGTGGATACAGATAAGTTTATTCATTTTGTTAAAATCGCACAAGAGATACACGTTAGGAATTACTTGGGAACAGATTTATACAACAAGATTTCTGCGGACATAATAGCTGACACGTTATCTGGTGATTATTTGACGCTTGTAACTACCTATATTCAACCGATGCTTATTCACTTCGCTATGGTTGACTACTTACCGTTTGCTGCTTACCAAGTAAAGAATGGTGGGATATTCAAACACACGAGCGAGAATGCGACATCGGTTGACAAGAAGGAGGTGGATTATTTAGTCGCCAAAGAGAGAGAATTTGCGGACTATTACACAAGACGTTTTATCGATTATATGTCGTTTAACCAAAATCTGTTTCCCGAATATCGTTCAAATTCCAATGACGACATATTTCCAGATTCAGACGCAACATTTAAGGGATGGGTGCTATAGGTAAGCCGAAGCAAAGCAACATAGAGAAGTTAGTAATTTATCTTTCAAAGAATGGCAAATAATACAATAGGTTGGGGACAAGGGGCTACCAATAACGAAATAGGATGGGGTAGAGGAAGTTCTAATGATATTGGATGGGGAAGTGTGTATGATTCTTCGTATGTTGGTGACACTGATATAGTAGGAGGAGGAGGCGATACGCGATTTATAATTAGAATAGACACTACACAAGCGGGAAGCGCAGCAGACACATTTGTTCTTCCTTGGGTGGGAACGTACGATGTTGATTGGGGAGATGGTATTTCGGATGTTGGTTTGTCAGGCACTCAAACACATACATATACTTCTATTGGGACTTATGATGTAGCGGTTACTGCTGCTAGTGGAAGGATATTCTTTAATAATACGGGAGATAAAGCGAAGCTTATTGACATCAAGAATTGGGGTTCTGTTGCTTGGGATTCAATGATTGACGCATTTCGGAGTTGCAGTTCTTTAACGGCAGTAAGTGCGACAGATATTCCTGATTTTAGCGCAGCAAGTTTTAGTTGTTTAAGAATGTTTGAAAATTGCACATTCTTAAATTCAATAGATGTTAGTGGTTGGGATATGAGTACGACAACACTAATAGCTTCTATGTTTAATCAATGCTATACATTAACATCAATAGATGTTAGTAATTGGAATACTAGCCTTGTTAGTATAGCAAGCAATACATTTAGAAGTTGCTTTAATTTAAAAGCTGATTTCTCAGGACTTGACATAGCAGCAGTAACAGCATTCACAAACTTCGCATTATCCACAAACATAAACGAAACAGGTACAACTACAAACTACGACAACACACTTATCTCGTGGGCAGCGCAAGCACCAACAAGCGGTATATCAATACACTTTGGAAATTCTAAATACACCGCAGGTGGAGCAGCAGAAGCCGCAAGAACATCTCTACAAGTAACATACGGATGGACTATCGTTGATGGTGGTCCTGCTTAATCTTAAAAAAATATAATATGAAAATCACTAAACCTGAACAAGTTACATACTTCATCTGCCGAGATGATGAAGTCTTTGATGTTAAAGCATACGGCAAGATAGAAACTACGCAAGAAATGATTACACCACATCCTATTGTTGACACCTATGTGGTTGAGCAAGAGTGGTTGGATAAACTTGCAGAAGCAGGAATTACGTTTGAGGAAGAAATAGTTTAGAATGAGTTATACGAATGTTGCATTAGCGGTTATACCTTCAGGCATTAAGTCTAACATCGTTTATTCCCTTATAGGCGGTGATATGACCTTCGTCCGTACATCGGCTGCCACAAGGGTAAATAAAGACGGTTTAATTGAATATGTACCTATCGGGCAACCGAGATTAAACTATGATGGTGCTATTCCTTATTTACTAATCGAGCCTCAACGTTCAAACGGACTTCAATATTCCGAGGACTTCTCTAATGCCTATTGGACGAAGACGAATGTTACTGTTGAAACCAATGCGAATATTGCGCCTGACGGAAACACTACCGCAGATATAATGCGTGAAACTACTGCAAATAGTGAGCATCGTATTGCACGCTCTTCTTCATTCGGAGGTGGAGGTGCTTCTTATACATTTTCTGTGTTTGCGAAATCAGGAGGAAGGAAGCTAAATTTGTTTTCAGCGACAAGTTCACGATTTGAGGTTAATGCGACATTCGATTTAGAGGCGGGAACGGTAAGCACAGTAACAGGTACGGCAAGCATAGAAAGCTACCCTAATGGGTGGTACAGATGCAGCGTAAGTGGTATATCTTCGTCTTCTGGTTCTTCTACCATTTACTACCGACACAGGGATGCTTCAAACAACACTTCTTATGCGGGTGATACGGCTAAGTTTACCCTACTATGGGGGGCGCAGTTAGAAGAAAGTCTTCATCCAACGTCCTACATTCCAAGGCTTGATTCAGTCGCAGCTACTCGTAATGCGGAAACTTGCCATTCAGGAACAGGAGATTTCAATTCCAACGAAGGTGTGTTGTTTGCCGAGATTCAAGCACAGAATGACGATCCGGGTGCTAATATCTATTTAGGACTAAGCGACGGAACGGCATCCAATATGTTAATCATTCGTTACACTACCGACGGGCTAATACAAATACATAACAACGGCACATCGCTTTCAAATCGTGTATTTGGAGATGATTTAGACCTGACGCAAACCATTAAGGTAGCGGTGAAATACGGCACGCAAACAAGCGATTACAAGGTATTCATTAACGGCACAGAGCAAACGGTGTTTGGTACATTTACGGCACAAGATATGACGGGATTAGATTCGTTTGATTTAACCTACCCAACAGGTACATTACCATTCTTAGGCAAGGTTAAGCAAGCCGTTGTTTTCAATTCAGCATTAACAGATTCACAACTAGCAGAACTTACAAGATGATATTTAAGAAATACGAATTTGATTCCGAAGCTACTGCCAAGACACGTATAGCAGCGTTACCGACAGACGAAGAAGGAAACCCTACCCATCACCATAGCATTAAAGAACTCGGTTATTTATGGATTACCGAACCAACATACGACGAAGAAGGAAATGAGGTAAGCGAAGGCACAAAGGCAAGCGTGTATAGCGTAGATGTGTTATGGAAGAGAGAAGAAATATTACAAACTGAAGAACAAACGGTTGACGGAGTGACACACATCGTCGAGACTGTTAAATATCCATACGGATGGGCAAGTAAGGAAATTCAATACGACGAAACTTGGAGAAGTATTAACGGAGCGCACAAATTTATAGGCTGGAAATTTTTTGAGTAATAATGACACTAGACAATAAAATATCATTCGTAAGCGGAGCGGCAGTTAGCACCGCAACGGCAGTAAACCAATACCAAGGAGTAACATTCGATGCTATCGTTTCGATGGCTATTCTCGGAGCGGTAGGTGGTTTCTTTGGTTTAGCGGGCAAGCAACTTTTTTATTTTTTAAAAAATAAGCTATGAAATATTTCTCATTCTACGAGTTTGATTCTCCGTTAGAGAAGGGTAGCGGATTACGTATGGACACAAAGTTTCTTGAGATGCTCGAGAAGGCACGTGAGAGGGCTTCTGTGCCATTTAAAATCACAAGTGGGTATAGAGTGCCAGCTGACATAGAAAGGCTCTTAAAACGCGGCTATAAGGTTTCTAAGAATAGTTCTCACTTAAAAGGTTTAGCTGCTGACATTTCTACTTTGGATTCTGGGACACGATATAAAATCATAGAGGCATTAATTTATGCTGGTTTTACTCGTATAGGAATAGCTAACACGTTTATACACGTAGATTGTGATCCTGACAAGCCACAGAATGTAATTTGGATGTATTAATTTAAAACTCAATATAATGAACAATTTAAAAGAATCTTTTAAAAGCTGGAAAACTACCCTATTAGGTTTTGTGCCTATCATCCTTTCGCTTCTTATAATGCTAGGGGTAGTAAAGGTAGACGACCAAGCAGCGGTGCAAGAAGGTGTTAACCAAATCGTAGCTAACGCAGAGGGTGGACTTGATAACATCGTGGCGTTAATTTCTGCCGTTGTTGGACTTATTGGAATATTTTCTAAGGACGGAGATAAATAATTCCGTACCTTTGTATTCACCACAAACACAAGGGCGTTGGTTCCGTTTTATATCGGGCTTTCACTTTCAAATTAAACCTCCAGTTAATAGCGGAGGTTTTTTTGTTTATCTTTAGAATATGGCAAAGAAACCAACAAAGACGGCACTCGTTAAAAAACTGGATAAAGTGTTCAGTGAATATATTCGCCGAAGAAACGGAGAGATGGCAACGTGCGTTACTTGTGGGAAGATATCACATTGGAAAGAGATGCAAGCTGGACACTTTATGAGTAGACGACATAGAGCAACCAGATGGCACGAAGATAACGTTCAGGTGCAATGCGTTAAATGTAATATGTTCGGGCAAGGGGAACAGTTTAAATTTGGTAAATGGATGGGAGACGAGAAAGCCAACGAACTTATTCAGCTTTCAAGTCAAGTAGTTAAACTTAGTGATTACGAGATGCAAGAACTTATTGAACTTTATAAAAGAAAGTTAGCGGATTTATAAGTATATTTGTCTGTTGTTTCTGAAGATTGATTTCTTCTGTTTTGTTTTTCATCGAGAAAGGGGGTTTCGGCTCCCTTTTTTTTTATTCCCCATTGTGTAATTAACAAATGTTTATTATATTTGCTAAAAACAACAACAGATGGATAACGAAAACTCCGTAGATTACCTTAAGGCTCGAGTAGAAGCTTTAGAGAAACGAAATCAAATGCTTACCGAGGAATTGAATGCGCTGATTAGAAGTGTGTCTTCGGTGTGTGATTCAATCATTAATTACCAGCGGTAAGTCCTAAGCCGCATCTATTTAGGACAATAAATATTTAATTATGAGAGAAAATCGAATGTCAACCGAAATGAGCAATCCGGCTACCAAGTTCTTAAGTTGGAAGAGTAACCATCAGAAATTTAGTTACTACGACAAAACCAGCCAAGAGAATGTGTTCTTGGAAATGCCCGTTAAATTCTTGGCATTGACGCGTTACAAGACCGTTAAAGGATGGAATCAAAAGAAGGAAGGTGCTATCATTTCTAACGAGGTCAAATCGCTCAAGGATGAACTTGTTGTGAACTTCTATAAGAAGGGCGACAAACAAGAAATAGCACGAGGTTCTTGGAATGACATAAAAGAAACCGTTGAGTTCTGGGGAGGACGTTACACAGAGAGCGTCTATGCGATGATGCCTGACGGAGAACTTGTTAATCTTCAACTAAGTGGTGCTTCCTTGAGTACGTGGTTTGAATTTCAAAAAAATCAATCACACAGGTTCTACGACGAATTCGTTGTAATTAATGGATTCAAGGAAGGCAAGAGCGGTGCGGTAACATTTACCTATCCTATCTTTGAATGGGGAGGTAAGATGAACGCAAGTCAAAAGACCTTAGCGGATGCTGCAGATGATTTAGTGCAGAGATATGAAGCATCTTACTTTAAAAATAGCGGTAACACACAACGTGAGAAGGTTTCAGCGGCAATCGAAATGTTATCGGACACCTTTGATGCTGGGGTAGAAGATGTTAAACAACCTGTACCTACTAAAGAAGCAGATACCAAGATGGTGCGTGAAATGAGAGATTACGACCCAGACGATTTGCCGTTTTAATCGTATCTTAGAAGCAAATTAGAACCAAGTTTAACTTATTGCCGCCTACTACGTGATGCCTTTTGGTTCTGGCTAACGTGGTAGAGCGGCTTTTAAATTTTAGATGTATGTTAAAAATAAAAGAAGAATTTAAGAATTTAATACCTGCGCTAACAAGCGAAGAATACAAGCAATTAGAAGAAAATTGTATGTCGCAAGGTATCCGCGAAAAGATTCTAACGTGGCAAGGTTATATTATTGACGGGCATAACCGATATAATATTGCTATGCAATGGGGCTTAGAATACGAAACGGAATCAATGTATTTTGAGGACGAATCGGATGTTAAAATATGGATGATTAACAATCAATTGGGTAGGCGTAGCGTAAGCGTTCGGCAACGTGAATATTTGATTGGTAAACGATACGAAAGCGAAAAGCAAAAGCACGGTGGGCAATTACCAAAGGGATATGACAAAATGTCGCATCCGTTATCTACTGCTCAAAAATTAGCTGAAGAATTTGGAATAACGGATAGGCAAGTACATCGTAATGCTGAATTTTCTAAAGGTGTAGACAAGTTAAATGATGAGTTGCGCAATCAAGTGCTGCAAGGTTCTGCTCAATTAAGAAAGCAAGACATCCAAGAATTAGCTAAAGCTGAAGACACGTTTGTTGCAACAAGCGAAAAAGAAATACTTGAAAAGGCTAAAGAATTAAAAGAAAAGCGTAAAGAGGAGTACAAAGAAAAACTTGAGCAACGTATCCAAAAGAAAATTGAGCAAGAACCGATTAATGAAGAAGAAAAAGCGATGATTGATAAATTGCTTGCTGGCGAAACAATTGTGATTAATATGAATAAACATTTTCACGTTTTAAAGATTGCTAAAGAAAAAGGATTGTATTACCAGATAGACCGATATAGCCCATTTGGTAATCCTTATTTTTTGGATAGCGATGGCGACCGTAATCAAGTATGTGACGGATTTGCGGATTACTTTAAACACAAACGCAGCTTGCACGATAAATTGAAGGATTTAAAAGGCAAGGCTTTAGGATGCCATTGCGCACCATTGCGTTGTCACGGTGACCATTTAAAAGAATTAGCTGATGCGAATTAACTTTTTACAAGTGGCAATCGCTCAATGGGAACACAACAACAAACTAAAAAACAAATTTCATTGTACAATTGGATTAAACATTGATACCAATGAATTAGTTAGGATGTATCCGGTTGAGCGATTTAAAATGCGTAAGCACGAAATTTACAATGTTGAGGTTGAACCTATGACGTGTAAACGTGAGCGCAGTTTTAAACCGATACGTATGTTTAAAATTGGTCAGTTAAAGGAGCAACAAACGAACACCTTGTTAAACCAAATATCTATAACCACAATAGATAGTTTAAACACAAATAAATTATCAATGGGTATTATTGACATAAACAACAAACACATTCATATTGAAACCAATGAGAATTACGTTAACGATAGCCAATATGATTTATTTGAACATACCGAATATAGCAAAGTAAATAGTTTGTGTGATAAAAGTTATAGCAATCAGCTAAAAAAGGATATTCGAATTAAATTTGCTGATACAGATACAAAACAAGGATATAGAGATTTAAGCTATAACGAGCATCATTTTTTTGTTGGTTTGGATAAAAACAATAGCATACCAGTTTATTACAACACAAACCTTTACAACAGAATGATAGTTGGTAATTTAAGAAATCATAGAAACGTTTTTATAGGTTTGTGTATGTTTAAAGGAAAATAATTATTTTAGCATTGAAATTACCGCCAGTGATTAGTAAAATCTTATATAACCCTCTGCATAACGAAATGCCTCTTGGCGGTGGCTATCGTGTGCAGGGGGTTTCTTTTTGTTATGGCCGCTGATAAAAATTCATTTACTGCTTATTGCGATTGGGGAAATGTATTTGACAAACTTACCGATGAGCAATTAGGAAAGCTAACAAGGCATATTTGGGATTATGTAAGGGATAAGAATCCAGAAACAGATGACCAGATAACGGAACTTTTATTTATTCCAATAAGGGATTCCTTAAAGCGTGATTTAAAGAAGTGGGAAAAGCGATGTGAAATCAATCGTGAGGTTGGTAAAAAAGGAGGAAGACCTAAAAAAATCGATAACCCAAAAAACCCAATGGGTTATTTAGAAACCGAACGGTTAATTTCAAAACCCAAAAAACCCGATAATGATAATGATAAAGAGAATAATATTAATAATGAATCTAAAATTATTGCTCTTTACGATAGATTTTTAAAGGAGATTGAAAATGGGGAACATAAGATTGTTTTGGAACGCATTAAAATGCAACTTAAATTAGAATCTTTAAAGAGCCTATCTAACCAGTTTAACACACACTTACTCGCAGAGAACATATTACACATTTCTACGCAAAAATTTTTAGCACACTTTAAAAATTGGTTAAATTCAATGGATGCTAAAGGACGATTAGAAGAATACAAAACAATTAGAAGAGGTGCGTTATGACAGATTTAGACAAACTTAAATTAGCTTTAAGAAGAACCGATGAGGATAAAGAATTAAATAAGATTGACTTCTTAAAGATTTACAGAGATACTAAATTAAATCTTAATGAGGTTCTTCCTAATCCACCCGTTGCAATTTCAATAGGTTCGTATCATTATAGAAATGAACTTATGCCGATTCAGTTTGGTACATACGGAAACTTCTCTTGTATCGTTGGTGCTTCTAAGTCTAAGAAAACATTTTTTAAATCTGCCTTGTTAGCTGGTTATATTGGTGGGCAGGCTCAAAACTTTTTTAGCGAGATACGTGGACACGAAACGGAAGGAAAAGTTATTCTAGACATTGATACTGAACAGTCAAAGTGGGATGCACAACGAGTTTCTAGAAGAGTGATAGATATGGTAGGAGCGGAGTATCCAAACTACAAAGCATTTTTTTTAAGAGAGCAAGAAGCAAAGATTAGATTAGATTTCATTGAGTACCTTGTAAACGATGCTTACAAAGGAAAAGTGGGCATTTTATCAATAGATGGCGCTGCGGATTTGATTGAAAACGTAAATGATTTAACAGAATCAAATGCAGTAGTCCAAAGATTGATGAAACTAACCTCTCAAAACAATTTGCATCTTATGACCGTTATACATAGAAATCACGATACTGATAAGCCAACAGGACATTTAGGAAGTGCAATCTTAAAGAAAGCTGAAACAGTCGCATTTGTAGAACCAGACAAAGATGGTAGTAAAGCAATGATAGTTCGGGCAAAATACACAAGAAGCTTTCCTTTTGATAACTTTGCTTTTGATGTGAACGATTACGGACTACCATACGAATTAAACGGAATAAGTTTTTAGCAATGAAAATAGACAAAGCATTATCACACTTGGCAATAAAAATAGGAAACAACAAGTATTCCACCGATTACGACAAGGAATGCATTGACACGCTGATTGAATATGTGCAAGATTCCAGAGAGCAGAAGATGCGTAACCAAGACTTGTATTACAAGCTATACCTGTTCCTGTTCAACGAGTTTGTAAATCAATATGACGAGGTTAAGAGTCAAGTGCGGTTACACAAGATTCTTGAGATGCCGATTCAATTTCACATTGACCAGCTAACCTCTTCAATGAACCATCGACAACTTTACGAAGATTTAGCTTTAGATACTGACCAAGAAGTAACACAGGAGCGCGTAGAAGCGTTTTTTAAGTCTCGTCTATGGTCTACTACCGAAGTAGAGGAGAACGTTCGGCAAATGGCTCAAAAAGCCCTTGAAACGTATTTGTAGGAAATAATTTATACCTTTGATAAAAACACGGTATGTGGTTAGGTGAGAATATGTTACTTACGGCAGGGATTGTAGATGGCATACTTGTGGGCTTTTATCGCTACCCTGAAGAAGATACGGATGGCGACCCACTAGATAGCTATGTGTTAACCTTTCTTTGCTTTTATATTCGCTTGCAAGTATGGTAGATGTGTTGTCTATAATCGCTAAGAAGCATTTAGAATGGGTCGAAATGGTGCAGAGGTTTGGATGTACGAGAGAAAACGCGGAGGATATCGTTCAGGAAATGTACATTAAAATCAAAAAACGAGTAGATGAAGGTGCGGATGTGATGTTCGACGAGAAAGAAGCGAATTACTACTATATCTTCACAACTGTTAAGAATTTGTTTTTGGACCAAAAAAGGAAGGAAAGCAAGTTTATTTTAACTGAAATTGGCGAAAATGACTTAGAAACCGAACAAAACGTGTTGTTTTCTGAAGTGTACGAGCAATGTAATGATGTGCTTTCGACCTTTCATTGGTACGACCAAAAGATATACGAAATCGTCGAATCAGGCACTAACATCCGACAACTATCGAGAAAAACAACCATTTCTTACTATTCGCTGTATAATACCTACAACAAAGTAAAAAAAGGAATTAAGAAAAAATTAAACTTATGAAACTTGGGGACAAATTAGAAGTGATATTTCGTTATACAGGTGTGAAGTGGCTCACAAAGAAGATTGTAATTGACGTGTTAGGGTATGAAAGCTGCGGGTGTGAGGACAGGAAGGAAGCATTGAACAACATTCAAATAAGAAGAAAATGACGGCAAAACAACATAAAGACTGGTCACTATTTCGAGCAAGGAAATCAACCAATATAAGCCAAGAGGAATTTACGATGTTGTGCGAGATGCACGCTGAACTTTTCAACCACACCTTCTACAAGCCTTGCACGTGCCGACCTAAGGAGATAAACAAATGGATAAGCGACATCAACAGGATTTATGATTCGCTTCAAACATCAGAAAATGATAACACCTAAGAAGCTTTCTTCAAATTACCATCGTTTTGATATTCCGGTTGAAGCGAAAGAGGAGAAGTGGATGTTTACCTGTTCTGATGTTCACTTTGATAATCCAAAATGCAACAGGGAACTTTTCTTCAGGCATATGGATAAGGCACTCGAGCTGGATGCGATGATTACCATTACGGGTGATTTCTTCTGCTTAATGCAGGGAGCATATGACCCACGTAAGAGCAAGAGTAGCATTCTACCAGAACACAACGAAGACAACTACTTGGATTTGGTAATTAATGATGCAGCTGAAAAATTAATACCATATGCTAAGAACATCATTTTAATCTCCCGAGGTAATCACGAAACGAGCGTAAGCAAGAGAAATGAAACAGACATAATGGAAAGGTTTGTTGAACGCTTAAACCTTCTCGCAGATAGCAACATTCAAATAGGTAATTACTTAGGTTACTATACACTTAATTTCTCATACACCAAGGGAGGAGATAACAAACCTATCAATGTCGCTTACTCACACGGACATTGGGGCGGCATAGTTACCAAGGGAGCGTTAAGTGTTATGCGTTATTCTGCTATGTTTCCTGATGCCGATATTGTGTTTAGTGGGCATACACACGACGCATTCATAATGACGCAACCGAGGTATAAGATGAGCAATAAGGCGAACAGGGTTCAGATAGAGAAACAATGGCACGTGAAGACCGGTACGTACAAGGAGGAATTTGCAGAAGGTAGGGGATGGGCATCAGAACGAATAGGTGTGCCTAAGCATTTGGGTGGGGCATTTACAAAGTTCTACTTTCAGAAGAATAGACCAATAACATTCGAAATAACGCTAACACATTGAGAGTAATACTACTATTATCCGTTCTATTCATTTCTTGTGGTAGAAAGACCTATCACACTTTAGAAGTAAAGCAAAGCGATTCTTTATTTGTGAAAACAGAGCAAATCAAAGCACCGCTCTTAAACGACGTGATGATAGTGCCTGAAATATGCAAGGATTCGATTGCTACGGAGTTTAAAAGAATATACGTAAGGGACACCGACACGATAATCGTTGAAATCAAGGATAACCAGCTAACATTCGATGTACGGCAGAAGGAAAGAATCATTTCAAGTCTAAAGGAAACCATACAACAGAAAAGTACACTAATTAGTGAACAAGAAAAGATTATCAAAACTAAAATATCTTGGAAGCCAATTTTAATCTTAAGCGGAATTATCGCTCTATTTCTTTTAGTTCCTACTATCCCTCAACTATTAAGAAAGTTATTGCGTTCACTTTTTTAATAGGAAATTTGGGATTTGGACAAACGGATAAAATATTACACTTTACTGCGGGTTCTGCCATTAGCGGGCTAACATATGAGCTAACCAAGAAGAACGAGAATGCGGTTTTATATTCGATTGCTGCTGGAACGATAGCTGGTATAGCCAAAGAAACTTACGACATTAACAGAACAGGATTCGACAACAAAGACCTTGCCTACACTATCATAGGAAGCATAACGATTAATATTTTTAGAGATGCCCTTACCAAAGCCAAGACCCACAGAAAGTCAAAAAGATTTCATTCAAAGATGTATGAGTGAAGCAAACGAGTTCCCCGACCAAGAACAACGCTTAGCCGTGTGTTACACACAATGGAAAGAAAGGTTAAAATAAATTTCCTTATTAACATTTGTTTATTATCTTTGCTTAAATAAAAACAACAAAGATGAAAACACTTTACGAGCAATTAACAGACGAACAAAGACAGGTACTTACCGACGGAACTAAGCAATATCCATTAGGTGTTGCGAGCCTTCAAGAAACGTTGAGAAGTAAACATTTTATATTTGATTTAACCCTTCAAGATGTGGCGAGTCTATCAGCTTGGTATGGATGTGGTGGCGATGTGTCAGGAATGTTTAAACTCTTCAACAAATGAAACTGCAAACACTATCTAACGACTACGCAGACTACCTGCACGATGATGAGTTCTACTACGGGGACTTGTCGAAGATGGCACTATCAAGTAGTGCTATTAAATTACTTTTAGATTCCCCTAAGACGTTTGCGTACGTAATTAAGTACGGGCAGGAAGATTCCGAAGCATTCCGCTCCGGGTGGTTATTTCACACCGCTATCTTGCAACCTGAAATTTTCGATGAGCAAATCTTTGTGGATGTGCAATCAAAGAATACAAAGCTTTATAAGGAAGCTAAAGAAGCACACGGAAGGGTCTTTACCATTAAGGAGAAAAACGAAGCGGAGAGGATGGCTGATGCATTTCTAAAGAACCAAACTGCTGTGTCTTATCTTGCGGGAGCGACATTCGAGCAACCAACAGTAGGAGAGATAGATGGCTATCCATTTAGGGGTAAGGCAGACATCATAGCACCTAATAGAATTGTTGATTTAAAAACTACGTCAGACATTAAATCATTTCCGTTCTCGGCTAAGCGATATGGGTATGACGTCCAAGTTTACATTTACTGCGAGATATTTGGGATGTCGTATGAAGACTTTACGTTCTTGGTGCTAGACAAGGGTTCTTTGGACATAGGAGTGTTTCACGTTAGTGAGGAGTTTTACCGTGCTGGACAGGCTAAGACACGAGAAGGGATAGAGAGATATCAGATGTTCTTTGAACAGGGAATGAGTTTAGATGATTACTACATAGAAGATACTTTATGAAGATTGAACAGGCAAATGTGTTAGCAAAGAAGATTAAAAGAATCACAGGTGTGAATGTGTTTGAAAATACCAGAAAGC
>Ga0255047_10002087_pt1 | contig 13575 bp, 25 predicted proteins | sample JV7_2_1_MG_FD_183640 | JGI IMG/M metagenome (GOLD analysis project Ga0255047, IMG submission 183640) | Seawater microbial communities from Jervis Inlet, British Columbia, Canada - JV7_2_1 | ecosystem: Environmental > Aquatic > Marine > Inlet | place: Canada: British Columbia | collected 2016-10-06
GTTCCACGCCCTCAAGCCCTAGAGATACGACCCCCCCCTCCCTCACTGTACACCAGCCGGTGAAGCCTCGGATGCCGTCTTCTTTGCGTGACAGGATCTGCACAGCCCTTGTCCGTTGCTGACGCTCCAGTTCCCGGCGCGGGGATCTCTCGGATCGAGCGGTTCGATATGGTCCGCAATAGAGGCAGGGGTCGTCACGCCGTTACTCTCACAGATCTGACAAATCGGATCACGAGCGAGGATGTACCGCCTCCACCGACGGTGCCGAGCGTCGTACCCACGCTGCGCTGAAGTTCCGCGTTCTCTTGCGTCGTCGCTTGCTGCTGCCCTGCCGTGTGCCTCGCAGTATCGCTGTCGACTGACACGCGAACATCCTGGATAGCTGCAAGGCGTGTCGATCCGTCTGGGCATTTCAAGCGAACTCCATCAGCCGGCGTCCGACGTATTCGGCGACTTGAGGCACGACTGCGTTTCCGAGAGATCTAAGTCTGTCCACCCGATTGGGAACCCCATTAGCCACTCTACCCACGCTGGGTTCAACATCCCACTGACTTCCGAGCGCGGCGTACTCGAGCCGCCCGACAGCGCTGCGTCCGTTAAGCTCACCCCCGCTTTCGCTTTGCTGTTCTTTCCGTTCCTGTTGCCCCCTCCCGAACGATCGCCGGCTGTCGGTGTCGGCCATCGTTTCATCACCGCATTGGGTAGCGTGTCGGCTGGATGACCTTTCCGCTCTTGCCGACCGCGACCTGACAGGCCCTTGTAATCCCGAGCTGTCGGTGTCGGCCAATATGAAGATCCGTTTGCGGAGATGGGGAGCGCCCACTCCTTCTGCGGATACACAGCCCCATTCCGCATCATACCCGAGCGCGGCCAAGTCTCCGAGAACGTCTCCAAGCCCCCGAACAAGGATACCTGGCACGTTTTCCACGAACACGTGGCGGGGTCGTAGTTCGTCAACGAGTCGTGCAAACTCAGGCCAGAGCCAGCGCTCATCGTCCTGCGCCAGTTGCTTGCCAGCCACGCTCACCGGCTGACACGGAAACCCCCCTGCAAGAACGTCGACCGGCTCCAGGTTTTCAGCTCCCAGGCCGCGCACGTCTTCGTGGCATGGGATGTCCGGCCAATGCTTAGCCAGCACCCTTCGGCAGTAGGGATCGAGTTCGCATTGCCAGCGGATTTCATAACCGCATCGTTCGAGACCGAGATCGATTCCACCGATGCCCGAGAAAAGCGATCCGACTGTCATCTACAGCATCCGCTTGCAGAGCTTGCACTGTCGTGCATTCGCCGGGTTTAGATAACCACACACGCATTCAACCCCTGCGTCTCGCATCGGCCACTGACAGAACGGACAGCGGTAGTCTGTCGGGTCTTCTTGTTCGCCGCAACGCGGACACGACCGTTTCGTGGAGATCGCCATAAGAGTTCTCGGGTTTACGCATCAGCGTAACTTGTGCGCTTCTGACGAGTGAGGTCCAGATCTGGACGCTGCTCTAGGCGTTGGGTTTTCTTAGGCGCGTTACGGGTCGACGGTTGAGGTCATAACCGGAGTAAGTTGTCATGTCACAGTGGCGCTGCGTTGAGCCTCCCTACTCCCTTCGGCCCGTAACATTCCCCCACGCAAAACGGCCCCTAGCCACGTGAGTAGCTAGAGGCCGTCGCCGGTCAGGACTATCTGGTTCTTAGGGCTTCATGCTCCCCGAGTCTCCCAGCCATTCCGATGCCTCCACTCCTGCATCGATCTGATTCTGTAGCGCTCGCCGGATGAACTCGGAAACGGTTGTCGACACTCCGGTCTCCAACTGAACCCTGGCGGCCATCCGATTGCAGTCAGCCCACAACTCGTCTTCGATGAATAAGCTGCGGCGTTTGTTAGTCACTGTCATGTCAGCCCCCTAGCGCAGAGTCGGGATGATAGGAAGGTCTTCGTATGAGGTGAAAACTGAGCCGCCGTCATTGCCCTCATCATCCTGCGATATCAAAAGCTGATGGCCGTCTGACAGATTCAGTTGAATCGGCCGATTAGACCAGCCCCATTCTTCAGCTACATCTTTTGACATAAAAGAAACACTCACGATCTTCTGGCCGACCAAGTGGTGAGCGACTGCCTTTTGCCACTGGTGATCGGTTTTTGGTTTGAAGCCAGCCATTATATCTCCTCCCGTAGTTGCATGATTTCCATGAGTTCTTTGTCGCTGTTCTGGCCGTGGCAGGATCGGCAGAGCCAGTATCCGACTTGCTCGTCGATCGCTCGCTCGTCCTCTAAGCGGCCGCACGATTCGCACTCCCAAGTTCCAGATCGGCTTCTCGTAGTCACTGTCCTAGGCCCCCTCCTTGCTGTAGCGCCGTTGCCACATCTTCTTCGTGATGATGTCTGAGCGCCGGCCAGCGAAATATTCGGGATGCCTTTCTTCGTAGATCGGGTGGTCTAGGGCTGGCTTCCCCACGGTCACGTGACCTAATGAACAGCGAACCATGAAGCCGTGACCCGACGGCCGCAGATCATCGGTTCTCACCGCAGGACCATTGCACTTCTGACAGGCAGCTGGATAGTCGGCGTCAGAGCCAGCAGAATCGTAGTGCGGTATGTCGGGCTTGAAGTTTCTGTTAGTCACTGTCTCAGGCCCCCTCCTGGTCGAAGTGGATGCCGTTCGCCGTCAGGACTTGACGATTCTGTGGAGTGTCGGCGAAAAGCCAATCGAAGTCACACCAGCTAATGCGGTCTTGTCTGATGTCGCCGACTATGCCGTGGCCGCGTAATTGCCGCGTAGTATCCCAACGAGGATTCGGATTGCCGGTTGCCCTTTTTACATTCGCGAACAGAAAGCCTTGGTTTACACGGAGTTGGGAGACCGTCTCAGGCCCCCTCCTGGTCGACGATGATATTTAGGGGCTTCCAGTTGAACTCTTTTCTGGCGCAGTCTTGGCAGAAATTCCGGTCGATCTTGTAAGCCCACCAGTGGGCGCGGCTGCCGCATTCGCACTTTTCGCTTTTGGTGTTGATCATCGCGAGTGGCGTCGTGCTTGTCATGTTGTCTCCTATCAGACGGTCATTAACCAATTCCATACCCACAATGTATGCTATGTATATACATGGAGCAACAGTTATTGCATACGGATTCGATGCTTACATATTCCTGTTCTCCCCTTCCAGCCGAGGTGCTTCATCGATCTCACGAACGAGCAAGCTCTGAGCATTATGAAAACGCGGATCGGGCTGTGGCGGGACGTTGGTGGCAGCGTCAACACATTTGCTCGAGACGCCGTGATCAGAGACTCCAGAATCCTGCGCAAATGGCTATCTGGTGAGAGCGAGGTTCCCGCTGCTGTCCGGTACTGGTGTTCCCAGCCCTGGTCGCCTGAGTAGGTCCGTTCTCGTGCCGTGGGTCTTGCCCTCATAGACCTCGGGCCGTAGCCGGCGCTTGCCGGACTCCGCACACTTCTTCGAACACCACACGAGCCTCAAGCTCGACGCAGCTTTTTTTGCTGCTCCAGTATTCGGTGTCCCTAGCTTAGTACCACACTCCAGACACTCGGCCTTCTGGTTGCGAGTGTTCGAGCAGCCGTCGTTGCAGACCCAGCGATGTTTTGAAGCCACCGACTCGTCGCATACGATACACTTGAACGGTGATTGCTCCAGCCAGCGGTCGTTGCCCTTCTTGATCACTCGCTCAGCCGTGCGATGCCATTCGGCGACTTCCGTGCTGGTCTCATACGGCAGCTCGCAGAGAACGTCGTAGGAGCTGGGGCCGATGTAACGCTCGCCGGTTTGCTTGCCACGCACCTCGGCCACGTATGCGTCTACTGCTCTGAATTCGATGCTCAATTCACTTCCACCTCGACTCGTTCCAAACCGTTGCCTCTTGGTGGTGGTTTATCGGATTGCTGCCGATCGAGTGCTGCGGTGTAGAGCGGTTGGCTGGAGCCATCGATACCCGATCCGGCTCGGCAAGCCTGGAGACCGAACGCTTCGCCGGGTTGAATCCATTTCACTTCGCCGGCATCGACCATCTGGCGAGTGCTGTTCACGACGTCGATGATTTCCTGGTGACTAATGCCGGCCTTCAGCCACTGCCGCATCACTGTGAAGCTGCGTGATTGCGCTTGGCGATCTTCTCCGAGGTGAGCGACCTCCCGAATCACTTTCATTACTTTCCGATCCGACAGCTCGCTGTCGTTTTCTTTAGAAAACGGTATTCTTTCTTCTTCTTCTTTCTTCTTACTTCTTTCTTCTTGATTGCCATAGGCTATGCTTGCCCTATCGGATAGCCTATGCGATAGCCTATCGGATACCTCTGCAAAGCCGTATTTGGCCGTGAAACGCCCGACGATCTCTAAGGGGGGTAAGCCTTCCAGATGACGGGTCACGCTCGTCTGGTGGCGTTCGTTGTCGAGCGAGAGGGCTGGATTGTACTTCAGACCGTTCGGAATCCAGATCACGCTGGCCTCTATTTCGATGAAGCCGGCGTCGATGAGTTCGGCCAGAGCGACATCCACCTGAGCTTTAGACAGACCCGTCACCTCGGCCATCACGATCGAGTACGCTCGCACCACGTCGATGCCAGTAGCACCGAGCATGAGCTTCAGTGTGAAGAAACAGAGCTTCGCATTCGGTGCCAGGAGCTGAAAATGCGGATCGTCGATCAGAGCCGTATGGATGCTCTGATGCTTGCCCCTGCGCTCAGCCATTCTGTGACCAGTCCAGCGGATCTGGTACTAAGTCCAGCTCGTACCTGGCGTGGCGTCCTTTATTGTGACGCTCTGCGATGGTCTTGATCGGCCAGCCGTCGCGTCTGAGATCGTTCACACGTGCAGCGAGCCGATAGATATCCATATCCATAGCTTCGCGTGAGGTGATCGATCCGTGTTCCCTCATATAGTCCAGAACTCGTCGAGCCTGAGTACCGTAGTTCGGCTCGTAACGCATCCGAGGTCCGAACCCCTGCGGCCAACCGTTGCCGGTCCACTCGTCGATCTGGCTCATCGGGCTGAACTGCTTCCCGAGTTTCTCCCCGAGTTTCTATGTAAAAACCGTATCGAAAACGGCGTTTTGATGTAAAAAGCGTTTACATCAGATCTGCATAGAAAAGCCGGAAACCCCAATAAACAAAGGGTTCCCGGCGAAGCGGGAGACGGGATTCGAACCCGCGACCCCCAGCTTGGGAAGCTGAGGCAATAAGTCGAAACAGAAGCGCTCAAAAGTCTGGAAACCGTTGCAGTCACTAGCCTTACAGCGTTGGTCCCAAATCGGCCTAGAACTGCTTCCCGAGTTTCTCCCCGAGTTTCCATATTACTTCCCCGTGAACGAAGCCGTGGCGGGGTCGTAATTGTCCCAATCCAAGGTCTCAATGTTTGAACTCGATCCCCCAAGCGCGGCAGTGAGCAGCGGTGCGAGGATTTGTACTTGAGACCGAATAGCTGCTTCATCTTCACTGCTGCACCAGAAGCCGTCGTCTTCGGCTGGGAAGAACTTGATCCCATCGATCACTCCACAGAATGTTCGTGCGGCCTCACAACTCGCTCGCATTAACTTAGCTTCGATTCGTCGAGCGCGATCAAATTCGTGAGTCATGTTCCTTCCTCCCTAGCGGTTCATTTCAAGAACGACAGCTTCGTCGGTAGGTACTGCATTCAGTATGGCAGTCAGCACTTGCTGCTGGCTTGCTATCTGGTAGCTCGCTCGCATCGTCTCCGCATCAGCCCAGCCACCGGCTTCTGCGACGATGGTGTCGGCGAGGTGCATCCGGTCGGTCGCCCACTTGCGTCGGTAGCAGTGCCAGAGCGTCCTATCCAACCCTGGTACACCGGCCAGTGCTTCAGCGCGTCGCATGAAGTTCTTGGCGAGTGACTTGCTAACAGCTTGCTCGGGATCTCTAGGGGCCGGAAATAAGTAACCGCTTCCGATAGCCGGCCGCTCTTTCAGTACCCGATCAATCGCAGCACGAGCGAGTGGGTTGAGCGGTGCAATGCGCTGGCGGTTCTGCTTGTCGGTCTCACTAGGCCACGCGATTGCTCCGAAGGGATGGAGTTCCGATTCCTGGAGCCTCAGATCACTGTAGCGCAGTTGCCGGATAGCTCCGATCCTGCGGCCAGTACCGCAAGCCAGATCGAACAACTCAGCGAAGCAGCTCCGAACACTCTGGCGGCGTCCATCCAGCTTCACATCGACCATCACTTGATCAGCCACCGCTCTGATCGCTTGCACACGTTCCTCGGTCGCCACCTCGCGAACTGGATTGATCTTAGGTGCGGGAAATGTCTTGTAGTCGCCGATCGGACTGCGCGGCAACATCTCACCGTGGAATGCGGCCCACTTGAACAGCGACCTGAGCCACGCCACATCCTTCTTGAGATTCTCACCGACCGGCTCGCGCTCGCTAGGATCGACAGTGTTGCCCCTGCCATCGATCTCGCCGGATGCTCTGAGCTTGAGAAAACGCTTCCATTGAGACTTCGTGATTTTCATCGGATCGAACGAGCGACCGAACACGGCTTTGAACATCTCTATCCTGCGCTGTACCGTGCCGTCCTGGGCTTCGTCTGGATTGTCGTCCTGCCACCCCTTCAGAATCTCGCCGAGTGTGTACTTGTGATCGGTGAGGGTAGCAGTCCCCTTGATCAGTTCGCCGACCCTCAGATCAGCTTCGCGCTTCGCGAGAGTGAGATCGCTGTGGCCGAGACTACGCTGGCGAGCGGCCTTGTCTTTCGTGCTGTAAGCCTGGATGTAAAGAATGCCATTCCGTTCGCGAATGATGCTCACTCGATTGCCGCGCTGACCAGCGCGATACACAACCTTCCGTTTGCGACCGGCAGTGTTAGCCATTGTCATATCCTCCAGTAGAGTTGTACTAGATATATGTAATGACTTTCGGTGGATTTCAACCATCTCGCCGCGCTCCACGCTTGTTCTGGAGGATGTCGGCGACCAGAGCTGCGCCCGGCGAATCGTTTTCTCGAGCGATCTGTTTGCGTGGCAGATCGCGCCGGCGGATGCGTGGATCTCGGGAGCGGCCAGCGTTCGGGATGCGCCCTTCGCTTAGGTCTTTCGATAGCTTCTGGCGCGTGAAACCACTCTCTGCGACGGCTTGATCCATTGTCAGCGCTTCGTCCAGGTGAGCTGCCAAAGTGTCCTCCAGTTCGTCAGCAACCGATTCCAGCATCAGCTTAGCTTGAGCCATGCCACGGCGTCCCATCATCGACGCTTGACTGCGCCACGTGCCGGCCAACTCCTCGACGGCCCTCACAGAGCTTCCACCGTGACTTCGACCCTCGGGTTCTCCTTGTCAAACATCTTGTACGCATGGAGCGCGAGTATCTGTGAATCATCTATATAGAGACCGCATCCGTACTGCGTGACCTGGCAGACGTCGAGCAGCGGCTTGATGCGGTTATCCAGATCGACCCGCGTCTTCGCGCTCTTGAAATAGAAGCAAGCGGTCAGGGAAACCGCACCCTCCATCGGATGGCGGTACTTAGCAAGGATCGGAGCGCACTCGTCACGAAATATCCTGCCGACCCGAGAAACCATCACTCGCTTGCGAACGAAGTCGCTTCTCCACATCACGTTTGCTGAAGGTGGCATCGGCAGCCGCACCATCGCTCGTTTAGATTCGGACACGATGCGTCCTGGCTTGTCGTGTTCGTTTCGGAATCTTGGGTGCTATGCCGAGCCGTTCGCTCGACCGGCGCATCACTTCTCTCGCTGCCTCCATCCACACAATTCGTTCGCAGTCGAAGTCGATCACCTCATCCAGCAGCTCAATCGCTTTCACTCGGATGCGTAGATCCCGAGCCGACTGACAATATGCGTCGGTCGCTTTAGCGATCGCAGCGTCCTGGGCCGGCGTGAACAAGCTCATCCGACGAACTTCCCCGACACGATCTGATCGACCAAGATATCGAGAAGAAGCAAGCGGTCTTCATTCACTATTCCTCGGTAAGATACCACGGTTTTTAGACGGTATTCTTCGGGGTACTGGTTTTGGCGGAGTCGCTCTAAGATCCGCGGCGCAACAGTGGTCTTCATTGTTCCGCATTTCAGCGCGTAGTTCGCATAACTTTCGACCATTGACGTCTTCTCATATACGCTCATCTCTTCAGCACTTCTCATTCGACGAACTCGGCTTTCGATGCTGCCGTTCGTAAACACGGAGGACAGATGCGTTCGCCGTCATAAGCCAGACCCACTCGCATGATCATTCTGCCGAGGCGGTACTTGTACTCGATCGCGCCGTCCTTCGGCTCAACTTCTACTTCCCGCCGGCAAAACTTGCACCGCGTATCTTCAGAAGGGGAGGTCAAGTGGCCCTCCGCTGCCGCCGAGCTTTTGAAACTGCCGTTCGATACGCTCAGCGACTTCTTTGAGATCGATCTGATACTTCGCCTGGAAGCTCAGAATGCCGATCTGGTGCTGTTCGGTATGGTGGTCGAGGCATAGCGACACAATGTTCGACTCTGCCTTTCCACCGGCCCCACGCGACTTCACGTGAGCAGCTTGCGTCGGAAAGTTCTCGCACCTTTCGATCACGCATGGAAAGCCACGAGCGAAGTCAGCGCGAGGACCGAACTGCTCCTCGAACAGTCTTTGCTTGCGCTTCTTGTTTCGGCGCTTGATGCGTCTTCGCTTCATCCAGCTAAGCACTAGCGGACCAGGCCGCCACGTTGTTTCGACAACTGGATGAAGTGCGTGTTGTAGATGCGTGACACTGCACCGGCATCCAGCACGACACTGGTGCCTTCGAATGCGTTGACCACTTCCAGCGTCATCGCAACAGAGTCGACGTGCGTCGGCGTGGGCTGATTACCGGCTGGCGGTGAGGGCTGCTTGTTCACTGGCGCAGAAGGTTCTGTCGGTTCCGGAGCTGAGTACTGCGGCGGTCCTTCGTCGGCAAGTTCGAACGGCGCCATCGGATATATCTCCAGAACTGCTTCGTTCCCGCTACCCGAGGCCGTCACCTTCACCCATTGGTCGGTCTCATGCTCCTCGATCGCCGTTACTATTGCATCGCTTTCGATTGTGTATAGGTAATCATTGCCGTCATCTAGTTCTAAATACACAACCTTTCCTGGAGTATTAGCACGGGGATACTGAGATTGAAACGGTTTCTGCTTGAACTTCACAATCAGATTGCGATGCTGCGCGAGGTGGGAGTGGTACAGCGTGTTCTGCTGCTTGCCATCGCGGTCGGTAAAAAATGGAGCCATCTGCGTTGTCATGCTGCCCTCTCTTTTCTCTTGTGATAGCAGTAGCGCGAGCAGTAGCGACGGCTGGACCACCGGCCCCACGGCTCAACGTTCGGTTTCGTGTACGTGCATCCGCACCGGCTGCACGTACGCTTCAGCAGCTCAGTCGCTATCGGTGGTGTTCCGAGCTTAGGTCGGCCGGCTGGACGCGGTGCGTTCATATCTCCAGCTCCACATCTATATATGCGACGACTCGCGCCCAGTGAGCGTCTTGGTTGTGGCGATGCCTTACAAACGCTCGCCGCTCTGGTGGAGTCTCGATGCCGCCGGCCTCGCACTTAGCTACTTCAATAGAAGCTTCTTTCCAGCGATGCAGTTCCGCGTGAATCATTTCGCGGCGCTTGTGCTTTACTTGCAGAGTTCCGGAGTCGCCCATATTTACGTTGTAATGCTATAAAACAGTGGATTGCGTTGGGCCAGCTAGAATACGTTTTTTCGAATTCTTAGGCAAACACCACTCTCAACCCACTGTGGCGACCCCACTTACACCATCAGTTGATGATCGTCGCGATGCCATAACCGAGTACGACACCACCAACTCCGGCGAGCCAACCGGCGCGAACACTTAGGCTCAGTCCTCCGGCCGCCTCGCGCAGTGCCTCTATCTCGGCCGAGCGTACCGCGTCACGCCCCTCAAGCCGCTCGACCTGGGCTTCTAACGCAACCACGATGTTCGTGGCTCTGTCGGCGCGTAACGCTTCGATGCCCCGCCCTTCTGTTTCTATTGCTAGAGCTTCTTTCACCGCAGCGAGTTCTACCCTATGCGATCGCACGAGCTGCTCAAGCTGTTCGACTTGCACCGAGTCCAGCCGCGCTGAGAGTTCGACCTCCAGCGAATCCGATAACTCACTCGCTCGAGTCGTCGTGCGCTCAAGGTCGACCAGGCGAATCGAATCTTCTTCTGCGTGGCGCAACGCAACCTCGGAGAGTTCGTCGAATCTGCCCCTGAGCGAGTCGAGCCTAGTTCTGGCGGCGTCGATGATCGTGGTCTGTTCGATCGCTTGCGCGGCTGCCGAGTCAGCGATGCCCTTCCAGTACTGAGCTTGAGTGAATCCTCTCAGCGTCAGCAGCCCCAGAATCACCACCGCAGCTCCGACCCAAACCGGCCAGGAAATCTTCATTTGTGCGTGACTTCAAGGACGACGCGCTCACCGGCAGCGATCGGGTCAGCGAGCTTCGGATACAGCTCACGATATGCGGCTGTCGATTCGTACACCTGGAACTCGCCGGAAGCGGTCGTGTTCGGCACCCTACCGACTAGGGGGCACCCTAGACTGTCGTCGTCTGTATTTCCTATATGTAGGTAGACCCATTCGAACGCGGGGATATTCTGAAGCCATAGCATCCCCCGATGTATCTCAAGAAACTTGCGAAGATACTTTTCGTGCATCCCGCCTTCAGTCCGGAGTTTGATCTCGTAGGTGCCGCGTGGGATTGCGGTCTCGCCGGGAATCTTGATCTCGCGGATCTCGTCTTCGAGTGTGAAGCACTGGAACTCCCTGCCCTCATCGGTGAGCTGGTAGAGCTTGCCGAGCGTACTGTCGGCTCCGAATCCGTAGCGTTCCAAGCTGTACGTGATCACGGTTCTTTGCGTCGCGAGTCCATGATGTTCTTGCCCTGACCCAGCATGATGGTGCTGGTCGCTACCGTCATGAACGCGCTGCCATCTTTCAGCCAGATGGAAAGACCCAAAGCGCACAAGCTGAGCAACGTGGAAATAACCATCCAGCGAGAGGCGAACCAGCGATTCATTCTATCGGTTAGACCGAACGAACTCGACAAGCAGCTTTATATCTGATCTCATCTCTGCAACTGACACTTTCAATTCTCCCATCGCCTTCGCGTTGTCCTCATGTCTGCGGCCGAACTCGTTCTTTACTTCATATAGGGAGAAAACCAGGAATCTGTAGAGTGCGTAGATCGCGCCGAGTAGCAGAACTAGCGGCAAGCCATAAGACTCGATGAGCGTCCAGACGTTGCTTTCCATATCTACTCCCTGGTGACGGGGTTCACGGCAAACGTCCCTCAAGCTGGTCGATGCGATGGTTCAGCAGAGCGAGCGCAGCCTCGATCTCGATCACTCTGTCCTCGAGCTGCTCGAGCGCTTGTGTCAGTGAGCCGCCTTGGCCGATGTACTTCGACTGTCGATCAGCGACGTCCTGGACTTGCACACTGACCGCTGTGTCGGTGTTCTCGAGGTCGCGGAAGCGCACCGCGGCCGACCACGTGCCGACCAAGATCGAGAGCGCGAGGCCGATTGAGATTGCGGGCAGCCCCGTCGCCTTCGTGACAACATGATTGGCGTCGGCCAACTAGGAGGAGTCCTCGTTCCACGGAAGCTCGTTTCCACGCATCGTCTCGTGAGTGGGTTCTACCTCCTCCTGTATCTGAGCCAGCAAGCTCTCCTGCATGGATTCGATTCTCTCCTCGCCCAGATCATCCTCGACCCATCCCTGCACTATTGCTTGAGTTAGGTCAGCATAGGGAATGAATGCCGGATCGTCTGGTTCCCACCTGACAGATACCGTACCGATCATGCTTGCAGTGTGAGGGGGGTCATCGTCATCGCTTGCAGTGTAGCGCCAGTGAACGGTGTAGACCGATAACGGGTTGTCGTACTGGTCTTGAATCTCAACGTCTAGTGCGGAATATGTGAACTCGAAAGCCATTATTCTTCTTCCTCTGGTTCTGGTTTCTCAGGCTCGACAATTATGTGGCCGTCCTCATCTGTTGATTCAGCTTCCATTATGTGTGGATCGCACCGCTCTGCTACGACCATCCAGCTTACTGTGTCATCAGAATCAGTTTCCTCACATTCCACTGTCAGGGTATTCCCCTCGACAGAGCCACGCACCGAACTCCAGCCGCTGTCGTTCTGTATCCAGCACTGCGAGTCCCTAGCTAATGCTTCAAAAGTGCCTTCGGTCATTCCAGCCGCATCATCCAGATCCACCTGTGCGTATCCACCAGAAAGATCGACTGTACCTCTGTAGATTAGGTCAGCTTTCGGGCCTTCGATGGAGCTATGGACTAGATGGTGACCGTCGGCCTTATCGGGCAACGGATGGTCGATCTTGAAGGTCTTGGTGCCAGCGGTAAATGTGCCGACAACATCGACCGTGCCAGCAGCGGCAACGGTCATTCGTTTAATGTCATTGGTCATCAAGGAGAGGTCGTGATTCGACCGTGTTCCCATTGTCGAGCTATCGAAAGAACCACCACCGTGAGTTGCCCAGAATCCCAGATATTTCGTGTTATCGGTTATGAACAGGCCACCATTACCGCCATCGAGGATGATTGCATCACCAGAGTAGGTGTTGGTTGCTCCACCAAGGTCCAAATCAGCACTTGGCGCAGAGGTCGTCCCTATGGCGAGGCCGCCGTTAGGGATGAGGACATCCTGTGACGAGTCGATGGTCATAGCATCGGTAATGGTGCCACTACCATCAGGTGTTGTCTTGAACACGAAGCGTGAAGGCGTATCACCGCTTCCCCATGTGCCGTCTGCCTCTACCCTCAGAACTGCGGCATCGACAGTATCATCGCCCCCGTCACCGCCCCAAGTGAGATAGCCAAGTCTGTTGCCAGCACTGATGCTCGCATCATTACGATAGGTTAGAATCGTGGAACCAGTAGCACCTTCGACACGCAACTGCTCGCTTGTTGAAGGAGTGGTCGTCCCTATGGCGAGTCCTCCATTAGGGATGTTTACGTCCGCAGACGCATCCATCGTCATGGCGACTGAGCCACCACCAGAACCAGCAGTGGTGGGGCTGGTGCCAGCAGTGTAGAAGGTGACTTCGCCAGCAGCACCCGTAGCAAAGAGGTTTAAGTGTTCATTGGCACCGTTCGGGCCGAACCCTTTGCCACTCGCCAAAAGCACATTGTCACCGAACGCGGTGAGGCCAGCAGCCACATAAAGTGCGTAGTTGGCATCACCAACTGCCGAAGGTGCCCCTTGAAGCCAGAGGGTAGACGCTATGTCGGGCTTGCCGCTTGATGCAAGATTGTTCGTTATCGACGGGGTGTTAATCATAACTTGAGCAACGCGACTGATGTTCGTGTCGGTGCCTTGAGTGACAATGGAGCCTTGGAATATCGCTCCAGCCAACGCGATAGTATCCCCGACAGCACCAGTGATGGTGCCTTCTATGGAGTGACCAGCCGCAAAGTCGCTTGATCCCCCAGACGTATAAGAGCCAGCACTGCGGAAACGTACATTGTCCTGAGTAGCCGCACCTATAGAGTGTGGCCCCGTACCAGATACAACGAGGTTCCCTGTCGATGTAATGTTACCGACTCCAAGCGATGTCAGCGTTCCGACACTGGTGA
>Ga0255047_10002093_pt1 | contig 13553 bp, 26 predicted proteins | sample JV7_2_1_MG_FD_183640 | JGI IMG/M metagenome (GOLD analysis project Ga0255047, IMG submission 183640) | Seawater microbial communities from Jervis Inlet, British Columbia, Canada - JV7_2_1 | ecosystem: Environmental > Aquatic > Marine > Inlet | place: Canada: British Columbia | collected 2016-10-06
ATGGGGACAAAAAATACATGGTGAAGACACTCGTAATATTGATTTTACTTTTCGACGGAACGCTCCTACAAGAAAGATACGACCTAGGTAGACCTATGGAAGTTCACGAATGTTTAATGTTCGCGGATGATCATAGAGAAGTCATAGCCACCTATAAAGAGTTTGAAGATTCAATAAAAAATGGATTCTATTTGAATGATGGTCGAGGAACTTGGCAAGGTGTTATTTGTGAATAAACCTATCCCAAAGGGAAAAGGAATAGGTTAATTGTGGTGAGAAGATTTCTCCTACCATATTTCTGCCATATTGTCAAATAAGCTTCTCTACCTTACAAGCATAACGCGTAGCAAGTCTGGCTTCATTAACCATCTTATACCCAATCTGAGAATAAATCTTTACAGATTCTTGGTGTGCGGCTCGAGAGCATTCATACCAGCTATTATATAGAAGTGGACTTTGTACAGGAGGCATACATACACTTGGCGTACTTAAAAAAGAACACACCCATAGTGTTAAAGTAAATTTTATCATTGACAATCCTTTTAAAAAATCCTATATAGTCATTATAAATGAAAGGAACTATGACTGATATCAGTAAATATAGAAATGTTTCACTTACGCATGAAACATACAAGACTTTGATTAGTTTGTCGAAGGTATTATTACCGGATGCAAAATTATCAATTAGTAAAACCATTGAAGCATTAACCAACGAGAAAGCAAAAAAGTTAAATGGTAAAATTAAAAAAATATAGAATCCACAAAGCAATTTGTGACGTGTGTAATGGCAATGGATATGTTAAGGTTGTCCATATAGATCAAAAGGATCACATTCACCAATGTTGGGAATGTGACTCAGAAGGAGAATTTTATGTATACGAACCCCCGATGGTTTCAAGTGATGATGCTGATCACCATGATCGTAATACTTACAAGTTCTTGCACTGAGTTCGCTATGCTCAGCTCAACCGCTGGAATTGCTGCAAGTAATAATATCTATGCCAAAGCTTATAGTGGTGTAGATTTTTTAACAATTATCAAAACGGAGAAAGATATTAAAACTCATATATATCATCGTTTACAGAAAGAAGATGAACGATAATTTTAAACTAGACATTGCATACATAGCCGGAGTCTTTGATGGTAAAGGCAGTATTTATTACAAACAAATAATAGAAAAAAGAAAGATCAAAAACCCTACTAAGGTTTGGAAAATAAGAATGGAAATATCTATGCCGGATAAAAATGTTATGGAATTAGTTCATGAGACTTTGGGTTGTGGCACATTACGTGAAAAGAAAGCACCCGGGAAGAAAAAACAATATCGTTGGCAATGTTCCCACAGAGACGCTTTATATGTGTGTAAATTACTATGGCCTCATACCATTGTAAAATTACATAAGATAGAACAAGTTATAGATCACTATGAGCCGGATATACAGGATCTAGGAGATAATGTAGTGGACCTAGCATTAGAACGAGAGACTCGACAATCATGAACAACTTTTTTATAATTGTTTTTTCCGGGCTTACTCTTATGATTTTATTATCTTTGTATATGTTGGTGGTGGTACTATGACCAATAAATATTATATAAATTATTATTCCAAATCGGATGGTAAGAAGATTAAAAGACCTTACGATCCGCATGCTGAAAAGCAGCATGAATTCATCGCAGGCTCAGGTAATCTTTGTAAAAGATATTGGGACGAAAGTAAGGATGGATTGCGCACGGCTAATGCACCATGGACCATTACGGTTAGGAAATGAGAAATAATACTTCAGTTGCGAGGCAGCTCAAAGAACAAATCCTTGTCCTAAGAAAAGATAATTTATCTTATAACAAAATTGCTCAAAAATTAAAATGTAGTAAGGGAACTATTAATTATCATTTAACCGAAGGCGCAGCCGAGAAAATTAAATCCCGGGAGGGCAGACGTGAATGGAGAAAAATTTGGCGTTACGTATATGAAAAAGGAAAACCTAAGAAACCGTTTGTATATAAACAGTCTTTACTTAGAAAAATAGGTAGAGCATTTTTATATGGACCAACAAGAAGCAAAATAAGGAGAAATAGAATGGGATTAAAACATAAAAATACAAAATTATTAGATTGTCTAAAGTTACTGTGGCCGGCGCTCACCAAAGACGGTATGACAAAAGAAAATGATGCAAAGCAAGCAGTTAATCAATGGACGGGCGAGTTAGATTATTATGATGATGGCAAACCTATTATGACACCTATGGTCCGCTGCAAACTGTCTGATAAAGTTGTTGATGTAAAAGGGAATGATATTCATACTGATCATATTAATGGTGACCGAACGGATAATGGTCCGGAAAATTTTTCTTTAGTACAAAGGGATTTTAATCACATGAAATCTGATGCTAAAAATTATAAAATGCTGTTTGAAAGAATAGAAACACTACGAAATACCTTGTTAAAATATAGACATGTTTGGGATGTATAAATGATGAACGATAAAGACATAAAAGAATACCATGATCTAATAGAGCAGTTAGAGGCATATCGACCTCTGCCTTCAGGGATCACGGTTGCCGACTCAGGGATCGCGGGCCAGGGATTATTCACAACACGCAGGTTAGTGATGGGAACGGCGCTTGGTATATCTCATTATAGAATTGATGGAGAGTACATTAGAACTCCACTTGGAGGATTTATTAATCATGCTGAGACACCTAACTGTGAACGATCTCAAGTTAGAATCAGACCTGGATTTGATAGATGGAATATCATAGTTATTGAAGACATTGAAGAAGGCGATGAATTAACATTAAAATATAAATTATATGACCCTAGCAAAGATTAAAAAAATTTTAGGCTATAATGCCAAAATGACGTATAACATGGACACGTCAACAAAGCGCCATGCAAACAAGAAAGACAATAATGAAAAGTAAAAAGCACAATAAATACACCGACGTATATTCTACTAAAGACTATGCTTGGTTTAAGAAAACGAAAGGAAACAGACCATCCACAGATAGTCACTATAAAAAAATAAAAAATTCTATAGTGGAAAAAGATCTTAAAATGGTAATTTATGTTAATGCTGATGGTACTATCAGAGAAGGACATAATACATTTGAGGTCAGGAAAGATTTAGGGTTGCCTATCTATTATATCATTAATGATAATTTTGATGCATTAGATGTACCTAGATTTAATTCTGGAAGAGAGAACTGGTCTTTTACTAACACTGTAAATTTTTATGCGGTGAGAGGAAGAAAACCGTACATGGTTATCCAAGAAAAAATGCAGCAGTACAATATGCCTATTCAAGAGACTGTTGGATTATTAAAAGGAGTAACTAGTATTTCTTCTGAAACAGCTGAAGAGTTTAAGTGGGGTAAACTTTCAATAAGTGATGAAGAGATTAAAACTTTTGATACTATTGCAGGAGCAATTCGTAACCTCTACGACATCAGATACACTGGTGAGAAATTAAGAAGAGGGTTTATTAGAACTATCTTCTTTTCTTATAAAAGAGCTAATTTCAGTGTGGAAAGAGCTAAAACTGTAATTAAAAACAGTGGAGCTAAATTAGATGGTTGTAGAAGCACCGAAGACTATATTAATACATTAAGTAAAATGTATGATAGTGGTTTAGAAAAATCTAAAAGAATAAATCTAGCTAGATCTTACGAAAATAAAGAGGAACGAGTAGTACATTAAATATGGGGGGCCTTCGGGCCCCTTTTAAATTATGAAAAAACCTAAATGGGACGGAAAGTCTAGAGTATCAAATGACAAGTATCGTAAAAGATACTCCGAGATTACTTGGGCCAATATAGATGAAGTACATAAAGGATTAATGAAGGACAAGGAGAAGAATTTAAAGAATGAAAAAATCAAATAAATACAGCTATATCAGCGGAAAACAGATCACGGACGTTGATACTGGAACCCGGTTTTATGACTTCCAGGGTATGAGATTGCCATCCGTTACGACTATCCTTGCAAAGACAAAGAATCAGAGTTATTTAACAGCCTGGAAAAATAAGGTTGGACATGAAAAAGCAGAAGCAATTAAGAATCTATCATCAAAGCGGGGAACTTCCATGCACAAATTCTTGGAACATCATATCGCGGGAACTGGCTACGATGATCTTACAGAGATCGGATGCCAGGCGAAGCCCATGGCCCAAAAAATTGTTGAGATGGGTCTTACACCTGTTTCGGAATACCATGGTAGTGAAGTTATGCTACACTATCCTGGGTTGTATGCTGGGAGTACTGATCTCGTGTGTGTTCATAATGATCTCGAGACTATTGTAGATTTTAAACAGTCCAACCGCCCGAAGAAGGAAGAATGGATAGAAGATTATTACCTGCAAATTGCAGCGTATGCCATGGCCCACGATGCGTACTACGGGAGTGAGATTAGACAGGGAGTTATAATGATATGTACGCCAGATTTATATTACCAGGAATTTCGGATCACGGACCATGAATTACGGAGCTGGAAACATAAGTTTCTTAAAAGATTAGACCACTATAATGAGCTCATTCATGATGAGAAGGAGCGAGCCAAGGTTGATATGACCGATCTATTGAAAGAATTTGAAGAGGATAAATCCTAGACTAGAGCTTCGACACTTTGCCTTTCGAAGTGGTGTCGCAGGGGTATCGCAGGTATCGCAATCTTTACTCAAAACTGCGACATAAGTGTACAAATAAGGCAATTATGCATATTTCTGCCACAATTCGGCCACAATATCTCGACACTTCGAAAGCACTTCGAAAGCACTTCGAAAGGCAAAGTGTCGAAGCAAAAAACAGCGTATACCAAGGGTTCTAAGGGAATAACATGGCTAATTTACCTACTTCGAAAGCCTTTTTATTTTTTCAGCGCGAATAGAAGAAAAAAATATTTTAGTCCTTTAGGGGTCGCAACCATGAAATAAGGCAAAAAGACATAATTTAAGAGGATGACAGGAGAGAAATTCTAGGATAAATTCAATGAAAAACACAACTCAAAATATTATAATGCCACGAAAAACAAAAAGAAGATTAAGCTTAAGCCAAAGCGCCAGCGACGATATCCCTTATTCAAAGGTCAGAGTTGAATGGATGGATATTTTAAGTGATAGTGGTTGGGCTGATGACAAACAATTTACTAAAATGAAACTAGCCTTCCCTGTCAATGAAGGTTGGTTGTACACTAAAGATAAAAAGGCTGTTAAGCTTTTTGCTTCTTACGATCGGGATGAGGATGGCTCTTTGACTTTTGGGGATCGGACAATGATTCCTTTGGCTTGTGTGAAGAGGATTCAGAAACTTTAGGTGCCTCAATTGATTCACCTTCAACAACCTTCGCATTCAATAACGGTTCGTAATCGGTTAGAATTTGTTTCATTTTGGCTTCTAGTTGTTCCTCTGTTAGCTCTTCTAGCTTTCCATGTTTTATTATTTTGCGGTCTATATACAGCCCTGCTGCTTTGCCTCGATTGGTTTCGGCGTTTACTGCAGAAGAAAAAGATCCCTTCTTCAAAGCCAGATTTTTAATTCTATCTAGTTCTGCTATATGTTTTTCATAACTGACTTCAAATTTCTTAAGTCTTTCTTCTTTAAGTTCCCCAACAAACTTTGCAACAAGTGGTGACAGTCTTGGATTCATAAGCTCTGATCCTTCTTGTCTTGCCCGGTTATGACTGTAGCCAGCTAGCTTCGCTGCTTCCATCTGTGAGACAGGTCCTTCAGGTCCACCAAATACTATAAATTCGGCAAATCTCTTCTGCATCTCTGTTAATCTTTTATGAACTCCCATGGTTGACAATTTAAGGTAACTATCCTATAAAGTCAATATGAAAGATGATCATGAAAATGGAGAAAGAGCCGAACAAGCTACTTATGAAGACGAGCATACCTCTAGACGTACAGTTACTATACCTCTTAAAGAGTATGATGAGCTTAAAGCTCAACAATCTTCTATTACAGATCCGTCTCTCATTTCTATCATTGATAAGGTAGAAGAATTAATAAGAGCATTAAGAAAACATATTATAAGAAAATGAATGAAATAACAGATAAGGTACAAGAGACAGATGATTTTATGTTGTTAATTGAACAACATAAGAAAGAAGTGTGGGAGTATAAGCAGAAAGAATCTCAATGGATAAGAGATAAGAATCAATTAGACGGTAATAAAAAAATTATAGAAGAACTATCTGCTAAAATGGTTGAGATGGGAAAAGCCAATTTAGATCTTAAGAAGAGAGTACAAGAAGCTGAAGGAGAGAATACAATCATAAAAGGAATTGGAAATAATTCTCCTGAGATGAAAGAATTACAAGCTAGGGTCAACGAGTTGGAAGGCACGTTAGGAAGTGCCCAAGATATTAATACCGATCATCAAAAATATAACGGAGAACTACAAACAAGATTGACAGAGGTTGAAGAAGATAATAAGAAGCTAGCAAAACAAATTCAACATTTAAATAATAGATTATCATAATGCGAGTACAAGACATGCAACAGTTCCTTACTTCCTTTACGGAAGGATCAGATGCAGTGAAAAATGCTGTAATATTTTGTGAAGTTAATGGTACGTTGTATGATGTGAGAAGAATGGAAGTGCATGAGAATGCTGCTCCTATAGTTGGTTTCAAAGGTCATACAGCCCACAGATTAGTTTTAAAAACTCAAAAACCATCTAGTATTATTCTACCAGATAAGCTCCAAAAAGATTACTAATGCACGAGGTCGTTACCTCGATAAAGACATGGGTCCAGAGGCAAAATTATATCAAAAACTTCGTAAGAAATCATCAGGGATTGTGTGGACCAGGCTTGAAAACCTTAGCTTACTTGGTACTCCTGATCTATTGGGCTATAATACTTTTGGGCACTTTTTCACAGTAGAGTTAAAAGTTACCCGAGGGTATAAACTCAAATTTTCTGCACACCAAATTGCATTCCATAAGACACATCCGAAGAATACTTTCATCATAGCCGAGAGCCTCGGTCCGAGGTCCTCGAAACTTATTCACATGTACCAAGGCTCACGAATCATGGAGCTTGTCGCTTGCGGCTTGAAGCTTGAAGCTTGCTGCTTGGGGCTTGAGGCTTGCAGCTTGGAGCTTAATTCGCTTGGTGCTTGAGGCTTGGAGCTTGGTGCTTGAAGCTTACGCTTCTCGGCCCGGAGGGCCGCGTAATATTTGGGGTGTTTGAATTCCATTATTTCCAGTCTCTACAGTCTTCACAATCTTCAGTGGAGGATACTTCATCAATGCTTTTTTTGTTTATCTCTTCAACTTCTTCTGTTGTTAAACGATCGCAAAATCTACAGTATATTATTTGTTTAGTGTTTTCCATATGATATATTTTTAATTGATTTTGTCCAGCAGGCTCTACACTCTCTACACTTGCCTCCTTGCGATGGGGCCGGGCAGCTGGCGCCCTTCGTGACCACTGTCGACGTGTGAGTCCAACAGCTGGGCTGTGGTCCATCAACTTTCGAACCGGACAACCTTATGACAAGATTGTCCGGAACTTCATCAGGAGCTACAGCCAGCAGGTATTGACGCTCTTGTGTGGGCAGCCAGTGTTTGGTGCCCGGCGTCAATCTACAGACTTCAAAAATTTTACGTAAGTGATCAACAGACTGAAGGTCACCGGCATCATGCCATCTAAACCACTTCTGTCTTTTAATTTGTGCTACCATTGCCGTGGTCCATGAATCACGGGCCAGGCTGTCCAGTCTATAGTACTGAGCTTTTTTAATAGCTGGATATCTAATATAATTTCCTTTTAGTGCATAGCATCCATGGCACGGTGTGCCCGGAATCTTGCGCAGCTTGGCGCCGGTTTGGCAGGCCCACGCTGGCAGGCTGTATGATAGGCCCGGCATTTTTGATGTCCGGGTCATCGAGCCAGTAATTTTTTGTGCTTCTGTTACTTTCATTCTGTATACTTCCTTATACTATTTAATTGTGTCTTTTTTGTGGCGCTTGCGGCTTGCAGCTTGCAGCTTATAGCCGTTGGCCCTGGCCCATGCATCATGCAGCTTGTGAACACGCTTATGATCTACCGGTGGCTCAGGCTTTTGTTTTCTTTTAGCTCGGGCTCGCTCTGCAGCGAGCCCGGTATTCCAATTAACAGTTTTATGCATCTTTTGGATCTATTTCCGTTATATATTCATTCTCAACGCCTTCAGTCAAACTAGAGTGGTCACCTTCATACTCATAGAATTTCTGATTGCCTTTGTTATCTTCTCGGTACATGATAAACTTCCATGTTCCGAGTGGAAGTTTGTCCCATTTTTTAGTCATCTTTTCTCCGCGTCCCATTGTCTTTGTCTCGCGGCACTGTCTTCTTGATCTTTTTTAATAAGACGCAGGATCTCTTCTATTGCATCCGCTATTCTTTTTAATTGTGCTGTATCCATATTTATTCCTTTCTAAGTTAATCCTATACTATCCCGTAACCATTGTCAAGCTTGAAGCTTGAAGCTTAATTCCTGATCCCTGATCCATCACCGATAGTCACGCTGTGCACCCGTGACAGTAAGTAATGGATCAGGGATCAGCCATCTCGTGGCAAGCGGATTTCTCCGGCTGGACATTCCAACGCCATACGACACGACACCTGATCCCTGATCCATCGGATAACATCGGGATCAAACCAATAGCTCCAATAGATCAGGGATCAGTTCTGGTCGCTTAGCGCCATAGAAAGTATGAAAGACTAGGCTCGACAACCAGAAGTTGTCCCGAGACAGTTATTATAAAGGCTCATATCTCAGGAGCCTATGATCATTTATAACATAGGAGATATATTAAGCAACAACTTTATTTAAATAAACTTCTTGACATTAGTAGGATTATCCTATACACTTGGACGGTGGCTGGGGATGGTGGTTAGTAGTATAAACAATGCAACCACAGGTTGTGCGCATTTTTGCGCTTGACATGAGACAGTATTTATGGGATTATCCTATTAGAAAGGAATATATGCCAAAAATGACAAAATACCAATTAGAGCATTTTAGAGACAAAGTTAAGAGAAATCTAAACCCTCTAATTGAAGAACAAGAATTGTTAGTTAAACAGTTCACAACTGAAGCAACTAACAAAGCAAGTAAGAAACTTGCAATCAAAATAGGCGCACAAAGGATCATTGATGCTTTACAAGATGCTGAAGAAAATCTGACAAAGGCGCAGACTTCAGCACAAAGTTTCTTTGAGAAAAAAGCAACTACTAAAGAGATGAAGGAGGACTTGAGTTATAAACTGTCTCGTGATGATGATGATGAGAAAATAACAGTATCAGATTGTGAAGATCAAATTAGAACCTGGGCTAAAACACTTGCTGAAAGGGAAATAGAAAAAAGACCTGAAGGCAAGCAGCTTGCTAAATTGAAGGGGATCAAGCGTTCAGCGTTGGATAGTATCATGGAAAGTGAAGCGCCAGCAACTTTGATTGAAACTTTAAACAAGCACATGACAAAGTATCTAGGTGTATCATGGCATGAAGAACCAAAAGCAATAGAGCATAATTAACTATTGACAATGGGGAGATTATAGGATATAATCTCCCCATTAACAAATACAGGAGAAGTTATGCAAACAAAAGAAAAAACCAGCGGTATAGCAGATGTCATGTTTGACTTATCTAAATCGTATTCAAAGATTTCTCAATCTTCAAGTCTACATGCAAGATTAGAAATGATTATGGATATGAAACTATATCTGGCTGAACAAGAAAAAGAAGTAAGAATCAAAATACAGGAGGGGGAGAAGATATGATCAACTGGATACAGAAACCCTTTAAGATTACTTACAAATCCGCAAAGGATAAAAAGACTATAACGCGTGATGGATTGAATGATGATAAATCAATTCAAGATACATCAAAAGCAGGAAGAGCATTTTATATCTATTGGGATATAACTGCGGGTGGTTATAGAACTGCGACAGATAGTTGGACGGTGAGGTATTAATGATCTGTATTCCAACAACATTACTAACTATAATTCTTGCGCCAATAATAGTTGGCGCAATTTATTACTTGACCACGGAACAGGGATAGTGTAGGATAAGGCTTAACAAATACAGGAGAAGTTATGGCAACAATTAAATATAAGAACTTAAAAAAGGGGGACATGATTCGCAGCGTTCAACTTGGCACACCTATTAGTGGTAAGCTGTTGGAAAGTCCAAAGCAAGGTAGAGGATTAAAGAAGACTATTTTAATCTTTACTAACGGGGAAGATGCAGGATTATACGCTGAAGCAGGTAGCATCTATGCTCATGAACTAACTGAAGTTGTAAGAGATGGAGCATGGCTTAAGGTGACCGATAGTCCTAAAACCCTATAATTAACAGAACACAAACCGTGTACGTCCTGTTGGACGTACACTCACCCACACGCACAAGTTGTGCGCCCCCTGATCACCCAATCAATAGTGGTACCAGACCCAATCCCAATCAAATCGCGCGCTTAAACATCGATCCCCTTTAATATAAAAAGGGGTCCCACTACTCTGGGTTATATTGCTTGATTTAGAGAGTTAATGCCGTTAAAAACATGTTGAACACCTTAAAAGGTGCAAAAAAATTATAAAAAATTTTTATGAATTTAAATACTGTTGATATTAGTAAGCTTCCTGCTGACGTTAGAAAACAATTCCTCCAACTCCAAGTAATGTATGCTGAAAAAAGAATTCAAAATAAAGCTAAAGATGATTTTTTAAGCTTTGTCAAGTGTGTTTGGCCCGAGTTCATTGAAGGCGCTCATCACAGACACATTGCACAAAAATTTAATGATCTGGCCAATAAAAAAATAAATAGATTAATTGTCAACATGCCACCAAGGCATACAAAATCAGAATTTGCGTCTTATTTACTTCCATCGTGGATGGTGGGCCGTAATCCGAAACTCAAAATCATTCAAGTAACGCACACAGGAGAATTAGCCATCAGATTTGGTCGAAAAGCCAAGCACTTAATTGATTCAGAAGAGTACGGAAAAATTTTTAAAACTAGATTACAAGAAGATTCGCAAGCCGCTGGGAGGTGGGAAACAGCACAAGGCGGCGAGTATTTCGCTGCAGGTGTCGGTGGAGCAATCACTGGACGGGGTGCTGACTTATTAATTATTGATGATCCGCACTCGGAGCAAGATGCGATGTCAGCTAATGCATTTGAGAATTGTTATGAATGGTACACTTCTGGTCCAAGACAAAGACTTCAACCAGGCGGACAGATTGTACTCGTTATGACTAGATGGTCAAAAAAGGATTTAACAGGAATTTTAATGAAGAATCAGAAAGAAGTGAAGGGTGATCAATGGGAAGTGGTAGAATTTCCGGCGCTTATGGACCACGGACCAGTGTGGCCTGAGTATTGGAACAAAGAAGAGCTAGAAAAAGTTAAAACAACCCTTCCAGTTGGTAAATGGAATGCACAGTGGATGCAAAGACCAACTTCTGAAGAAGGAGCGCTTATAAAGCGTGAATGGTGGCGTAAATGGGAAGACGACAGCCCACCAGACATACATTATATAATTCAAAGCTATGACACTGCTTTTATGAAAAAAGAAACGGCCGATTACTCTGCTATTACGACTTGGGGAGTGTTTTATCCTGAAGAAGGTAAACCAGCGAACTTAATTTTGCTAGATTGTGTAAAAGAGCGTTATGAGTTTCCAGAACTTCGTCGTGTTGCCTTAGACCAGTACAAATATTGGAAACCAGAGATGGTCATCATCGAAGCGAAGGCATCTGGACTGCCATTGACGTATGAGCTAAGACAAATGGATATTCCAGTTCAGACCTTTACACCGAGCAAAGGAAATGATAAGCATGTCAGAGTAAACACATGTGCACCTCTTTTTGAATCTGGAATGATTTGGGCACCCGACCAGAAATTTTCAGAAGAGGTAATTGAGGAATGTGCAGCATTCCCGCACGGTGATCATGACGATCTAGTCGATTCTATGACTATGGCTGTGATGCGCTTCAGGCAGGGCGGATTTATCCAGCATCCTGAAGATTATCTTGACGAAAAACAACCGCCTAGGAAGATGGAATATTACTAATGGGCAGAATGAAATTTTTACAATGGGCGGCAGCGCAAGGCTGGAAGCACGGCCAACGATATTTACAAAAAGCTTATAATCATTTTTATGATAAAGGAAAACTTCCTGATCCGAAAGCTATTTTGCAAAAAGCAAAAAATCTTTATGATGATGTGATAAAAAAGACTTCAACTAAACAAGTTCGTCAAAAAATTAAAGAAGATAACACTTTAGATTTCAGCGTTCCATTTAGAAATAAGGAGAGTATAAAAATTATAGAACAGTTTAAAAAGAACACCTCACCTAAACAGTGGGAAAAAATTATAGAAAATTTAGAAGGTATTAAGATTCCTAAAAGCCCTTTTCAAGGATTTAAACCTAAAATTGTTCCTAAAAAACCAAATCCATTAGCAGATGTTTTAAATGCAAGGAAATATACAAAAGTACCTACGCCTCCAGGTCTAAAAAAATCTAACGTTATTCCTTTTCCTAAAAAGCCGCCTAATCTTAAGGCAGAAGGTGGTATCGCAGGCATGCTGGGTGAGAGAACCGGAAACGGCTTAAATTATTTGCTCGGTGAAGATGATCAGAATTCTAGAATGCCTTACGCAGAAGGTTCATCTTGGGAACAATTTCAAAAAGAAAAATTAATGCAGACATGGCAAGAGTATCAACAATATTTAAAAAATAGAGAAAAGGAAGAGAGAGAAAAACCTTATATAGAAGAAAGACTAGGAATTGGTTCTGGTCCAGTATTAGAAGCAGCTGAAGGCGGACGAATCGGTCTTAAAGATGGCTCATGGAAGCCACCTTCACCAGGTGAAAATATTCTAGAAAGTACTTGGAAGAATATGGGACCATGGGAAAAGTTTATGTGGGGGCTATCTTTGGGAGGCTTTGAAAAAGGGGGTCGTGTAGGTCTTGCAGCAGGAATGACTCCAAGTGAAAGTTGGATGAGAGATTATTTCTATAGTGGTAAAGGGGGACATGATGATTCAGGGATGACTTTCGAGTTCTTCCAAAAAAACATTGGACCAGACCTTTGGTACAAGCACATTGGAAAAGCTCAAGGCGGAAGAATCGGTTTTAAAGAAGGTGAAGGAATTATGAGTAGAGTCGGTAATATGGTAGATGCGCGTAACGTTCCTTATTACGGTGGTAAAGCTTTACAAGGACTGGTTAATTCTGCTGAAACTTTATCTAAACTCCCTCTTGCAGCAGGTGAATTGGGAAGTAAGTTAATTCAACAAAAACCGAATAAAGAAATGTTTATGGAGGCAATAGAAAATATTACTCCCGGTTCATGGTCCGAGAATACTGGACTAACATCCTTGGTTGAAGGCATGGGAGAAAAAAGACCGGATGACGCTAAAACAGTTGGAGGAATTTTAGGTCTTGGAACTGAAATAGCGGTACCAACCGGTGGCGCATTTAAGGCAGGACAACTTTTATTAAGTAAAGCTAGTAAAGCAATGGGTAAGGTAAAAGATGGGAAAACATTAGAAAAATTA